>Ga0209635_10003714_pt1 | contig 11938 bp, 10 predicted proteins | sample DeeMarSWOR230_32_FD_187463 | JGI IMG/M metagenome (GOLD analysis project Ga0209635, IMG submission 187463) | Marine sediment microbial communities from White Oak River estuary, North Carolina - WOR-2-30_32 (SPAdes) (version 2) | ecosystem: Environmental > Aquatic > Marine > Intertidal zone >...
TTACTGGTCGAAGAGCTCAAACGGTTGGGAGCACACGTGACAGTGGTGGTGAAGGGTGAACCCATTCTGAACGACGCCACCATTCAAGACGCTGACTATGTTAGGATGCACGAAATAGCAGACGATGTGACTACCAATGGAGCCGACACCGTTGGATTAATTCTCGAAGAATGCTCAGAGCACTTCTTGAATCTGTACAGGTCAACCGACCTCGTAGTCGCAAAAGGTATGGGATACGCTGAAACAGTTACAGAGCTAAACTTGACAAGGCCTCACGCCCTACTTTTCCGCACAAAGTGCAATCCTGTAGCAAGGTTTTTTGGCACAACAAAAGATAAGAACGTTGCGAAGCTCCTAATTTAGCGAAGACTTGCCACGGACTGAAAACTATGGAGAGCTCTCTACCAAGAGTTTCCCTTGGCTTACCATTTCTTTCAGACACCAATGAAGCACTCAAGAAAGAATGGCTTGTAACCAACGGACTTGGCAGCTACGCTTCCTCAACAATTCTAGGAATCAACACGAGAAAATACCATGGTCTTCTCGTTGCCTCTTTCAATCCTCCGACAGACCGCAGAGTTCTCCTAACTCATCTCACCGAAGAGGTGCAGGTTAACAACAAAGCATATCATTTAGGGGCGAGAGAACTTGAAGGCGGCATCCAGCCTTCTGAAGCTAACCGTTTTCTTCGTAGTTTTGTCCTTGGGCCTCTTCCGACTTACGGATATAATGTCGACAAGGTGCAGATGAAAAAGACGGTTTTTATGCTATTTGGAAGAAACGTTACCGTCGCAAGGTATATTGTATGTAACGAGTCTTTTGGGAAAGCATGCATTCGCATATTGCCGCTGATTAATTCTAGACATTTTCATTCAGTTACCCAAAAAGATGGGATTGATTGGAACTTTCTTCAGAAGCCGTTAAAAAACGGCGTCGCCATTCAGCCGTCAGTTCCACTTTCGGCGTTAATTCTCTTCTCAGACCAGGGAGTTTACGTTCCAAGTCAAGGCGAATGGGTTGAAACCTATTTCCGAGTTGAAGCCTCTCGCGGTGAAACTTGCTATGACGACGCTTATCACCCTGGGCACTTTCGTTTTGAAGTAGCACCAAATGAAACGAAGGAGTTTTATATTGTTGCGGTAGCCGGAAAAGGCGAACATGAAGCACAGGCTACATTCTCCTCCTTGCATCGTGGCACAGACGGCATTCACGAGTTATATGGAGACGAGTTGAACCGACGACAGAACCTACTGCAGAAGTTTCAGAGGCAACATGAAAACGTTTCCTTAGAGGAATGGTTGAAATGGCTTGTCTTGGCAGCGGATTCATTCATCGTGAATCGTGCTTCCACCAAGATGAGAAGCGTTGTCGCAGGCTTTCACTGGTTTGAAGACTGGGGCCGCGACTCTCTCATTTCCTTGCCGGGCTTAGCTCTAGTAACTGGGAGATTTGAGGACGCCAAGGAAATCCTGTTAACTTTCAAACACTACTGTCGCAAAGGTGTGATTCCGAACAGGTTTCCCGACTTTGCTGGAGACGATCCTGAATACAACACAGTGGATGCTACGCTATGGTATTTCAACTCTGTTCTTCAGTTTCTTAAATACACAAATGATTTTGAATTTGTGCGCCATGAACTATGGAGCACGCTAACGTCCATCTTAGACAACCATGTTGAAGGAACCCTATTCAACATTCACATGGACGAAGATGGCTTAATCATGCACGGGCCTCAACTGACATGGATGGATGCGGCAATAGATGGTCAGCCTGTTACACCGCGAGATGGGAGAGCCGTCGAGATACAAGCCCTCTGGTACAACGCCCTCAAAATTATGCAACTCTTGGCGACCCATTTCAGCCAAGAAAGAGAAGCAGAAAAATATTCAGAAATAGCAGAGAAAGCAAGGAGGAGTTTTTTGGAGAAATTCTGGAATCCAAGCCAAGGTTGCCTGTATGATGTGATACAAAACAAGCACAAAGACGCCTCGTTACGACCAAACCAAGTGATAGCTGCAGCCCTCGACTTCACTATGCTTGACCAGCAGAGAGCTGTGCAGATAGTCGAGACTGTCTGGAAGAAGCTTTTGGGCCGATATGGACTTCGAACTTTAATCAGTTCAGACCCTCGCTATGTCGGACGATATGACGGAGACAGAAGACAGCGCGACCGCGGCTACCACAATGGGGCTGTCTGGGCGTGGCTTGCGGGCCCCTTTGTCACGGCTTTCCTAAGAACGAAAAGGCACACTCACAGGTGGCGAAGCTTTGCCTTTGAAACCTTTCTGAAACCTCTCTTTCAAGAGGAGATTTTTAGGGCTGGGCTCGGAACCATAGGTGAGATTTTTGATGGAGACCCCCCGCATGAACCGAAAGGTTGTATCGCGCAGGCTTGGAGTGTTGCTGAGCCCCTTAGAGCTTACGTTGAAGACATCGCTTTGATGAAACCACCTTACGTACACGAAATCTATGAAGAAGCCACTCCATAAAAGGTTGCCAGTCAACAGCAGTGCCCATGATGTCTTTACTTATTTGCAGATGAAGATGAGTTCATCTAAGCAGATACCGTCTCACATAGCTTTGCGCGCGCACGCTTAGGTGTCCGCAATGTATAGCACGAAACAGGATTTGAACCCCTAAACTAGGTGGACTGATGAAGCTTTGAAAGTGAGATAGACTCTGGAGTTGACAGATAGATTCATTTCGACAAGCGATTTCTTGGTTATCTGAACACTGAACTTCTTTCCTGCATCAACGGTTAGTCTTGCTATGGATCCCAAGTCCGTGATCCTAACAATCCTTCCGTCGAATGCGTTTCTCGCACTTGAGTTCAGAGGTTTGGTTGAGACTATAATGTCTTCAGGTCGCACATGAACTGTTATGTCTCCAGATCTGATGAAGGAGGCTTCAATCTTCAGATTTGGATCAACACTGATAATTGACGTGCTATCCTTGCTGACTTTGGAAATTCCTGAAAAGACATTCTCCAAGCGCGAAAAACTTGCCAAATATTTATTTGACTTCCCAAAGACATCCTGATTTGTGCCAACTTGCCTTACAGTTCCCTCAAGAAGCAATGCTATTCTTTCGCTAAGGGTCTCAGCTTGAAACATGTTATGTGTTGCCAAGACGATGCTTGTGTTTCTTTCCCGATTAACCCTAAGGATTGTTTCTTCGATTATTGAAACATTTTTGGGGTCAATATTAACCGTTGGTTCATCTAAGAGTAGAAGCTCTCTGTCCAAAATTAGCGCTCTGCCAAGGGAAACTCTCTGCTGTTCTCCGCCCGATAACTTTTTTGTTCGTCGCTTTTCATACCCCTCCAGTCTCACCAGCTCGAGAACTTCCCCAACTCTATCATCGATCACCTCTTTTGAATGGTCTCCAAGCTTCAAGCCATAGGCTATGTTTCTGTAGACTGTCGTGTCGAAGAATACAGACTTCTGAAAGACCATTGTAGCTTTTTGGCGCAGAAAATTTCTTTCACTATCAGTAATCGTTTTGCCCTCATATACAATGGTCCCTTTCGTTGGACTATCCAGACCTGCAAGTATTCTCAGAAGTGTTGTTTTTCCTGAACCGCTCGGTCCAAGCAATGTCGTTATCTTGCCCTGCAATATCCGGAGGTTAGCATCTTTAAGGGCATTGATTGGCCCGAAACATTTCTGGATATCTTGAAGTTCGACAAGAACTGAAATGGTTAACGCCTCCTCATGTAATTGAGAATGATTGCTATTATGTAGACTATGCCCAAGAGAATGATGCCCAAGGCAATGCTGAAGGCGATTTCGGCTCGATTGATCTCTAGAGCTATTGCAGTTGTTAAAAGGCGGGTCCGACCATGAACGTTCCCACCGATCATCATTGCGACTCCCAACTCCGCAAAAGCCCTATTAAACCCTGCTATGATTGCGAGTATAACACCTCCAGTAGCCTCTCGCAGAATGGCTGTTGACGCTTGAATCTCCGATGATCCTAGAGTCCTCGCAAGGTCTCTAAGCTCAACATCAACAGACTCGACCGCACTTGTTATGAAACTGACAAGTATCGGGGTCATGAGTATGGCTTGTCCGATGGAAATGGCCAAAGGAGTGAAGAGAAGCCCGAAAATGCCGAAGGGTCCGGATCGTCTTAAGAGCAAAAACAGTATGAGGCCGAGTACAACCGTTGGCATACCGAGAAAAGCGTTGAAAGATGCACGTATAAAGCGCTTACCTAGAAAATTCCTCATGCCCAAGATCACAGCAATGGGTATGCTCCATAGTGCAGCCATGGCTGTAGCTAACCCAGAAACATAAAGGGATCGAAAAACTATGGAATAAATTGTAGGATTAAGAGAAAAAAGGAGTTGGAGAGCTTTGATTATTCCTTCAGCTATTTCGCTTGTCAATTAAAGATCTCTCGTCGAATCATTGTTGGCAGAGCTGCGATCTCTAGGAAAGACAAGTTGCCAGCGTTGTAGCGTCTTTCAGCTGGGCATTCAGTTCCGTCGATGAACGCAAATTCTCTAATCCAACTCGCTGTCGTAGGATTGGTTTCTTCCTCCAGAAGCTCAACCGCTGGATAAAATAATGGCTGACTAAATTCATCAACACCAAAATCAGCAAGTATATCTTGAACTTCCTCTGACACAAGGAATTCAATGAACTTCATAGTGTGATTGAATTTCACATGTTCCAAGCCAGGATTTCGAGGGTCGCAAGCTATTGCGCTATAGACGTTTAACGTGTCTCTTCCAGCTTCAACCACGATCTCCAAGTCGATGGTTCCTGAGACATAATTGTTCAAGTAGCTTCCCATGTCGCACAAAGTGTATCCTCTCTTTTCATTTGCCATAGCCAACGTTGCTGTCATGCCAGCACCCCTTTCCCAATACCAGCTTTGATCCCTTAGTTCTGTCGCATCCTCGCCCCCAGCAGTCCACAGTCTCTTCTCCTTTGAGTGCGTACCCGAATCGTCACCTCTTGAGACCCAGATAGCCTCGCCTTGTTCGCCAGCCGCTTTTATTGCCAACAAAGCATTCACGGGGTCAAGGCCCTTAACGTCCGCCGGGTCTTCTTCTGGACCGACAATGACGAAGTAGTTGTAGGCTACAATCTTTCTGTTGACACCGTAACCGCCCTCTAGAAATGCTTGTTCTCTAGCGGGGTCGTGAACAAGGATCATGTCCGCGTCCCCTCCCATCGCTGTTTGTATTGCCAAACCTGTTCCCTGGGAGATGAAAGTAGCGTTGACGTCAGGGTACTTCTTTTCGAATTCGTTGTCGAGTACATCTAGTAGCCCTGTCTCGTAGAGGCTAGTCGTGGTGGAAACGACCAATATCTCTTTTTCATGAATTGTGAGGGCCCATGCAGCTATGCCGACAGCAACAACTACGACTGCAACAAGTATAATGCCAATATTTTTTTTCATTTCACATCACCTTCAGTACTCTTACATGTTTTACAATCTCGTTATGTTTAGCTGTACCTATCGTCGAAATACCCTTATATGCATAACGGCATAAGACTAGTTGTAGGCAATGCTCACCCACAGAAAATACAAGCTCTTATGCCGAGTCTGGTTTGAACATGAAGGAAAGCCCCTTTTGGGAAGAGGGGGAGCGCAAATCCTAGACGCCATTAACGAGGTGAAATCCATCTCCAAAGCAGCTAATAAAGCGGGAATGTCCTACCGTTACGTATGGAATTACCTGGCGAAAGTTGAGAAAACTCTGCAGGAACCTGTGGTGCATACCTATAAAGGCGGCAAAATGGGGGGAGGGGGAGCCCACCTCACCAAGCTCGGAGAAAGCTTGTTGAAAGAGTACAAGCTAGTTGAAGATTACGTGGGTGAGGTTATAGGAGATAAAGAATATTGGGAGGCGGTTGGATTGAAGATAAGCGCACGAAATCGACTGGGAGGAACAGTTCAAGAAGTTGACAAAGGAATAATCACAGCGAAAGTAAAGATCAAAATAGACACTCCTGTCGTTGTAACAGCAATCATATCTAAAGAAGCGGTTGAAGAACTGGAAATTGAGTCTGGAGACAAGGTTGAAGCAGTGATCAAGGCGACGGAAGTTATGGTTGCAAAAGCAAGACAACCATGAGTCAAGCCCTCGACACACAATCATCTCTCGGAATCCGATAATTAGTACTCTTCAGCTAGCACTATGGTCACTATATCCCCGTCGCCTTTGGCGTAGACCTCTTTCTTGAACCTGCGTGCGCCCACGATGATTCGAACTGCTCGCCTAGATGCTCTGAGGAAGAAAGGAATGAATAGCCTTACCGTGCGAGAGCGTCGTGTGTATGTGTGAGAGGGCGATCAGTGAGAGCGAGAGGGAAGTGGATTGAAGTGGGTTTGAGGCTTAAATTTCTAATGCGACCTGAAGTGAAAACAGTGTGTAGGAAGGAGCAATTGGAATGAAGGAGAATTGCGATATTTGCGGTCAGACTAGCGATGATTTAGTAGGCTGCCGTAACCCTCACTGCGAGAATCTTGTTTGTTCCGAATGCAGAGTAGAGTCGGACAAAGGTTATCTCTGTAAGCCATGTGAGAGGAAAGCGAGAGAAGTTTCAACCAGCTGGGAAAAACAGAAGGAGATTCGGGATACCCTGCTACATCCTTAAAATGCATCTGAGGGTAAAAATTGGGATTCATCTATGGATTTATAGATAAATAAACTTAATAGCAGTTGCCTTACACTCAGAGCAATTGAAAGGTAAAAGGTATGACAGACGTCTCCCTCATGTTTGAGGTTCATCAACCATTACGGTTGAACAGAAATTTCAAGTCTGACCTACTCGCGCGACCGCTGGTGAGAAAGCGTGATCTCTTCAACCTGTACTTCTACCATGATCTCAACAGGCATGTTTTTGAAAGAGCAGCCAGAAAGTGCTATTTCCCAGCAAACAGCGCCATACTGGAACAGATCGACAGATTCAAGCGTGATCGTAGGCAGTTCAAAGTTGCCTATGGGCTTTCCGGGGTCTTCCTCGAGCAATGCGAACGCTGGAACCCAAGCCTCCTCGATTCATTTAAGCAGCTTTCAGACACAGGTTGCGTGGAGTTTCTCGACGAGACCTATTATCATTCCCTAGCTGGTCTGTATGACTCTGAACGCTCCGAGTTTACTGAGCAGCTAAGACTGCACCGTCAGCTTGTGAAAGATCTCTTCAATTATGAGCCTAGAGTTGTAGCAAATACCGAGTGCATATACAACAATGCGATTGCGGAGACCGTTGGAGCATTAGGGTACGAAGCCATTGTAACTGAAGGTGTTGAACGAATCCTTGATTGGAGAAGCCCTAACTGCGTCTATAAAGCAAAAGGCAGCAACCTTAGAGTTTTGCTCCGGAATTATCACCTCTCAGATGATATTGGCTTCCGCTTTTCCTCACATTGGTGGGAAGAGTGGCCACTAACCGCTGAAAAATATGCAAGTTGGCTTGCAGCAACACCAGGACAAGTCATCAATATCTTCCTTGACTACGAAACCTTCGGTGAGCATCATTGGCCAGAAACCGGCATCCACGAATTCCTAAGATGGCTACCCGGGGAGATACTCAAATGGGACCATCTGCAGTTCTGTACTCCGTCGGAAGTTGTGCATCGCCACAGTCCTGTTGGAGAACTTGATGTTCACGAGTTTTCCACAATCTCTTGGGCTGACCTGGAGCGAGACACTAGCGCGTGGATTGCCAATTCGTTGCAGGTGGCATGCTACAACATTCTCAAAAAGTTGGAGCCGTTGGTTAAGCAGACCGGCGACCCTGAGTTGATGCGACTCTGGCGTTATCTCCAAGTTAGCGACCACCTCTACTATATGAGCACAAAAGGGGGAGGACCAGGAGACGTTCACAACTATTTCAACCCCTATGGCAACCCTACTGAAGCCTTCGCAACTTATTTCGGCATACTCGCGAATTTCGAAGCCGCTGTCTTGAGAGAGCTAGAAAAGCCTAGACATGTTGCCACAAGAATCCTCAGAAAGGTTCCAGCCGGAAAGGGCTTCACCTTCGCCTACGCGGTCAAAAAACCCACGAAATGGACTGTTCACAGCCTAGAGGAGTTCTACTCGATCGTCAACATCGTCAACCTCAAATCCGTTCGGTTCCATGCGAAAAGAAAGGACTTCGAAAAATGGATACGCTGGGTGATTGGAGACGACAAACTTGCTGGTCAATTGGCAACAGCAACAAAGGGCAAAACAACTGGCAACATTCGGGAAGAAATCCTCAGCTTGGTGGGACAAAGGATAAAAGAACTTGAAAGCGCAACTAGGGCTTCTGACAAGGTGAGAGAAGCTTCAACTCTCCAGCAGAATGACCGGAAAATGCATTTGGTGCATCCATGAAAATTGGCATGCTAACGTGGGAATATCCGCCGAGAATAGTCGGAGGAATAGCTCGTCACTGTAATGATCTGGCTATAGCCTTAGCCGCTCTTCGACACGAAGTGCATGTTTTCACACTGGATTTTCCAGGTGCTCCAGCGTTTGAAGTAACCGAAGAAGGAATCAGAATTCATCGTGTGGCAAGTGAGATTGGGCATCCGAGCTTTCTCACGTGGGTTCTCTTGTTTAATCATTTTATCGAAAAACGAATAGCTGATGTAGGTCAAGAAGTGAAATTCGATGTTCTCCATGTTCACGATTGGCTGACGGCACCCGTCGGCATAGCTTTCAAACGTTCAATCGGAGCACCAATGGTTTTAACAATGCATAGTACCGAGCATGGAAGAAGTGGGATTCACAATCCAGATTCATCAACAATCGATGGAATAGAGTGGTGGGCAAATTATGAAGCAAGTAAGGTCATAACGACAAGTGGTTCGATGAAAAGCGAAATTTGCGACCATTTCAGGCTTCCATGGGAAAAGGTGGAGATAATCCCGAATGCAATTGACTCGGATAAATATCAGGGCTCTGTTGACCGAGAAGCTGTTAGAGCCCGCTTCGGGGTCCAACCTCAAGAGAAACTTGTTCTTTCAGTAGGGCGGCTTGTTCCTCAGAAGGGAATCGAATATCTTATACAGGCCGTTCCCAGCGTTAGTTGGCGCAGTCCCGAATCGAAATTCGTTGTAGTTGGTGAAGGATGGTATCGAGACCATCTGCAGCATTTGGCTGGAACGACAGGCCAAGCCTGGAAAATCAATTTCACTGGTTTCATTCCTGACCACGAATTGATTGCCCTTACTAAGAGCGCCGATGTTTTGGTGGTTCCTTCTGTATACGAGCCATTTGGCATTGTCGCTCTTGAAGGTATGGCTGCTGGCGTTCCAGTCGTAGCAAGTGAAGTTGGTGGGTTAGCTGAGATTATTGAGCATGATAAAACAGGAGTGTTGGTTTATCCGAGGAATCCTGATTCGATTGCTTGGGGCATCAACCATGTCTTGTCTAATCCAGACCACGCGGGATGGCTTTCTCAAAACGCTAGAAAATTCGTCCCAAAAGCTTATAGTTGGAAGGTAATAGCTAAGAAAACGGTCAAAATCTATAGGGAAGTAGCAAGGTGAACCTGAAGTGAATCTCTCCTCCGGCGGTCTTCCAGGTCATCCCGCGATACCTGAAGAGTTTCGTCTTCTCTGTATGTTACACAACATCGGTGCAACCACGACGGAAAAGTCTATGTCAATTGAAGAGGTTACCCAATGGACTGAGCTTGACGTGGAAGTACTTAGACATCTGCTGCAAAAGCTGCGGCAGCTGGGCTATGTTGAATTTGTTGAGGTTGACGGAACTAAGAAATACCATGTGACGCCAGTTGGAATTACGAAAGTCATGACCTTATACAGCTAACACCATAGCCAACATATGCCCGCAAACGACCATGTGCTAGGTTTTAGGCATCTCAGCTCTTGGGCAGAATACTCAGTACTTCAAGTGATGAAGAACTCTCAAGGAATCGGGCTCGTATTATCGCCAGAGTGCTTTTGTTTGAGAAGCGTAAAGTGAGCGCACTTTCTCTGGAGACGCACACCATTCAAGAGAGACTTTTGGCAAAGTTGACGGAGCGGATTCTGGTTCCTCGTTAAGTAGACTGGCCACCATCTTTGAGGCTAGTTCTTCGTTTCGTTTGTCCTCCAGTTCCTCAAGTGCACTCACTTTTTCTCTCAGAGCTTTCTCTTGCTTATGGAGGGATAGCAACTCGTCCTCGAGATTCATCCTTTGTAGATGAAGTCGTTCAAGCTCTGGAAAAAGACTCAAAGCCTCACTCTCTAGAAAGGGTACTATGTGTTCTATTCTATAAATATCATCAGCCGTGCTGTGGTATATTCCGATTTTCGATATATGTGCACATTTGCTTTTCTGTTTCATGATTTGATGGGAGATAACGGTAATTAGCGACTGTAAATCCTAGTATCCAAGAGTGGTCGAAGGCAGAATGCGCGTCTCTCGGTTTATCTTCCTCAATACTGTTGTTTGATTGCAGACTATGATTCCTATTCTTGCGTTGGACTGCCACAAAAGCGCTTACGCAGAGTTTACATACACTCCATGATCGCAGCACATAGCAAGCAATCATCTGGAATTGGGGTATTTTTCGGACGAGTTTTTAGGTAGCCAATGAAATGCGGACAACCAGCTGGCTTAATCTCTCCATCTTTATCCTCCTCCTTTGGCGCGCTAGGAGGAGCCTTGCCTTGCCGCTTCTCCAGCTCGTCTGAGGGGCTTTCTGACTTCTTCACATTTTTATCGTCAAGGCTCACCCGTGTGAAACAATGCGGACAGGCATGATATGTTTCATCGGAACCCTCTGTTCGAACGGTTAACTCAATCGGCTTGGGAAAAGACTTGCCGCATTTAGGGCAGGAGCAGTCGGTTACTTGGGTTGAAGACATTGCTATACTCCCTTCTGGTCGACTTGCAGCACCTGTTTTATTTCCCAAAAGTATCTGAGAATTCTCCATCCGCCATGAGTTATGGCATACAACGATTTGTTCTTCGCTATTTTCTCTTCTACAAGGTTTTGTCTGACTAAGAAGTTCAGGTATGGTTTTGCCACGTTGTGGTTCAAGTTTGCCTTGTATGTGACATGAGTTAGACTTAATGGTCCACGAAGAGCTAACACTTCCAAAACGCCAAGGTATATTTCAAGCTTAGACCTTGCCATCGGCAAAACCAATGGCAAACTTCTTAATATTTGATATAAAGGCTTTATGAATTCGAACTCTTACTTTCCCCTCTTCTTTGTCCGAGGGTCTTTATCACACTCTCAACATCAACGAAGCCCACAAGATAGCCTCAGGCTGAGAACACCTCAGCATACGCCCAGTTAAAGGACCTCTTGGGGCATTCGACGGGGCTCATCGGTAGGCTGGTTCAGAAGGGGGGTTTTGGTTTCTCATGGGTTTACACAGTTCGCATTCTGTTTTCTGCTTTTGAAAAGACATTTCTTAGATTTTCTGCAGCATCCTCAGGTGAGACTACGTTTATGAATATTCCAGTGCTCTTTTCGAAACCAGCCCAGATAGCCAGTTTAGGATAGACCTCCAAATGCCAATGATAATACTCACACGACGCATCAGTTACCTGATGAAACCCAAAGTTGTAGGGCGGATCTTCCAGAAGCGCGTTTAAGCCGCCCAGACAGGTCCTTAGCGCCTCAGCAAGACGTTTAACCTGGATTTTAGACAGGTCGAGCAGACAGCGCTGATGCTCTTTTGGAAAAATCCAGAACTCAAAAGGGTGAAGACTTGCCCAAGGAGCAAAGGCAACGAAGTCTCGGTTCTCCCAGATGAAACGCGGACTTTCTCTCTCATGTACCATAATCTCACAGAAAGCGCATTCCTTGTCTTTCCTCCACACTTCCTTGCTCTCTCGAATTTCCTCTTTGACTGTTCTTGGGATCGATGGAGTTGCAATTATCTGAGTATGTGCATGGGATAGAGAAGCGCCAGCCTCTAGTTGATGGTTTCTAAAAACGGAAACGTACTTCACGTAACTCTTCTT
>Ga0209635_10003718_pt1 | contig 11927 bp, 11 predicted proteins | sample DeeMarSWOR230_32_FD_187463 | JGI IMG/M metagenome (GOLD analysis project Ga0209635, IMG submission 187463) | Marine sediment microbial communities from White Oak River estuary, North Carolina - WOR-2-30_32 (SPAdes) (version 2) | ecosystem: Environmental > Aquatic > Marine > Intertidal zone >...
TTTCTGCTGCGGTGTTTGGACTATTCTTCCCGATTATAAACTCCATTTATCAGACAATGATTCAGACTCTAATCCCTAAAGACAAAATTGGTAGAATTACTTCAATAGATTTTGCCTTATCTATGGCAATAGCTCCCATTGGAGTCTTATGTTCGGGATTTTTAACTGAAATATTAGGACTACCGAATTTGATTTTTTATTGCGCAACAATTGGTATAATATTGAGTTTAATTGTTTGGTTTGTTTTCGCAAAGAAAAAAATTGATTATCAAAATGAAATTTTCCTTCAAAATATTAATAAACATTTAGAAGAAATCGTAATAGAGTGATATTTATGCAAAAATTGGCTGATAGTGAAACTTTCAAGCTTATTAGCTTTAATGGTTACAGCAATTATTTGGACTTTTTCAAGATTAAGGCATATAGATTATGAAAGTGAAGCCACGATCAACATGATTAATGATAATATCAAAAATCTCACTAGATAATCCTATTTTTAATTCTTTTTCAATTATTTATTTTTATAATAATTTAACCAATGATTTATAGTAACTAATTTAGTCTCCTCATTAACCTCTTCAAATATTTGTGGAATTTCAATTTTTTCCGGCTTGAGTTCCTTTTCTATGCCATCCTTGATTATCTCTCTAAAGGATTTAAAAAAGTCTATGTGTTTATCTAGAGATTCTTTGCCTTTCATTACGGGTCCGTGTCCCGGAACAATAATATCTGGATTTAAAGCTTTCATTTTTTTTAACTGAGTTATCCATTGTTCTGGATCACATGTATCATCTCCAGCATAAGGAAACTGGTTTTCAAAAATAAGGTCACCAGCAAAAAGCACTTTTTCAGCAGGAAAATACACATAACTAGAACCAACTGTATGGCCCCCTGCATAGTATAGCTCAATATGTAGATCTTCGTCTTGGATAATCAAAGTATCTTTAAATAGTAAATCTGGAAAGATAAATTCGATCCCTTTTCCTAAGGGATCCTCTTTTTCAAAATCTTCAATATATCCTTGATATCGTTGTTTTACTTCTGGGCTTTCCATAACTCTTGAAGTTAATTCACTGCTTATTACTGGTAAGTCCTTAAAGGATTTAATACCGAAGATATGATCGCCATGATAGTGCGTAATAATCAGATATTTTACAGGTACTCCAAAAGCTTTTTCTAGATTTTTCCGAAAGATCTCTGCAGTTGAAACATATATCGTACTGTCAATCGCAATACAAAAATTTCTTAATGAAACAGCACCAACATTTCCATGGCCTAACCCTCCAGTATTTGCGACTGTTAGAGGTGTTAACCTTTCTAATTCATATTTAACATCCATCAAAGACCAACTTATTCAATTTTATTGTTTTATAGTTCTTAAAACTGATAAATTACCTCGAACGGTAAATTATTAAATATCTCTTTTGTAGTTTTCTTAAATTCTCCGTCTAGTGCTTTATACCCCCTACATGCGTAGTTTTTAAGTTCATAAAAATCAGGTTCAATCTCTAAAAGAAGTCTTTTTAATCCGTTTAAATTCTTTTGATTATCATTAATTCCACCTAAAAAGACGCTTACAATTCCAAAAATCCCCCCGAATTGTTGTCTAAATAATTTTATTCCACCAATTAATTCTTCCAAGTTAACTTCTTTGTGATGTCTGCAAATCTTTGAAAACTCAATGGGACACACGCTATTCAGATTGATTAACATCAAATCACATAAAGAAAAATCATCTCTTACATCCTCACGAAAGAATAATGAACCATTTGAATACACTCCAATTTTGATATTTGGATATACCCCTTTAATCATCTTAGAAAGTTGCTTAAATCCTGAATATAGAGTTGGTTCGCCCAATCCAGTTAACCAAGCATAATCAGGTTCTCCGTGTTTTTCAATATAATCTCTTATTTCTCTAAACACATCCTCGGGAGGATAAAATAGTTTACGTTCACAAATTTTTTCTGTTGTTGGTCCAATTCCACAGTACACGCAATTAAAGCTACATACCTTATAAGGATTAAAATTTACAGCTAAAAGTTTCCCAAATTTGGGATTCTCCTTGACTCCCTTTACATATTTGTATCCCATAATATTCTAACTCATCTATAGTTAACATTTGAAATTGAATGTTATCGAGTTTTGATACTCAATTCCTTGATTTTAAATATATATCTATTTGCTTTTTCTAACCAATGTTCTTTCTTTTCATGGTCACATAAACAAGAAAAGGTATGCTCTATACCTTGTTCTAAACATTCTTTAGCTAAATCATACTCCTCAAGATTGAAATAACATATTCCTAACTTAATGAATGTCTGATAAACAAAATGGCCATAACGCTCAAGATTTAAAGCTTCTTTGAATAATTCTACTGCTCCTTTATATCTTTTAAACATCATTAAAACTTCCCCATATGAATCATGGTAATTTCCACAATTAGGATCTAAACTCACTAACTTTTTCGCTAGATCTATTGCATCAGTTTCTCGTTCTAAATAAGCTAGCACATATACTTTTGAGTTAAGTAAATCATAATCATCCGGATATAACTCAATAAGTTTATCCAAGATTTCAAGTGATTCTTCGAATTTGTTTGGATCATTTTCATAATATCCCATTTTGTCCAAAATATATGCTTTCTTATTTAGAAAGTGTTTATTTTCATCAGGAAATTGGTTAATTGCAATTTCAACAAATTCTATTGCCTCTTTAAATCTCTTGTTTAATATACACCCGTGAATTTTTTTGTAATAATAGTCTATAATTTTAGGTTTTAATTCGATAGCAGTATCTATTGCCTCAACAGCATCGTGAAATCTTCTTAGCTCAAAGAAGATAATAGCTTTCAATTGGTAATATCTAGAAATATTTAAAGTGTTAGATTCCAACGAAATAGTTTTTTCTATCTCGTCTAAGAAATAATCTAAACTAGCATTCTCAGGATCCCATTTATGAAGAAGGTTATAACCAAAAATAAACGCTCGATTTAAATGTGAAATCGGATGATTAGAATTTTTTTTAGCATCATGCGAAATTTCTAAGGCTTTTTCAAAATTCCCTAAAGATAAATGACAAAATGTTTTGATAAACATAATTATTGGAATAAGTTGATCATCACCTATATCAGTAAGTTTTTCAAGCTGTTCCTCTAAAAGTTCTATAGCTTCCCTATGTCTTCTCCAAAGACATATTACAATCGACTTTAAAATATATAATTCAACTTTTTCTGGTTCTAATTTAATAGCTGAATCTAAAACTTCTAAAGCTTTATCAAGATCTCTTTCTTTAATATTGTTAATAGTTTTCTGAAAAACTATTTTGATATTTTTCATATAATATGGTGCCAACGCTTTTAATATATCTGGATATAAATAATACCTATGTTCCTTCTTTGCCTTAAATTGATGCTCTAAATCACCAGATTCAAAACTCTGAAGCATTATTGGGATATTCTCATAAATAAAGCCTTCTAATTTATCAGATGCATCAACTAATTGTTTTTCAGTCTCGATTTTATATGTTAAATATTTAATATATTCTGCTAAAAATTCTCTTAGTGAATCTCTTAAACCATTATGAAATAAATTTTCACAAATATCACCTGAAATATCATCTATCAATGAATACATAGTATAGTATGGATATCCGCCCAACTTATTCAAGTATGTAAATTTTGCAACATAATCATCTACAATAGCTCGCAATACTTTCTCTATCTTTTCCTCAGCCTGAAAATAAAAGGTTTTGCTTTCTTTAGTGCTTAACTTAAAAAATTTAATTGGATAAATCTCTTTCTCTGCTATCTGAAGAATGTGAAATTCTAATATTATTTTTTCAATATTAAACTTCAAAGAAAACTCATCCGGAGAAATATACTCTGGATACGAATTTGGATGATTTATCGAAAAAAATAACAAAATCTTCTTAAAATCCTCCTCATTGTCTAATGAACTTTGTACTTTCGCATAATCCATCTTTAATACATTATTTAAAAACCGAAATTTTACATCTCGATCTTCAATATTATATTTCCTAAAGAATTCTCGAGTCTTCTTGGTGATTTCCTCAATCCGCTTACTTTCTTCCTCTAAAATTGATTGGCGATCAAGATCATACAACCTTAGCATGCGAGAATAGTCTATCTTCCCTGCTTCTGTGATTTCATATCGCTTATTATTTTTCTTCACATAGGCATTTTCCATTAATAAATTCAAATTCTTTGATAAAGAGGATTGATTAATATACACTGGCTTATTGTCATCCAAAAAGTCACTCCATTTACAGTAATTATTGTTATACAACATCCATAAAATCCAATGATCGTAATTCCTCCTTCTCAATATCGCTTTTGGAGGATAATTTAACTTCCTTTTTGTGGTCTTCATCCTTGATAATTCATAATATCTCTCTCGACCAGCATCAGTAATGTGGTAATACCCCCGCCTTACATTTTCTATGTATCCCTTAGATTCTAACCTATTTTTATAAATTGAAAATGTTGATTGGCTAATACCTATTGGATCCTCTGTAAAATCCGACCATTCACACTCTTCATTGTTACATAACATCCAGAGTATAATATGCTCAAAGTTTTTCCTCCGCGTAGGAGAAGGAGATAATAATTCATCAGGAGGATAATTTATTTGTTCTGTTTTACTCATAAAAATCGGCTTCTAACACTATTTAGCTTATTAATTATTATTTGTTAAAAGTTCAATATAAGGTTTTTCATTCACAACTAAGTATGAACCACAATTGAAGTTCAAACTTCAACTGAACAACATGAAGGCAAACTAAATATAAAGTAATTGATTATATTTTCTTAAGAAAAAAAAGTGGTGAGAAAAGAAAAAATGGCTCATGCGGTATTGGAACGGAAAGAAACTGTATATTGTGTAAAAAATGAAGGAATAATTTTAGAGGAACTCCTGATTTCTGAAAGAGAGGCTGATTTGGCATGTGTTAATAAAGTTGATTCGCAAAAAGTAGATAATGTTAATAATTTTGCGAAATATCATGAAGAATTGCATCATATTGATAAGGTTAAACGGATGATTACCTTCAGAAACCATGGGGTCTATTAAATTTTTTTTAAAAATATAAATATAAATAAAAAAAATGTGAGGTAGAAAAAGATGAATAAAAATGAGAGAATAAGAGTATTTGATATAATTATTATTCAGAATCCAGCCTATCGGGCATATTAAATAATTTTTTTTTAATTTTTTAATAGTAATTTCACGCGTACCCTTTTCATTTCCATGGTTAAATCATAAGGGAGGGGGTAAAGAAATTTTTTAGAGCTCTATTTTTTTCCAATTTTTCCCTCCCTTAAATCCTATTTTTAACTTTTTGTTTTAGAATTATTAAGCATTAGAAGATTTTCTGAATAAAATCTAAATTATATGTCTTTACACTACTATCTAATTCTTTGTGATAAGTAGTTATCGTATGGATTTCGGTATAATTGGGATGTTCGTTAACACGAGTATAATATTAATAGGAGTATTTTTTGTAATAATACGAGTTCCCTTTTTTTCTTATAATACAAAAGTGTTAAATACCTTGGTATAATCTTATTATGCAGAATTTTAAGTAAAAATTGAGTAATTATGGGGTACAAATCGTGGAATTTTCTATTTTTTGGAGGGCTCTTTATGTTTATATCCCTTTTTTTCCCTATTCTTACGGGAGGTCTTGTGGGTGGTGGTTATTCAACTGATACTTATTACTGGATGTTTGGGTTTTTTCTTCATATAAGAAATGATGGGTTAATTACATCACATTGGATATATGAGCATGTTGGATATATGAGTTTTATTAGTCAATTTACCGCCATTTTTTCCACTATATCAGTATTCATTTCATCAATTGCAAGTGTAATAATAGGACTTAAAATTAACAAAGAATCTACTCCAAGAAAAAATACGGCTTTAGTAATTATGATTAATTCAATTGCCTTGTTAGCTCTAAACTTCTATCTAGGAGGTTTTTTAGGACCATCGGTGGGATTTCTATTTTTATTTATAGGAACTATTTTAATGATTATAGAATTTATAACTAGTCGTCAAATGACTATCTTTAATCATAGATGAGCAGATTTTCAAAGAAACATTTTGTCATTTTAATGTTATATCTACTTTATACACATCCTCAAATTGATGCTTTGTCATAATTTACTTGATCATTATTTTTTGTTTAAACTTTTAACTTTTGGATTTTGTCTCTAATGCAAGATTTTGATGTAACTCTTCAATGGTCTTAATTTAGGTTTGGTAAAAGGCTTTTCTAATTTATGATCCTTACCTTCAACATATTTCAGCATCTCATGAATTACTTTAGCATAGGACTCTATAATACAAGACTGGTATTTTTTTGTTTCATCTGTAACATTCTCTAAACTATTCTGAATTTCATCACAAATATATTCCAGTTTAGGTTTCAAACATTCAAACACTAAATTATTTATGTCTTTCAATTTATAGTCAATAAAGAAATGTGATTTATTATGACCTGTATCAAATTATCAATTTATTTAAAAGAAAAAAATCAAAAAAATATCTTATAGAGAAAAATCCCGAATTTCATCCTCTTTACATTGGAACCATACATTTATATATTCGAATTATCTTAAGATACAAGTTTAGAAGGAAAAATTCCACTGTTTGATTATTTAAAAATTAAACACTTCTAAATCACTTCATATCAATTAACCAAATTAAACAAGGTGAGTAAAATCATGACCGAATTAGAAGTAATTAAGAAAGTCGCCACTCAAATAACCCACTCGGATGGAATGGAAATCTGTGAACCGATTGTATTAGAGGAAATCTCATTCGTGCCTATTATCAAACAGGAAGTTCCAAAAGAAGAAAGGGATTATCTCACTCTTTCTGAAGCACTGGAAATTGAAGCATGTGAAATTATCGATAAAGGCACGGAAGTAGCCCATATCCTTTTTAAAAATCTGGGGGAGCTTCCTATTCTCATTGAAGAAGGTGATATATTCTTGGGAAAAGGAACGCAGGACCGAATCTCCGTGGGAACTGTTATGGTTGAACCCAAAGCCGTGCAAGAAATCAGCGTTAAATGTGTGCATGCTCCTCATTATCTTTCGGCAAATGCTAACTTCTCATATGGCGGGAAAGCCAGTCGCGGGATGCTAAATGAGATGCGTACACTCAAGTTCAGTAGCGCGACCATAGGTTATGGAGCCTCAACAATAAATCAATCAAGAATATGGAATAAAGTGAAGGAGGAGATGACAAGCGAAAAAACCATTAAAGACCAAACTAAATACACGTTAGGCATAACTTCAAGGAGAGAAAAAGTTATTAAACGAAGCAAGCAATTAAATTTCCCAAAAAATACTATCGGAATTGTTGTTGTTGATGCTGATGGTGAGATAAGAGGTGTAGAACTTCATCGTTCACCTCATAATTTCAACGTGCGAAAAGATGCTATTCTTGAATCCTTAGAAACCAATGTTAAATGGAAATCCACTGGTAAAGGTGCGTTTTCAGATGCACAAGATAAAGCAGGAAAAATGTTTGAGAAGATTTCAAAGCTGAAGAAAGATAAGGACACGATAGGACAAATTGAATTAGATGGACTAGTCATCAATTCGGAAGGTCTCCAAGGTGAAGCCTTCACATCTGTCTTTTATTCAGCAATATGTCCATCGTGCGGAAAACCTAAACCGAGAAAACAAAAATGTCCTGGTTGTGGATTTTTGGAAGAGGCGTCAGAAGACTTTACCTACATGAGTCTATTTTAAAATAAAGTGGAGGGTAGATGGTTAAAGTTTCGAAGTAAATTTATATCAAATTCTTTTTTCCCTCACTTAAATTTTATAAGTTTCCTATTCTTTTTTCTAATTTATGGAGGCTCATTCATCGAAAAATATAGTTGCTGGTGGGATCTTTATGTTAACATCAATGCTCTTCCCTACATTCTGGACTGCTGTAAGGGGAATCAACATAGAACATATGTTTTATTGGATGTTTGGGTTATTTGTTAATATAGACGCGGGTACAATTACTATCCAATGGTTATTTAATTTTAAATTTGGTATGTATCACTTATGGTATTTTATTGCCATTTATTCCACATTGGTTATTATGATTTTCTCAATAGTCATAATAATATTAGGCCATAAACTTAAAAAAGAAGGAAAGGTAAAAAGGAAATTTTTATTATTGATGAATGAATCGATTATTTTCGCTATAATCCTTAATTTGATTTTGATTAATTATTTATTTATTCCAATATACGGATTCCATCTTTTATTGCTAGGTGTGATATTAAGTACTGTAGGCTATAAAAAATCTAAAAAAACTAAAAAAACTTAAGAAATTAAATACTCTCCATTTTATCTTATGGGGCATTAATTCAAATTTAGTTTATAGTTCACTTTCCTTTCTTATTTTCCTTACAGAATGAATCAATAAGCCCACTCCAAGAGATATAAAGAAGATCCCCCACACTATGAAGATTCCTATGGCCACCACCCAAAAAGAATAGATATTATAAAATAAATAGCTTCTAATACATAGTAGTATAATAGAAATTCCAATTAACATTAAAATAATCCCAGTAATTTTCTGTCTTTTAAACCTTTTTATATACAATTCTGGAGTTCTTGAAGATAATTTTCTTGAAGAATAAACCCAAAAACTCACTCCAATAAGTAAAAGAACTATACCCACCACCCCTACCACATCACCCATAGGAAAAGGATAAAAGGAAAATAAAATAAGTAGAATAACTACAATTCCAACTATCGTTAAAATAATCCCACCAATTTTTTGCCTTTTATACTTTTTTATTTCCATTCTTCAGATTCACCACATGGTTTAATCTTTCTTAATTTTAATTAACATCAATTATTAAAAAAATTGATATCTAAACTAAAATCACTCAAATAAAGATTTTATATTAAATCCATAATATATCCAAAATTTGAAATTACATATGGAACAAATTGATTACTTAATGTTCCTAAATTCTTACAAAAATATTAGTCTTTATTTTAGGTTTAATCCATTTTAATATTAAATTTATGATTCAAAAATATCTTTACCGCATTTACTGCAAAATTGAGCATTGATGGAAATTGGTTTACCACAGTGCGGACACATTTCCTTTGGTATGTATTTAGGTAGTTTTATAGTGGGGTGTCTTTCTCTATGCTTCCTTTCAATATTCAAAACTGCTATTCCAGTCCCGCTTATTAATATACTTTCTAAAATTGGTCCTATTGCACCAAATCCTGCATCAAAAAATCCCCAAATACCAAAAAAAAATAAACCACCATGATCATAATGATCTAATAATATCAAGTAAATAATCAGGGGTATTATTATTGAAATTCCAGTTATAATCCAAGAAGTTCCGATTATTCTATTATTGAAATGTCCTTTCTTGTACAAATAACCGCTTATAATATAGAATATTGAGAAAATGCCAATAACTATTGCATTCATAATTCCAAAGTACAATATAAATGGATCCATTATAAAATCATAATAAACTCCAATTTCAATTAATCCCCATAACCAAATATTAAAATAACCGTAGAAAGAAGCTACAGGTGTTATAATTCCTATGATCCCAATTATTCCACTAAGTAATAGAAACAACCAAATATACTCTTTCATAACTTTTTGTCTTTTTTAAATATTATTTAAATGTATATAGAAAGATTTTCTTATAAAAATTTTGTAAATTATTGTCAAATAATGAGTAAATTTAGCTCACTATCCCCAGTATTAAAATTATTACATGCTTTTGCTTTTTAGAATTTTGTCTGATTTATGAGTTTTTTTTCAAAATCATTTATTATAAAAATTGAGATCTAAACTAAGATTACTCAAATATTATAAAAAATAATTCAAAAAGGTGAAATAAAATCAAGCAAGTAATATATATTTCCCGCAGAGGGTTAAAGAATGATCCTAACGAAGGAATTATTGGTAGAGTCGTTAAATCGTATGTTGACCCTCAATACCTTACAGATGATAAAATTAATTGGCTGAACTTAAATCTTATTATCTGGACTACTGGTGGTGATTATAGTTATTATCGAATTGGGGAACAAATAACGCCTAAAGATTAAAACAAGAGAATTAGTATTTAATTATTACTTTTAGGGAGTTTTTCTCCAATTATCTCTAGGGATCAGTTTTATAGCGCTTTCAGGACAAGTACTAACACAGAGACCACATCCAAAGCATAAATCTTGCTTATAAATAATTTCATTGTGAGCATCCAACATTCTCGCTCCAAAGTGACATCTCTCAATACAAATACCGCATTGAATACATGTTTCTGAATCGAAAGTGGATACATACTCACTTGGCTCTACTAATCCCTTCATGTTTAATCGTTGTAATCCTTGAAGCGCTTGACAACAACAAGGACAACAACTGCAAATTTCAGAGGGAAATTGATTAGATATACTTGATTGATACATTGCTAAATGTACTAATCCTTGTTTATGGGTCTCGGATACAATGAGTTTAGCCTGTTTTTTAGTTATATATTTTGCTCGTTCATTCTTCACAAATGTTTCAGCCCGATTATTTAAGAAAATACAGGTTTTTCGTGGAAAATTACAATTTTGCAGAGTTGTACGACAAATACAGTCTCCTAGAGCAATTTTTTCTGCCTTCGTAATAATCTGATTAGTTCTATGCAGGTCCAAAGCCATTTGTGTATTTTCTATTTGGATGTTAACTGGAATTGTAATAGCATGCCATCTCTTTGTGAAATCAAAAAGTTCTGCCTCTGACCATTGTTTCTTTTCTTTCACGAAAGTTTAGTGTGATCCTTTAAATTTATAGTTTATCACCCTTAAGATTTTCAAAATAAGCACTTTAGGTATATTTTGCCAGAATTCTGAAGAAATCATCTAGAGCTAATTTAACAAAAAGTTTTATATATTGAAAAGTCTAGATGTTAATTGCATTAATTTTTAAAAAATTTTGAATAAATTTTAGTGATTGGAAATGGAAATAAATAAAAATAAAAAATTATTAGCTGTATTTTTCATCTTAGCGTTCGCTGGTATAACTGTTAGTATCATGCCAACAGTCCGAGCAGATCCAAATGGGCCAATATTTATGGAAGTAATGGTTCCAATGAGTGATAGTACAGAGTTATATACAAAAGTATATCTCCCTGGTCCTGGAGCGTATCCTATAATTCTTACAAGAACACCATATGGAATTGGTGCACCTACCTGGGACGGGGGTATTCCGCCAGATCCAGCGGATTTATCACAATGGCCCCATGAAATTTTAAATGGTTATGGGAGAATTCATCAAGATACAAGAGGTAGATACTACTCAGAGGGTGTAGATCGGCTTTTTTACGATGATGGTGAGGATGGATATGATATGATTGAGTGGATTGTTTCGCAACCATGGTGTAATGGAAAGGTAGGAATGACAGGTGGGTCTGCTACCGGCATAACTACATATTTAGCTGCTGGTGCAAATCATCCTAATCTATTAGCTGCTATTTCTTATGTAGCAAGTGCTAATCTTTATAACGACCTTACTTTTGATGGTGGAGCCTTTCGTGCTGATTCCAATATATGGACGCATGGACAAACTGTAGGTGGCCTTTCTACGTCTCATATGCTTTCAATGGCACCCCCCTCTGATTGGGTTACCCATCTCACGAATATTGGTACTAGTTTATACGATATGGCCACCCACACATCTTTCGTTCCAGGTTATCAAGCTGTGGATTCAACCACATGGATGAATCTTCCTTTAGTTGGTGGAGAACCAAGTTTCAGCATCATGCAACCATTTGGAGATGAGATACTAAGACATCCTAGCCAAGATGCTTTTAGAGATAAACTCAATGTCCAAGACACAATTAGCATCCCTGTACTACACGTAGGTGGATGG
>Ga0209635_10003719_pt1 | contig 11924 bp, 10 predicted proteins | sample DeeMarSWOR230_32_FD_187463 | JGI IMG/M metagenome (GOLD analysis project Ga0209635, IMG submission 187463) | Marine sediment microbial communities from White Oak River estuary, North Carolina - WOR-2-30_32 (SPAdes) (version 2) | ecosystem: Environmental > Aquatic > Marine > Intertidal zone >...
GGTCTTCTTCATAATCTGTTCCGAAACCAACGTGATCAACACCAACAAGGTTGACAACCCAGTCGATGCAGTCCAGTAAGTCTTCGAAAGTGGCTGGAATGCCGTACCCTCTAGCAATGCACGGTCTATAAGCGGTTATAGAGGTTATACCTCCTTTTTCAGCGACAGCCTTGATCTGAGAATCATACTTGTTCCTGAAGTGCTCAAAGCGATCCCGGGGACCAGTGTGCGTAAACACTACAGGATCCTTAGACGCCTCAATAGCATCATTCGTAGTATTAACTCCACAGTGAGACAGATCAACAAGAATACCTAACCTGTTCATCTCCTCAACGACAGCGTGACCAAACATGCTTAGACCAGGATCAACCTTCTCCACACACCCAGCACCAAGAAGATTGTTGCCTTGGTAGGTTAACTGGATTATCCTTATTCCAAGTTTATGGAACACGTCGAGAAGGTACAACTTGTTCTCAATCATATCTGCGTTTTGAGGGCCAAAGATTATGGATGGTTTTCCCTCCTTCTTAGCCCTCTCAATATCCATAGTGGTCTCAGCTAGTATTATTTTGTCTTTATACGTGTTCATCCACATGTAGTAGTATGCGATTCGCTCAATCGATCTACGAAAATCATCCCACGGCATAAGCATTGTAGCGTTTATAGATGTGACTCCACCTGTCTTAGCCCTCTTAAAGAAGCCATCGTCCCTCAGTTTAGGGACAATAGAACTGTCTATAACAATAGCTTTCTCGTGGATCTCTAATGCCTTGTCTTTCTCGTTCTTACTCAGTTTTGTCCATTCACTCATAATTTACACCGTCCTTTCATAACAACTTAAACGATTTCTAAAATCTATTCTACTGAAAGTTGAAGTATATTAAATATCTCCTTCTCAAGCGAGATACCAGGCTTTGGATTCTCAATTATTACTCCTAGTTCCTTTCCATTTTTGTTAAAAATAATGATGTGAGGAATTCTTTGCACATTAAATTTCTTAACTTCAGGAGGTGAAGGAGGTATACTCCACTTCTCTTTTTTATCTAAAGGATTTGTTTTAAGACCACCAAAAACAAAAACATCTATTCCTGCTTCTTTAGCTAATATTGCTAAAACAGGTAGATTCTCAGCACAGTCTTTACACCATTCAGCTGAAAACACGATAATGACTAAATCCTTCGCGTATTCTGTCAATTTTTTAATTATTTTTTTATCCATCGGATAGACTCGCATTTTGTTTAGAAACTTATCTCTAAAAGGTTGAGACATTTCGTTGATGTATTTACCTGCGGGGATAGTTTTTCTAATTGTTGTTTCTAAAAATGTATTATCCATATTCAAACCATCTCACATCTTATACATTTTGATCTCATAATCATATCATGTAAAAAGTAAAGAGTATAAGTCATCTAAAGATTAATGACCTTATTATTTCTTCATTTGTCATTTTGTTGCACGTTAATTATTTATTTAACTAGAACACAATTAATTAGTCTGTGGTTTAATTGTCAAATGAAATAACCATAGCAGGAGTTACAATACCTTCTGGAACTAAGACATCAGTACCATTAAAGGTCTGCCGTCAACGAAATGGAAGCGATCTTCAAGTACCAGTTAATGTAATAACCGGACAGGAAGCTGGACCGAAGCTCTTTCTAAGTTTTGGATTACATGGTAGTGAGTGGTCCCAACTCGAGTATCTTTGGGAGATCATTTCTACAGTAGATCCCAATGAGCTGAAGGGCACAATCATGGGAATTTCTATTGCTAATCCAATAGCCTTCAGTTATCACTATACTACAAGAAACACGCCAGATGAATCAGATGCCTCTGACCTAAATCGTGTTTTTCCTGGAGTACCAGATAGATGGGTTACTGGTCAAATCGCACATCAGATAACTACACATGTTCTCTCTAACACTGATTTTTTGATGGACTTCCATAATGGTCCATGGGGATCAGCTGCACTTGCATCAACTTATGGCAATGATTTTCCTGATGAAAATGTGGTAAAACAATGCTCTGAGATAGCTAAGAACTTCGGATGCGGATTTATCGCACCAAGACCAGTTGTGACTAGATTTCCAGGTGCTAAATCGCTTGCTGGATATGCAGGAGCCCAATTAAAAATTCCTAACGCCCTCTTTGAGATAGGAGGTGTAGGTTTTGGATCAAAGGTTGAATCAAAATGGAAGGGGATTGCTGTTAAAGGCGTTATGAACGTGTTGAAACACCTCGGAATGTTAGATGGTGATCCAGATCTTCCTGAGAAGCAGTTAGTCTATGAGAAAGCCTTTGGAGCAAGACCAAGTGTGGGTGGCTATTTGAAGAGTTATGTTGACCCTGAAACACTTGGTAAGAAAGTAGAAAAGGGAACTTTGCTTGGAGAAGTTATTGATCCATACACATTTAAGACACTAGAGAAGCTTGAAGCCCCGGGAGATGGAATTTTATTTTTCACAGCAAGGTCATACCCTGTGGATCCTGGAGACTGGGCTTTTGCAATAATCGATCTTGAAACAGCTAAATGGATCTGAGAAGAAAAAACATCAAAAGTACATTCGATTGCTCTTTTATAGAGCATACATCTTTTTTATTTATAAATAGCATGCGACGAAGTGATTTTTCCTTATTTCTCTTAGTTTAGGTTCAGTCGATAAGCACGTCTCTTTTGCATTAGCGCAACGTGGATAGAATCGACATCCTCTAGTTACATTTTGGGAGTGAGATATATCAAAGGAGCTACTTACAGACTCTCTCTTGACTGCAGGATCAGGCACTGGGACAGATGATAAAAGGAGTTTTGTGTAAGGATGTACAGGGTTTTGTATAAGTTCCTCAGCTAAACCGGTCTCAACTATTGATCCAAGGTACATGACTGCTAGTCGATCGCACATGTATCTTGCAACTGATAGATCATGAGTTATGAATAGGTATGTTACATTGAACTCTTCTTTAAGTCTAAGCATCAGATTTAATATTTGAGCCCTTATTGATACATCAAGCATAGATACTGGTTCATCTGCTACTAAAAACTCTGGATCTAGAACCATAGCTCTTGCTACAGCTACTCTTTGTCGCTGCCCACCACTCAGTTCGTGAGGAAGCCTATAGAAGAAGTCTTCAGGAGGAGTCAAATCAACGTGCCCAAGAATGTCACTCACAAGTTTTACTCGTTCTTCATAAGATTCTCCTATTTCATGTATCACAAGAGGCTCACATACTGACCTAAAAACAGTATACCGTGGATCCAGAGCGTCGTATGGGTCTTGAAATATCATTTGAACTTTTCGTCTAAACCCTTTTAAAGTTGACCCTTTGAGATCTGTGATGTCTTCTCCTTTGAAGAAGATCTGACCACCCGAGGGTTCTTCTAGGGAAGCTAAGAGACGTCCTGTAGTGGTCTTACCACATCCACTTTCTCCTGCTAATCCAAAAACTTCTCCCCTATTGATCTCGAAGTTTATTCCTCTTACAGCATCCACATGTTGTTGTTTCCTGCCTAGAAGTGAATAGAAAAGACTCCCTCTCATTTGAAACCTTTTTTCCAACATTTCAACCTTTACTAAAACGTCATTCTTCAAGTTTAATCACTCTTTAAACTCGATGTCTTGTAACTTTGGATCGAGGGCAAAGTGGCATCTAGAATGGTGATTCTTGCGGGAGTCAATAGTAGTCAATGTTGGTACTTCTTCTTTACATACAGGTTTAGCATAGGGGCATCTTGGTTCAAATAGACATCCTTCTTTTTCACCCATCAAATTGGGTGGACTTCCTCTAATCGATACAAGTTTTCTCTTTGGTCCTCTTAATGTAGGAAAAGAATTCAGTAAACCTATTGTGTAAGGGTTATGAGGATTGTGAAAAATTGATGTTGCATCCGCGATCTCAAATATCTTCCCTCCATACATGATGGCTATTTCATGACATGTTTCTGCAATTACAGATATATCATGAGAAATCACAATTAGTGCAAGTTTGAAGTCTTGTTGTAGCTTGTTGATTTCGTTTAAAATTTGATCCTGCATTACAACGTCGAGAGCGGTTGTGGGTTCATCTGCAATGACGAGGTGAGGATTGCAAGCTAAACTCATAGCAATGATAGCTCTTTGTTTCATTCCACCACTGAACTCGTGGGGGTAGTTGTTCATCCGATCAGGTTGTAAACCTACTAGTTCGAAGAGGTTGATTACTCTTTTCTTTGCTTCTTTATCGGTAACGTTTTCATGGGTTAATATCGCCTCTACTAGTTGGTCACCTACTTTAAAAACTGGATTAAAAGCGTTCATAGCTCCTTGAAATATCATTGAGACTTTCTTCCAACGGACTTCTCTAATCTCATCTTCTGTTAGTTTGGTTAGATCTGTTCCTTCTAAATTGATGTTGCCTCCCATAATTTGGGCGTTAAAAGGAAGGAGTCTCATTATTGCCATCGCTACTGAGGTCTTTCCACAACCTGATTCACCAACAAGCCCCAACGTTCGTCCTTTACCCAGTTTAAAGGAAACATCATCGACCGCTTTTACCCAGCCACTACTTAATTTATAGTACATTTTGAGTTCTTTTACTTCCAAAAGGCTCAATGGTTATCTCTCCCTAAGCCTTGGATTTAGAGCGTAATTTATTCCATCGCCTATGAGACTGAATCCGAAGACTAGTAAAAATATGGTGATTCCGGGGAAAAAGGATATCCAAGGAGCTGAAAACATAGCTGATCGTCCTCTCTGAAGTATCTGTCCCCAACTTACATTATTTAGATCCCCTAGTCCGAGGAAAGAAAGACTAGCTTCAATCAATATGGCTCTACCAATCTCGATTGTTGAGTTTGCAATAACAGGGTAAAGACCATTTGGGAGAATGTGGTAAAATAATACTCGAAAGTGGCTTGCTCCGGAGCTAATAGCTGATTGTATGTAACCCCTGTTTTTAATGGAGATTACTTGGGCTCTTGTTATCCTAGCATTTGTTGGCCATATTGTAAGACCAACAACAAGTATTGAATAAATAATATCACTACCAAAGATGGCGACAACTAAGATTATAATTACAAGACGCGGAATCATTAGAAATACTTCAAAGAACCTTGAAAATAAATCATCGATAATCCCACCAAAATATCCAGGAATTGCTCCAAGAATTATTCCAACAATCAATGATAAAGACGCTGTACAACCACCAAAGAAAAGAGAAACTCTTGTACCCCAAACTATTCTACTAAACACATCTCTTCCAAAGTAGTCGGTTCCAAGAAAATATTTCCTACTCGGTGGATGGTATATGTCATTTGTAAGTTCAAATGGACCATATTGCGTGATGAATGGAGCTATCACTCCAATAATGATAAAAGAGGATACAATGACTACACCAAGAAGAGCCATTCTGCCTTTTTTAAATTGAAGCCAAAAAGCTCTCAAATTTAGAGCAATATTTTTCCAGCGTATCGTTTTAATCATTAGGAACACCAGATCTCATTTGTATACAACTCTTGGGTCCAAGTAAGCGTATATTATGTCAGATATCATACTCGCTAAGACCACTGTGATAGAAGCCATAAGCAGTACAGCCATTAGAATGGGATAGTCTCGGGCAAAAATACTTTCACGTGTCAAGTTTCCCATTCCAGGCCATCCGAAAATTGTTTCAATTAATATTGAGCCAGTTATCGAGAAAGCTAACCACATTCCAGTCATGGTTATTGTTGGTAATAGAGCATTCCTCAACGCATGCTTATAGAAAACTACGCTCTCTTTCAGACCTTTTGCGCGAGCAGTAACAATATAGTCCTCTCGCATAGTTTCCATAACACTAGCTCTTGCAATTCTTAATGATATTGGTAGACACCAAGAAATCATTATTGTAAACATTGGTAGGAACATATGCCATAACACATCTAAAACATATTCAATCCCGGTCAAATTTTCAAAGATTGTTCTGTATCCGCCAATTGGGAATATCCGGAGTACCACACCAAATAGTATAATGAGCATAAGACCTATCCAAAAGCTTGGAGTAGAATACAAAGCAAAAGATGTTGTTGATAAAATAGCATCAATTTTTGATCCATGTTTCCTTGCTGCATAAGCTCCAAGTAATGTTCCTAAGATGATTCCAAGGATCTCTCCAGGTACAATTATTAGAAGTGTGAGGGGTAATCTCTCCCGGATGAGAGATGCGACTGATCTATTATATTGAATAGAAAAACCTAAGTCTCCACGTAAAAGGTGATTTAGATAATTAATTAATTGTTCATGCAATGGTAAATTCAAACCATACTTAATTCGAATAGCTTCAATGTAACCAGGATCAGCGTATTCGCCTGCTAAAATTACAGCAGGATCAGATGGTGCTAAATGAATAAGTGAAAAATTTATGATAACAACTATGAATATTACGGGAATAGTCTCTAATGTTCTTCGTATGATATAATTACGTAAACTCGCCATTTGAAGATACACCCGTTTTAAATAACATTAATTATAATTTGTCCTCTAAATAAAAAAGGAGAAAAAGTTGAGAAAGGTTTGGATTATTTTCCCCAAACCTTCTTAAATACACGCATATAGTTACCGCCTAGGATCTTGAGGATATCGCTCTCCGAGTAGCCTCTATGAACTAGTCCCATTGTGAGTCTAGGGAAGTGCTCGATGCTGTTGAAATCCAACCTTATGCCAACCTGTTCTCTTGGTTGCCCTCCAGAGTAGATCCGCATAGCTTCTTCAGGTGACAGCCCTCTCATGATTATAGGTCGACCATCTGGTCGCCAACCGTCTTCCGCTACTTCATGGTGGTCTTCCTCAAAGTCGGTTCCGAAACCAACGTGATCAACACCAACAAGGTTGACAACCCAGTCGATGCAGTCCAGTAAGTCTTCGAAAGTGGCTGGAATGCCGTACCCTCTAGCAATACACGTTCTGAAGGCAGTAAGAGAAGTTACACCTTCTGTTTCAGCAACAGCTTTGATCTGAGAATCATACTTGTTCCTGAAGTGGTCATAACGATCTCTAGGACCAGTGTGCGTAAACACTACAGGGTCTTTTGACGCCTCAATAGCATCATTAGTAGTATTAACACCACAGTGAGAAAGGTCGACAACAATGCCTAGCCTGTTCATCTCTTCTACGACAGCGTGACCAAACATGCTTAGACCAGGATCAACCTTTTCCACACACCCAGCACCAACGAGATTGTTCTCGTTGTAGGTTAACTGGATTATCCTTATTCCTAGTTTGTGGAAAACGTCTAGAAGGTAGAGCTTGTTTTCTATCATATCTGTGTTTTGTGGACCAAAGATAATTGATGGCTTCCCTTCCTTCTTAGCCCTCTCTATATCCTTAGCAGTTTCTGCAAGTATGATTTTATCTTTGTATGTATTCATCCACATGTAGTAGTATGCAGTTCGTTCGATTGCTCTACGAAAATCATCCCATGGCATAAGCATAGTAGCGTTTATCGCTGTGACTCCTCCTGTTTTTGCCCTCTTAAAGAAGCTATCGTCCCTTAGTTTAGGGACAATAGAACTCTCTATAACAATAGCTTTTTCGTGAATCTCCAGAGCTGTATCTTTCTCGTTTTTGCTGAGTTTTGTCCATTCACTCATCATTGATAACCTCCTCTCAACCTTTCTTTCGCATATACACTATTACTACTACCACTACAACGACGACTGCAGCACCAGCTAAAAGGTATTCCATTGGAAAACCTGTTGGTTCAGGTTCAGGCTCGGTCTGAGCGCCTTCCCAGTATACGGTTCTCCAGTTCATCATTCCCACAGTGTCTTGAAACTTTGGTTCCCAGAAGAAGTCTTTGAACTCTGAATTGACTAGGAATGGGTATGAGTGTTCAACTAGATTCAAAGTTGGTAGGTCTTCAGCAAGAATCTCTTGTATCTCATAGTAGTATACTTTACGATTTTCCTTACCGACAGTTCGAAGACCTAGATCCAGTAATTCGTCAACTCGGGGGTTACTATAATTCGGAGCGTTTCTGAATCCGCCAGTGCCTATGAACTTCCTCCATTCTTCTGGATCAGGACCATGCATTCCACCGAAATAGCATATGTCAAAATCGTGATTTACATTTGCTGCCTCAACTAAGGTACCCCATTCAACAACCTGTATATTCAGTTCGATTCCAACGTCCTTCAGATGTTCTTTTATGATTTCAGCTGGACCTGTGCCACTCAAGATAAATTCTGATTGGAAGCGTATACCATCTGCATCTCTAAGATAACCTGCTTGATCCAATAACTCATTGGCTTTTGTTATATTGTACTCTGGTTGTTTCGCATCTTCATTATAGCACCATGGATAGAATGATAGAAATGTGCCATTTGCGGGAGGTGAAATACCCTTGTAAACTCGCATACTTATGTCACTTCGGTTAATGGCGTGTGCTACAGCTTTTCTAACTCGTACGTCATGGAATGGATTTGGAGCACCATTCCTTGTTTCGTTAAGATTGAATCCCATCCAGAGTGGAGTTAGCTTTGGAAGTCCGAAATATAGATCTGGGTTCTGCTTTATGCGGTCTACCTCTTCGAAGAAACCGAATTCCATGTAGTCGGCAGTACCAGCTTCTAGTTCGGCTAACGCTACTGTCGAGTCCATAACGAATTTCACAATTATCGCATCAAGGTAGGGTCCTTCTAAATAGTAGTCGTCATTTCTTACGAATTTCATGTGACTTCCCTCTACCCATTCTTCAAACTTGAATGGTCCAGTGCCAATTGGTTTTCGGTTCCACTCATTTTCGTCCCAATCCACCTCTATATCGTAAAGGTGTGCAGGAAGAATGGCTGGTCCATACCATGAACCGATCATGTACAGCCAACCGCCATTAGGCTCTTTCAATGTGATTTTTACAGTGAGATCATCTGGAGTTTCTATCGTGTCGATTAGCTCATACATTGCGTATTGGAAGCCTTTCTTTTCGACGATTTCTTCAAAAGTCCATTTTACGTCAGCGGAGGTGAATGGTTCTCCATCGTGCCAGTTCACGTTTTCTCGAAGGTGAAAAGTGAATACTGTTGCATCATCAGAGATTTCCCAGGATTCTGCCAAGTCACCAATTATCGTGTCACCATTAGCGTGATTCAACTGTACTAACTTGCCAAAAACGTTGCAAGACATTCGCAATGCAGCTTCTATGTATCTTGATGCTGGGTTTAGATGCACTGGTTCAGTACCGTACGCCCAGATTATTGTGCCTCCTACTTGTGGTTGAGCTTTGCCCTGTAGAATTGGCGTTGATAAAATTGAAATTAGGAATATTGATAGTAGTGTAGTAATAATGATTCTGTGTTCTGTTTTTTTCAGATTTTTATTTTTAATTTGCATAAACCGTAATGCTTTATTTTTGAGTATTTAACTCTTTCGAGCAATAAAATTACACATTTTTAAATCAATTAAAAAATAATCGTCTAAAAATCTTTAATATCAAGATAATCATTTTTGATTTAGGTTATCATAGGTAGTGAAAATTAAGTTGTCGAAAAGAGGTAAAAGACTGCTAACTGACCATGGACATTGTTGGGTCTGTTTTAAACCAATAGAGAGAGATGAAGATGAACGCTTTTGCAGCGAGGAATGTGAGGAAAGGTATAAGGATCTGGAAGACCAGCAAAGAAAATCTCAAAGAAACAGACAGCTCGTTTCGCTAATACCGGTTATAGTAATAATAGGTTACTTCGTACTAAGGTTTATTTTCCCGTCCTAAAGTAATAATTTATTTTAAAATTATTTTCTTTTAGAACTTTGAAAACCATAGAGAGTTGAAGCTGAGATCAGCGATACCTTCTCATCGAGAATGTCCTTTCGAATGAGATTATGATCTCTTTCGAGTGGAAAACCATATCCTCCTCCGCCGGGAGTTTTAACAGTTAGAACATCATCCTGTTTTATTCGCAGAGTACACTTTGATCTCAATTTCCGAACAGTTCCTTTTGAATCATCGATTGTGTATTCGCCTTTCTGACCATTTAACCCACCAAACAATCCCCACGGTTGAATCTCGGTTCTTTCTGCTAGTATCGAAATGGTAGCTGATGGTGCAAGTAGCTTCCAACTTCGCTCTAATCCTATGCCACCTCGCCACTTCCCTACACCTCCACTATCGCATCTCAGTTCATATTTCAAAAAACGAATGGGAAACTCTTTCTCTACAACTTCTATAGGAGTATTCAGGGTATTAGTCATGTGTGTGTGAATCCCATCAACACCATCAATATTTATTCTTCCACCCATACCTCCCGCAATCGTCTCGTAAAATGACCATTGCTTTCTGGTTCGTGGGTTGATTCCCCCTACCGAGACATTGTTCATTGTACCCTGACAAGCTGCACAAACTCTGTCTGGAACCGCCTGAGATAAAGCCTTCAACAGAACATCCACGTTCCGCTGAGACGTTTCCACATTTCCTCCTGCTACAGGCGCTGGTGGAATAGGATTTAAGAGTGTTCCTTTTGGTGCATAGGCTTCTACGGGTTTATAACAACCATCATTTGCTGGTATAGAAGGATCTGTTACACATCTTAACACGTAGTATACACCTGAAAGGGTGACGCCCCAAACAGCGTTTACTGGACCTTCAACCTGATCATCTGTGCCAGTGTAGTCGATTCCAACAGTATTGCTTTGAACTTGTATAGTAACAGTGATTTTAACTGGTTTATCACTTAACCCTGTGTTCTCTAAATAATCTTCAGCCTTGTATATCCCATCAGGTATCTTTTCGATCTCTCCCCTCATCATCCTCTCCGATTGATCAAAAGCCTCTGCACAACTAGCTCTAAAAGTGTCTAAGCTATATCGCTGTACCAATTCAAACAGTCTTTTGCGCCCTAAGTTATTTGCAGCGATCTGTGCTCGTAAGTCTCCCATTCTGACCTCTGGCGTTCGAACATTACTCAGAATAATATCCGCTACGTCCTCGACTATTTCGCCTTGATCGACAAATCTAACAGGTGGAATGATTACGCCTTCTTGATAGATCTCTGAGGCGTCTCCCGACATGCTTCCCGGTGCTTTCCCACCAACATCTGAGTGGTGAGCCTTATTTGCTACATACCCAATTATTTCGCCATCATAAAAAACAGGATTTATTAGGGTAATGTCGGGAAGATGGGTTCCACTGATATATGGGTCATTGAATATGATCATGTCTCCATCAACAAGAGAGCCCTTATAGTTCTCTACACCATTATTAACAGCTAATGTCATTGAGCCTAAGTGAACAGGTATGTGCTCAGCCTGAGCAAGCAACATTTTATCGTGATTGAAGATCGCACATGAATGATCCATCCTTTCCCTGATGTTTGGAGAGTAAGCTGAGTTTCTCAAGGCGATACCCATCTCTTCAGCTGCGTAGATGAGCGCTCCCTTGATTATCTCTACAGTCGCATAGTCTAATTTTTGCGTCATTTCAATTACACCTATGTATCAACAGATTCCCAAATTCGTCTACCATGGCTTCCCAGCGTGGATAAATTATAGTTGTCGAATCATATTGCTCTATAATCGAGGGACCATTGATGATGTCTCCCGGTTTCAATTGATTTCTCGAATAAATTGGACAGTCAATAAATGTGTCAAATTCTTCAAAAAAGACCTGTCTATTTACATAAGTTTTAATTGGTTTTTTAACTTCGACGCTCATTTTTCTCAGACTTGGTTTAGAGGTTACACCGACTGCGGTAAGCCTTAGATTCACGACTTCAACTCTTTCATTATCTACTGAGTAACCATAGACAAGACGATGTTTTTTGTGAAATGACTTTATGAGATCCCTGAAGCTGTTTTTTCCGATAAGTTTTGAGACAGGTATGATAAGCTCGTATGCTTGACCATGATATCTCAAATCAGCATAAAACATAAAATGTGTATTATTGAAGTAAGAACCTTCATCGTTTAGGACTTTTCGCCCTTCCT
>Ga0209635_10003723_pt1 | contig 11916 bp, 17 predicted proteins | sample DeeMarSWOR230_32_FD_187463 | JGI IMG/M metagenome (GOLD analysis project Ga0209635, IMG submission 187463) | Marine sediment microbial communities from White Oak River estuary, North Carolina - WOR-2-30_32 (SPAdes) (version 2) | ecosystem: Environmental > Aquatic > Marine > Intertidal zone >...
ATTTTATATATTTGATTTATTATCTTTTTTTCCATATATATTGGAACATATATTTAATTTTAACTATTATCTAAAATATGTTTTTTATTTCAATATTGGATTTGAGGTGATTTTTTACTCTCACTGGTCTAAAATATAAGTGAGAGTTATTAAACTTTGATTTTTTCAAGTACAATATCAACCGATTTTAACTTTAATGATTTTAACTGTTTTATATAAACATCTATAACGTCTTTAAAAGAACTGTTACCAAGTGAGAGTTCCTGGTTAGAGTATAATAACCCTTCTAATTTGTCTGCTGCTTCCATAATTCTCCCTTCAATAGTATTCAAATCTTTACTATTTTTCCATAAATCTATATATTCTTTAGACATTTTCTCAGGCAAGTTTTTCATAATTCTTTCAAAGAACTTTAAGCTAAATTTGCTTATTTGTTTTGATAACTTTTCATCTCCATGTTTAAAATTATATATTATGTCTCCAGTTTGACATTCTTCTAGATCATGCAACAAAGCAGTTTTTAGAAGCTTCTCTTTATTGACTCTATTTCCAAAATTCTCTTCCATATCAGCTAAAATCATAGCATACAAGGCTGTGTGAAATGAGTGTTCAGCTACAGTTTCATTTTTTATTCTAGTTTTGGCACCGAATCTTATTATAGTATCTAATCTTCTCTCCAATAATAGAAACTTATCAATGTTTACCATAATTAATATTTATTATTAAAAAATAAATCATAGTTATGGGAGTTCCTTTAGCCACGGCAGAAAAAATATTAAAAAAAACAAATATGAGGATTAGTAAAGACGCTGTAAAAGAATTTGCAGAATTATTAGAAGAAATAATAACTGATATAGCTTCTGAAGCGATTGCTATTGCAAAAAGTAAGAAAAGGAAGACTGTCAAATTAGAAGATGTTATTAAAGCTAAAAGAAAGATAATTTAACTCTTTTAGTAGTAAAAAAAGAATTTAAGGTTTAAAAACAATTTGATTTTTATGGATTTTGATATAGTTCTTCAAAAGATAATTGAAAAAACTAATTTAACAAATGAAGAAGTTCAAAGGAAAATCCTTGAAAAACAACAAGAACTATCAAATTTGGTCTCTAAGGAAGGGGCAGCTTATATAATTGCAAAAGAATTGGGGATTGATATATTCCCTAAAACTAAGAGAAATCTTGAAATTAAGAATATTGTTCCTAAAATAAGGAATCTTAAACTAAATGCAAGAGTTGTGAATATATTTCCTGCTAAAGAATTTGAGACAAAGGGAAGAAAGGGAAAGGTTGCAAGCATTATTTTGGGGGATTCAACAGGAACAATCAGATTATCTTTATGGGATCAGCAAACAGAAATAATAGACAAATTAAACCCTGGGATTGGTGTAGAGGTTTTTGGTGGATATACTAGAGAGAATGGAATTGGTGGAGTTGAAATAAGATTAAGTAATAAGGGTGGATTAAAGATTTTGAAAGAAAATGATTTACCTAAATTAGAAAAAATACAAACTCCAAAAATGATAAGAAAAAATATTAAAGATTTAAGAGAAGGTGAATTCTCAGAAATTAGGGCAGCTTTAGTTCAATTATTTGAAACTAATTTCTTTTATGAAATATGTCCAGAATGTGGGAGTAGGGTAACAAAGGAAAATGATTTTAAATGTGATCAACATGGAAAAGTTGAACCTACGAAAGCTATTGTTTTATCAGGAGTTGTTGACGATGGAACGGGTAATATAAGAGCTGTGTTCTTTAGAAACAACGCTTTAAGATTAATAGGGATGAGCATGGATGAAATTTTGAAAAAACAAGACTCATTTTTTAATGATTTAGATGTTTTAGGTAAAGAATTTATAATGGTTGGAAGAATTAGAAAAAATAAAATGTTTAATAGATTAGAATTTGTTGCAAACAATGTAAAAGAGGTTAATATAGAAAATGAGGCAAATAAAATAATAAATAATCTAACATCAAATGTTTAGTTAGTGATTCTTTATGGCATATAAAAAAATAAAAACTGATGAAGAAGATAAGATTGCTGTAGATAAAGAAAAGAAGGAAGAAATTAAAGATGTATCTGACTTACCTGGTGTAGGGGAAAGAATAGGAGAAAAATTAAAAAAAGCTGGGTATATTGATTTGATGTGTATAGCAGCTGCTTCTCCAAAAGAATTAGGAGATTGTGCTAATGTAGGAGAAATTACAGCAACAAAAATAATCAATGTTGCTAGAGAAACTTTAGACATAGGATTTGAAAAAGCAACAAAAGTTTATGAAAGAAGACTGAAAATCAAAAAAATAACAAGTGGGAGTAAAAACCTTAATTCTCTTTTAGGCGGAGGGTTTGAAACCCAAGCTGTTACAGAATTTCACGGAGCATTTGGTTCCGGCAAAACCCAAATCGGTTTTCAATTAGCTATTAATGCTCAATTAGCTGAAGAACAAGGAGGAATAGAAGGTAATTGTATATTTTTAGATGCAGAAGGTACATTCCGGCCTGGGAGAATAAAACAAATGGCAGAAACAATAGGTTTAGACCCTAAAAAAGTTTTGGAAAACATATATGTGGCAAGATGTTATAATTCTGATCATCAAATGGTTTTAGCTGAAAAGGTTGGAGAAATGATTAAAGAAAAAAATGTTAAGCTTGTTGTTGTTGATAGTGTAACTTCTAATTTTAGGGCAGATTTTACAGGAAGGGGAGAACTAGCAATGAGACAACAAAAACTTAATAGACATTTACATACTTTACAAAGATTAGCTGATGTTTATAATGTAGCTGTTTATATAACAAATCAGGTTATGTCAAGACCTGATATTTTATTTGGGGATCCAACAAGACCGATTGGAGGCCATATATTAGGACATTTCAGTACTCATAGATTATATGTAAGAAAATCAAAAGGAAATACAAGAATTGCTAGAATGATTGATTCACCAAATCTCCCAGAAGGAGAAACTGTTTTCTTAATAACACCTGAAGGAATAAGAGATCCTGAAGAAAAATAGCTAAGGTATTTTACGTAGACATTCATACACACATTCTCTATTACAATATTCATCACAAAAAACCTTTTCACTACCAGAAGACATTTCAGCAAGAAGTCCTTTAGCAAAATTGCTTGGAGGTATTTTTTCTAGAAAACAATCTCTACAATATATAGAAATTGTTAATATAGAAATTATTGTTTCTCCAACTTTAAGAGTCTGACTTTCCACATCTCATCATTTTTAAAATTAAATTAAACAATATCCCTTTCTGCAACAATTATAAAGTCTCCAACAGATTTTACTGCTGAAAATGGAATTAACAATCTTCCTCTATCATCTTCTGAAAGTTTTAATTCCAATGCTTGTCTTGTAGGTTCAGAAATAACAATATTCATCAATTCCCCTGATTCTGTAATAAAATTAACATCGCCTACAACGCCAAATTTTCTTCCAGTATCTTCAGAAACTATGACCTTACCAACTATATCCTTAGCTCTTAATTTTTCAGGCATTAAATCACCTTAAGTATAATTTTTAATTAAGATATTTAAATTTATGTAATTTTTTTGATTAATTTTAATATTTTATTTTCAAATTGTTTCTTTGTTAAATTTGTATTATTAATTGTATAATTCGCCTTTTTGATTAATTTTAATATTCCATGTCTTTTTTCTAATTTTTCTCTGTATCTTAAATAATTAATAGTTTCTTGTTTTCCGAATCTTCCTCTTCTTAATTCTCTGTTAGCTCTAATTTTGAAAGAAGTTTTTATAAAAATAATAACAGGTTTTCTCTTATAATAGTCCTTTAGATATTTTAATTGTTTATCGGATCTTAAACCGTCTATAACAATTAGTTTTTTCTTAGATTTCCTTATTTTATCCCAAACTATTTTAATTAATAATTTTTCTCTACCACTAGTGTGAAACCAGTGAGCAATTAAAGCATCTGTTTCGGGTGTATATTTCAAACCTCTTCTCTTAATTTCTTCTCTTATTATATCTCCGCTATGAAAGACCTCTGCTTTAAATCTTTTCTTTAAAGTATCTGCAGCAAAAGACTTTCCAGAACCAGGTAAACCTACCATAATAATGAGTCTTTTCATAGAATTTATTTAATAAAAATGAAATAAAAAGAAAGATAGTTTTTTAATAGTATAAAACTATCAATTTATTTACTACCAAGAAATGATAAGTTTAAATACTAGTTACTTATAAGTAATTAATAGATAAATATGTATAGACTTAGAGGGTTTGCAGAAGCATTTCCTTATGCAATAGGTGGAGAAGTAAATCCGGAAGAGACTTATATAAAAACTAAGAAAGGTGGATTTGTAGCTCCTACAAGTTACTTTTGCAAATTAACTGGTAGTAAAACTGTTGGTGAAGCTTTTTTAGCTTTATCAGATGTAGCTGATGCAAACAGAAGGAATGAAAATCGTTTATTTTAGCTTTCAACAAACAAAGTCTTTAATTTAGGTGTTAAAGCGTACATAAAGGCTTTTCCTCTAGCTTCTCTTTGAACATATCCATCAAGCATAAGCCTTCTTAGAATATTGTTAACAGATCTTATTGCATGACCTTTAGATCTATACCCCTTCATATCTAATTCTTCGACAATTGCTGTAGGTGTAAGCCAATCTTTCTTGGATAATAATTCTAAGATTTTTTTTTGTTTGTAAGGCAAATTTCTCAATTGTTCCTCAGAAGGGGGTTTTGGCATAAAAGTAACTACAGGTTCTTCAAGTCTCATTTTTGGAAGCTCTATTTCCTTATGTTCTTCTATATTCTTTAAAGTTATAACATCTAGGTTCTTTTCTAAAGCAGAATTAACCAATCTATCACACAGTTTTAAAACCTCTCTAGGAAAACCTCCTGTTTTATCATATATTCTATCCAGAGCGTCATCTGTAAATGGCGAAACCCCTCTTCCCTCCACATTTTCAATTCTTTTCTTGATAAGCTTCCTAGTCTCACTTTTGTCTAATGATATCAACGCTATTCTTGTTGTTATTCTCTGGTCTAAAGTTTCTAAATCTGATAATTTTTCTTCTATAATTGGCATACCAGCCATAACTAAACTCACATTATTTATTTGGTCTGTCAAAACTCTTAGCCACTCTAAAACATCTTTGTTAGCTTCATGAATTTCATCTAAAAGGAAAACTAGATGATTAGCTTTTAATTTTTTATTTATATAAGCTGGCAGGCTGTATAAATTTGGTTTTTTTCTTAGTAACCTCTCAAAAAAACTAAACCCAAATAAATCTGTGAATAAAGAAATGAATTCCTCTGGCTTTTCTGGGGGTTTACTAACATATAATTTTGATGCATCATAATTCATTTCAACCCATTTTAGGAACGTGGTCTTTCCTGATCCTGTTCTTCCTGTTATTAGAGCAACTTTGTGCTTATTTTCTATGTGTTTTAAGGCTGCCTTTACCTGCTCTTCATAGCCTACAAATAATTTTGGATCAATTTTTAGAACAAACGGATTTTCTTTCCATCCCCATTTTGAAAATCTTTCATCCATAGTCTTCAGATTATATTCACGTGAAGAATATATTTAAACTTTTCTATTATTCACGTGAAGATGAAGTTCACGTGTGAAGGTTTTGTGAACATGGCGTGAAGGTTTTTTAAGTAAAATGAATTATTTTATGAAGTTAACGTGAAGTTACTTAATATTCACGTGAAATTTAGATTTGTGAGTTATTTAACGTGAAGATTTTGTGAACTTCATATTATATTCACGTGAAGTTCATATGTTCACGCGTGAAGGTAACGTGAAGTTAATATTATGTTACATATATTATATTTATTCACGTGAATATATTGATAAATGTGTGTAGAATGTGTGGATTAAGTGTGATATTCATATGAATAAAAATGAAGATTTTGTTAATATTCACGTGAACGAAAAAATCGTCTTTTAACGATTAAAATAATAAAAAATATCGACAAATAACTTAAAAGGCAATAAAAAATAGCTTTATATAGTTGAACAGAACCTATATATAACAGGTGTTATGAATGGTCTCTGGAATTCATAAAAAAACTGTAAAAAATATATCAAGAATATTAGATTTACTTAAAGAAAGAGGAGAAATGCATATTAGAGGTATTTCTAAGGCTCTAAACCTAAATCCTTTTTCCGTTTCCAATATTGTAGATCACTACTTAGATTTCTTTGTAGATGTAAGAAATATAGATCAGTTTGGCTTTAGAGTAAAATTAATTAGATTAAAGTCTGATAAAGGAAAAACTAAGATAGAAGATATATTAAAATATATAGAGATAAAAAGAAAAATAAAGAATCATTAAACATATATGACTTTTAATCCCGAAGCATCAAATTTTTTTATAACTATATTTACAAAGCTCCTGGCCTCTTCTATAGAAATTGAAGGCTCAATAAAAACTTTGCCCGTATACGTCTCTTTAGATAATGGGGTTCCAAACCTGTCTGCATAAACATCTCCTACAACCTCTAAAGCATCTATTATATCTTCTGTATTATCATGCTCACAGTTAGCATTGCCTACAATTAGTTTTTTGCCCATATTAATCCCTTTTATTCAAACACATTTAAATCTTTCTTATTTCTTTAGCTATTATCTCTATTTCTCCATTGTATTCATCTACCCTTCCTAAAACCAATATTTCTTCACCTAACTCTAAATCATAAGCCTCATCAATATTAGAATTCTTAAAAGCAATCACAGTAATCTCTCCTGTTTTATCAGCAACTTTTAGAAAGACGTGATCATCTCTACTAACGTAAACAGAGTTTACTATTCCACTTATCCTTTCTATCTGACCTATTTCAAGTTTTGAAATTTCTATTGTTTTTTCAATTAATATTCTTGAAATAAAAAATAAGGATATTATACCAAGAATAGCTACTATAATTGAAATCTTTAGAATATTCATAATTTTAAACAGAATTTCTTTAAGTTTAAGTTGATTTACCACTTTAGGTGGTGATGTATTTAAGTATTAATCAGTAATTACTGTTAGTGGTATAATGGAAAAACTTGAAGAAATTAGAAAAAAAGTAGAAAAACTGGAAAATGAGGCTAAATAGTTAAAAATATTAAAGGATGATTTTAAGACTTCTGAATATTTTAGAAAATTGTTGAGAGAGACTTCTTAATACAAATGTGATTGAATTAGAAATTTATAGTAAAAACTTCTTCATATATTGGACCTTTAGGAGATAGTTTTGATTGAAACAAGGTTATTTTATCTATTTTCATTTTACCTATTTCAACATCTTCTAGTTTTCTTATCAATATCAATAATTCGTTCTTATTTCTTCCAGATCTAACCCTTCCGAGAGTTAAATGCGGTATGAACCTATCTTCTCTCTCAGCCCCTAAAGCTTCTAGAGAGTTCTCTATTGTTTCTGTCAAAGATCTAAATATTTGATAACCCTGCTTAACTCCTAGCCAAATAACTCTGATATAGTTTTTACTAGGAAATGCTCCTAAACCTGAAATTTCTATTTCAAAAGGCTCAAATTGAGTAGATATTTTCTCTAAAATTTCTTTATATTTCTTAACTTTTTCATTTTCTATTTCTTTAAAGAACTTAATATTGAAATGTAAATTCTCTGACTCAACAAATTTTATATCAAAATCAGAAAATCTATCTTGTATCCCAATTACTTTTGATTTTAAATTATCTGGAATTGGAATTCCTAAAAAAGCCCTCATAAAATTATTATATTGTTAATTGAATTTAAAAATGCATTTTGTAAAATATAAATCATTATAAATCAGTAAAAGAATTTCTATTTCACCGATTTTAAAAATTGTGGTTTAAAATCTGGAAAAACACAATATGTTGTGGTTTTTAATGTTTTGTCCTTATTGTAAGTCATCTAAATCAAAAGTAATAGATAAGAGAAGTACTGAAGAAAATAAAGCGATAAGAAGAAGGAGGCAATGTTTTAAATGTAACGAACGCTTCACAACATATGAAAGAGCTGTTTTAGATCTAATAATTATAAAAAGAAATGGGAAAAGGGAAAGGTTTGATATAAATAAACTAAGAGCTGGTATAATGAAAGCATGTGAAAAGAGACCTGTTGGCCTTAGAGTAATTAAAAAGCTTGTAAATGATATTGAAACAGAAATTAGAGAACTCCACGCACCAGAAATTAAAAGTAAAACAATTGGAGATATTGTAATGAAAAAGCTTAAATCTTTAGATACGGTTGCTTATGTTAGATTTGCTTCATATTATAAACATTTTAAAGATATACAAACTTTCAAAAAAGCATTAAGGTGATAGATATGATTGAAAAAATTAGAAAGAGAGATGGAAGAATTGTTTCGTTTGAACAAGAAAAAATAACAAATGCTATTTTTAAAGCTGCACAAGCTGTTGGTGGTACTGACAGAAAACGTGCAAAACAGTTATCAGATGAGGTAGTGGATATTGTTGCTGAAAATTTTGTTGATAAAATACCGACTGTTGAAAATATACAAGATATTGTAGAGAAGGTATTAGTAGAATGTGGGCATTATAAAACTGCTAAAGCTTACATATTATATAGAGAAGAACATAAGAAGCTTAGAGATGTAAAAGCTATGCTTCTAAATGTTGGAGATGTTGTTGATAATTATATTTCAGAAAAAGAGTGGAGGATAAAAGAAAATGCTAATATCGATTTTTCTTATTCTGGACTTTTATGGCATGGTGTCGGAACTATAATGGCTTATTATGCTTTAAACCATATTTATCCAAGAGAAATTGCTACAGCTCACACAGAAGGCGATTTTCACTTACATAACTTAAGTATGAGTTTATGTGGCTATTGCGCTGGATGGAGTTTAAGACAATTACTTGTTGAAGGATTTAATGGTGTGTGGGGTAAAGTAGAGTCAAAACCAGCCAAACATTTAAGAACTGTAACTGGGCAGATGGTTAACTTTATAGGTGTTCTTCAGAACGAATGGGCTGGAGCTCAAGCTTTTAGTTCTTTTGACACTTATTTAGCTCCTTTTGTAAGGGCGGATAAATTAAACTACAAAGAAGTTAAACAATGTATCCAAGAATACATGTATGGAATGAATATTACATCCCGATGGGGAGGGCAAACGCCTTTTTCTAATATAACTTTGGATTGGACCGTGCCAGAGGATATAAAAAATGATCCTGTAATAATTGGAGGGAAGCCTCTTGGTACTGTTTATGCTGATTATCAAGAGGAAATGGATTTGATTAATAAAGCCTTTATTGAAGTAATGACTGAAGGTGATATGAGCAGTAGGGTTTTCACATGGCCCATTCCTACTTATAACATAACTAAAGATTTAGATTGGAATAATGAAAATCTTGATTTATTGTTTAAAATGACAGCAAAATATGGTTTACCATACTTCCAGAATTTTATAAAAAGTGATTTAAAACCATCTGATGTTAGGGCAATGTGTTGCCGATTGCAACTTGATCTTAAAGAATTAAGACATAAAACAGGTGGCTTGTTTGGTTTTGGAGAATCTACTGGCAGCATAGGTGTTGTTACAATAAACATGCCCAGAATTGGTTATTTCTCAAAAAATGAAAATGAATTTTTAGAGAAATTAGAAAGATTAATATATCTTGCAAAGGTCTCTCTTGAAATAAAAAGAAAATTAATTAATAGGGTAATGAATATTGGAATGCTACCATTTTCAAAAAGATATCTTCGTGATTTTGACCATCATTTTTCAACAATTGGTCTAGTTGGAATGAATGAGGCTTGTTTAAACTTCTTAAACGAAGGTATTGCAACTGAAGAAGGAAGGAAGTTTTCACTTAAAGTTATAGAGTTTATGAGAAAAAAACTAAAAGAAATCCAAGAAGAAACAGGACACATATATAATTTAGAGGCTACCCCTGCAGAAGGAACTTCTTATAGATTAGCAAAAATAGATAAGCAAAAATACCCGAAAATTATAACTTCTGGAGATGGTGAATCTTTCTATACAAACTCTACACAACTTCCGGTAAATCATACTGATGATGTTTTCTGGGCATTAAAACATCAAGAGGAATTACAAAGAAGGTATACAGGCGGAACTGTGTTTCACACTTTCTTAGGAGAATCCCCAAATGATGGAGAAACAACAAAATTACTTGTTAAAAAAATTGCTAGTAATTTTGCTATACCTTATTTTACAATAACACCTACTTTTTCAGTCTGTAAAAAACATGGATATATAAAAGGTGAACAGTTTGTATGCCCGACATGTGGAATGAAAACAGAAGTTTTCTCAAGAGTTGTTGGTTATATAAGACCTGTTCAAAGTTGGAATAGAGGAAAACAGGAAGAATTCAAACGTAGATTAGTGTTTAAACCCACTACTTAATTTTCATGGTTTTTATGATAATAAAGGGTTTACAGAAACAGACGATTATAGATTATCCGGGAAAGATAGCATGTACAATATTTACATTCGGGTGTAATTTTCGTTGTGGTTATTGCCATAATCCTGAACTTGTTATCGATGATGGTAGATCTGAAATAAAGGAAGAAGAAGTTTTAGATTTTTTGAAAAATAGAAAAGGTTTTCTTGATGGTGTTTGTATAACAGGTGGTGAACCTACTATAAATAAAGATCTTCCAGACTTTATTAGAAAAATTAAAACTTTAGATTTCCTTGTTAAATTAGATACTAATGGTACTAATCCAAAAATGTTAAAAGAATTAATAGAAAAAAAATTAGTTGACTATATTGCCATGGATATTAAAGCACCGTTGGAATTTTATAATAATGTTACTAAAGTGAAAGTTAAGAAAGAAGATATTCAAAAAAGTATTGATTTGATTAAAAAAATGAAAGAATATGAATTTAGAATTACTGTTACTCCTAGCTTATTTAATGAAAAATATGCAAAATCAATTGGTAAATGGCTTAAAGGTTCAAAAAGATTCTATATACAACAATTTAGAGGAATCAAAACTTTAGATCAAAGTTTCAAAAATAAAAAACCTTTTTCTAAAGAAGAGTTGATATTTTTTTGTAATATTTTGAAACCTTTTTTTGAAAAATGTGAGATAAGAGGAATTTAATTATACCTTTATTAATTTAGAATGTGTCAATATTTTAGGTCCTTTGTTTGTTAATAGAACATCGTTCTCTAATCTACAACCTCCAATACCTTTAACGTAAACACCAGGTTCAATTGTAAACATCATGTTTCTTTGGAAGTTTATTTTCCTTATTTTTCCCCAGTTTCGTTTCTTTTTTCTTTTCAGTTTTTCTTTTCTTGGTATTACAATAAATGGATATTCATGTGTTTTCTTACCAAGACCATGGCCGATACCATGTTTAAGGATAAAGCCTTTTTTCTTGAGATATTTGTATATCTTTTGAAATAATTTCCAACAAGGCTGGTCCAATCTTATGGAAGATATTGAAAGTCTGTAAGCCTTTAAAGTTGTATCAACTATTTTCTTTTCTTTTTTACTTATATTACCTTTTATGAATGGGACTGTAATATCAGTTTTATAACCCTTATAACAAGCACCAAAATCAGCATAGCCAATTCCTGAAATTAATTTGTCTGTTGCAAAAGGTTTAGGGTGTATCATTGCAGATCTCTTTCCAGAAGCAATGAGAGTCTGGAATGAGAGGCTAGCATTCTGGCTTCTTATTTTTCTTCCTATTCGTTCTCTAAGCTCTTTCTCTGTTACTTCTTCTTTCAAAGAATCCCTAATTACTTTTATACAGGAATCTGTTATTTTAGCAGATTTTTTCAGAAGTTTAATTTCAGTAGCTGTTTTAATCATTCCCATGAAACAGCCTTAGATAATTTTACCATTTTTCATAAACAATTTACCATCAACAAACATCTTGCTTTTTTTCATATTCTTGAAGAAATCCCAATGTATGGTTGAGTCGTTTTTACCACCATAACCTTTGTTCCATCCA
>Ga0209635_10003724_pt1 | contig 11916 bp, 4 predicted proteins | sample DeeMarSWOR230_32_FD_187463 | JGI IMG/M metagenome (GOLD analysis project Ga0209635, IMG submission 187463) | Marine sediment microbial communities from White Oak River estuary, North Carolina - WOR-2-30_32 (SPAdes) (version 2) | ecosystem: Environmental > Aquatic > Marine > Intertidal zone >...
TCAAGATATCTATTTCATTATCTCATATGTTATCTATGATCCAATTTGGCAAGGTAACCCAGTATTAGCAAATATTTTTGGAATCCAGTCTAATGATTTCTTCGTGAATGCATGTATGCTTATATTAAACTGGATAATTTGTATATCCTGTGGTGTTTTATGGTGGTACGTTGATTACAAATTAATAAAATACAGGTTATCGAAAAAAACCTAACCTTTTCTCTTTTATTTTTGGAATAATTCATATATAAGATAAAAAATGAGAATAAAAAATATCTAAATGATATTTTCCTATAAGGATTTTCTAGATTCTTTTAAAGATTCTTCAATCATGTTGGCTGCATGTTCTAAATCTTCTTCTGAATGACGATAACAAATATACCCATGATGATAAGGTTGAAGAAATACCTTTCGTCGAATAAGTTGCCTGTAAAATTCTTCTCTAAGTTTCCTATAGAGAAATTCTTTATCAGGAATAAAGGTTATATATGGCATCCAAGGTTCTCCAGAGTAAATACAAGTAACACCACTATCTTCAATACTATCTTTAACTTGCTTAGCAAACCTATTTCCTTCCTTACGAATATTTTCTAAAACTTTTTCACGTTCTAGTATTTCAATTGTTTTAAGAGCTGCAATCTGAGCGAGACTATTAGGGAAAAAGGTTGAACTCAAAAATACTTTTTCTACTAATACATCCATGAATTCCGCTTTGCCTACAAGAGTACTTATAGGATATCCATTTCCCATAGCTTTTCCAAATGCTGCAAGATCAGGAATCACTTCAAACAGTTTTTGTGCTCCACCCATATCTACTCTAAACCCAGTTCTTATCTCATCATATATCAATAAGGCATTGTTTTCGGTTGCTAGCTTCCGTAAACCTTCCAAGAATCCTGGTTTTGGCATTTCAACTTCCCTACCACCAGGAGTATGTATTGGATTCACTATAATAGCTGCAATTTCATCTCTATTTTTTTCAAATAAATTTTCAACCTCTTCAAGATGATTAAACTCAAATTCATAAAAATCTTCATATAATTTCTTGGGTATTCCTGCTTCAATTCCATGAACCTCACTGAAGGAATCATACCAACCATGATACCCACAACTAAGAATCTTTACTTTTTTTGTATAAGCTCTTGCTACTCTTATTGCCGCTGTTGTTGCATCTGTCCCCATCTTCATTAACACTAATTTTTCACAACATGGTATCAATTCTTTTAATTTCTTAGCCAGTTTGTTTTGAACTTGCTGAGTTAAGGACATACAGAATCCTTTATTGTGAATTTGTTCAATTACAGCATTATCTATTTCAATCTCCCTGTGTCCAATGATGATGGGACCATAGGCACATAACATATCAATGTATTCATTACCATCTACATCAATTACTTTTCCTCCTTTAGCTGATTCAAAAAATATGGGATATTCTCCTTCAACAAAATTATAAGGGCGTCGTATGCCTAAAATTGCTCCTGGAATTAAATTCAGTGCTTCTTCATATAGTTTGAATGTATTACTAAGATTTAGTTTTTCAGACATATATAACTCCATTTTCTAATATTATAGCAATTAATTATTAAACATCGTTATTGAAGGTTTCTAAAGTAAATATATCAATTCACTAATCTTATTATAATGGTCATATTATCAAATTGATAATTTTAAGAGCAGAAGAAGTATTTAATAAAAAATTGAAATATTATATTTATTCTTGTATTTCAAGCATTTCGGTTGATTTTTGTTCTAATTTAATATCAATAAGTTTTAGTATTTCAACACCAAAAATACTTGATAGGATTGTATTCATTTCTTTTCCACCTGTATAACCCTGACATCCTACATGAAGTTTATGAAATTGGTCCCCCAATTTTTCCTCAACTTCTTTTATAAAATTAATAATTTTTTCCTCTAAAGTTGGGGTTGGTGTTTCATTTAATAAAAATACAACTTTGAATTCTCCGTTTGTAAAAAGTCCTCCCGACATATAACCATCTTTGAATTTTATAGATAAAATTTCACCTACGTTTAATGCTTCACTTGCTATGTGATCTAATGCCGTAAGAAAGCCAGAGAGTATTGTGTTATCGACATCCTCGGTTGTAAAATTTAATTCGAACATATTGCTACCACTTTCACGATGTTGTATTAATAATTTCTGTATAGTCTCTATTTCTGGATCTATGATAAATGGCTTAGTTAAGAAATTAAAAATATCTTCGCGTGTATTCTTTAATACTTTAAATAATTTTTTGGGTTTATTTCCATATTCAGGTCCAGTTGGTTCTTCCCAGCTAGGATCATTTATCAATTCTGAAGCTGATCGTCCAGTATTTCTCATAATCCCCACTTGTGCTCCAAATACTATTGCAGCATGAAATTCAAAAGCAGCAATGCCCCCACCATTAATACCAATAAGTTTTACTCTATTAGGATCTATACCTGATTTCATAAGATCATACCAATATTGAATTGCTTCCATTACGCTAAAATCTTTTCCTTTTGTCTGGTGGATTACTGAATATCTTTTATCAACTAAAACATCAGAAGGCATTTTTTTTGGAGTATACCCTACAGTTTTAATTTTATCTTCACATTCTTCTTGAATTTCACCTACCATGGCACAAATTCCAGCTTTTGTCCCACCTGAAATAATCGTTCCTTCATAATCCTTAAATGCTTCAGTTAAATTATTCTTAATAAAATCTAAGCTTCTTTCTATACTAGCGTCTGTCCCCCCAGCAATAATTACTATACTATCATCAGAATATTTTTCTTTTTGTTTCATTTTTGAATCCAAAAATAAAACAGAATCTGTAATCATTTTACTTGTTTTTTCTTTTAAATTCGGATGAAATATAATTCCTAAGTGTAAAATTTGTTTTACTAAATCAATTCCTTCAATTTGTCTTTCTTGAGCTAATTTAAGTGTATTTAATGTATTTATGGTAGTTTCAATCATCCAAATATCTGGACTACATCTTATAGCTTTTAAATAATAGTTTAAAGCTTCAAGCACATTCCCTAATAATAAATTAAAGAGACCAAGATCAAAATAAGACCACGGCATATCAACCATAACTCTTGCTTGCGTTAGTCTTCTTTTGATTCCTTTATGAATCATTTCTCTATTCTTATCGATTTGGGTTATGTCTCCTGTTTGTTGAATTAATAAAACTAAATAATTACCTAATGGATAAGGATCACCTGGATCAACTTTTAGAGCTTCCATATAGGATTCTAAAGCTTTATCAAAATTCTTTTGTTGTTTATAAATTCCACCTAAAGAAGCCCACGCATCAGAATCAAATGGATTTATTTGGATCGATTCTTTTAAATATGATCTTCCTTGCAAAAATTCTTTACTTTCAGGTATTTTTTTATATTTTTTATGATAAGCAATCCCTAAATCACGTAGAATAGCTGCAATTTCGGGATCCGATGCTTTTTTGAAGCTTTTGCTTTTTATTATTTCATTTAATATTTCTATACTTTTATTCATATCATTTATATACATTGCGAGTTTTGCTATTCTATAGCCAACTTGATAATTATCCTTATCTGCTTCATAAACTAATATTAATCTATCTATCTCTGCTCTTATTTTTTCATTGGACATATATGCGCCATAAACCGACTCATAATGTTGCATTTTATCCACAAGCTCGTTTAGAGCATTATCCTCAATGGATAATAATGATCTTACTCGAGTCAATTCTTGGCCATAAGGTTCTGGAACTTCAAATTCATATTGTTTAAATATTTTATATTGATTTGCTGCCCAACCATGACTAATATATGTACGAATCTGGATTTCTGCTTTAAGATCATAAAAATTATCTGGTATTTCCAAATTTAATCTTTCATAGAGCTTTAAATCAGGAATAAGTTGGATGATACTTGTTTGTTGTTGCCCCGGATATTGATTTTCCTCAATTTGTTGAGAATCATCACTACTACTGCTAGTACTAACTATAAAAATTTCTCTTATAGCTTGATTTACAGCTTCCAACTCATTAACATTCGGTAATATTATTCGAACGCCGCATAAATCGTTTATCTCTGTAATAGGATCTCTGTATTTTATATTAGGATTAAATAATTTATTAGCAAAACTTGAAATCGTTTTTACTCTGTTTTGAATAATAAATTCTGAAGAACATCCTTGGACTAAATTTTCAATAATAGTCATTATTACTTTAGAGTAATTTTCATAGATTGGGCGCAATTCTTTATATCTATTAATTTGCTTTTCATAAAATTCGCGTTGTTCTAATTCCATACTTCCATTATCACTCAAATTTTTTATTTATAATTATTTTTCATGAATTTCTTCTCTTATTATAATTGATATAACCTATTATTTAAAATTATCTCAAATAAGAATTCAAAAGATTGTCATATTAGAATTATATCAAGAATTCGCAGAATTTGATAAATAAAGAAGGTTTTTAATAATTCACAAGATTTATTATCTATTTGCTTAATTCTTGAAAATGATAAGAGAATGAAAGTTATGTAATATAATAGTAGCTTTTTTTTAATTCTCTTTTCTTATAAAATTTGAAATAAAAAAGTAGTGGTGGTAAATAAAATTCCAGAATTAATTTGTAGCAATTGTGGTTCTAAAAAAGAAGTGCCTACGTGCTGTGATAAATCAATGATGTTAAAAGATGGATATTTACTCTGTTGTTGTTCTAAAGAATGTGGATATCAACCAATTCCAGAATGTTGTGGAATGAAAATGACTTATATACCTTAAAGAGTGTATAGTTTTTTATCTTAAAATTTCTTCATAAAGCTTTTGGATAAACCCATCAAAATTATCCTTTGTAAACTTGACATTTAAGATTGGTTTTAATAAATATGGAATATGTTCATCTTTCTCATATACTGGAACCATCTTCATCAAACCCTCTTTCCTAAGCTGAAACGCAGCTTGCCATTCGTCTTCTACAGCTTTAGACTTTATTGAATGCTCAGAACAAAAAAGTACAAATACATTAGTTTTTTGTAGTGTTTGTTCCATAAAGGTTACGATATTTTCTCCACTATCTACCTCCCAAAAATATACATTACTTATTTCAGGATATAATTCTAAGCGTCGAACTATTCTTGAAATTTCAAAATGATCTGCATCTAAGGTGGAATAACTTAAAAATACATTTACATCCTTTGCCTTTTCTCGTGCAATTATAGGAGTTGTTACTTCTAATGCCAGAGCTTTAGAACTTGCGAAATATTCTCCACGGATTTCTTTTTTATTAATCATCTCTTGTATAATTTTCTCAATTAAGGACTCATTTTTAATATCACTCTTCTCACTGATATCTGATAGTTGTAATCGAGAGAATTTCATACCTAAGTTTACGATAGTCTGCTTAATTCGATTAATGGTATCTACTTCCAATTTCTTAATTTCAACTAGTTTTTGTTCAACTTTATTTACAAATTCTATTAAACCTTCTGATTTTGCCAAACTTTCAATTTTATTTAAATTTTGTAAAGCAATCTCTGTTTTATTCTCCTTAATTAAATAATCGACAAAGTTCAATTTTTTCTGTAATTTATTTTCTATCTTTTTCTTTTGCTTTTCAAGTCTTATTTCTGCTTTATCCTCTCTCTTTTCTATTTTTAATTTCTCTTTTGTAATAATCTCTCGTTTTTCAAGCTTTTGTTTCATTTTTTTTTTCTTTTTTGGTAATGAAACTTTCTTTTTGTATGCTATTGCTCCAGCTGGAACCACTATAGCAACTGCACCAACTATACATAACAATATAATAAGTTCCAAAGGAATTTGAAATCCATTACTTATCTTTGTTGTATTATCCTCGAATACATTTCCGTCGCAATTTTCTTCCTTGATAGCACCCTCCTTATTACCAAGTAATGTATTTCCTCCAATATAATTATAATCAGATTCTATAAGATAGATACCATACTTTTCATTATAATTTATGACATTATTACTAATATTGTTATAATCACTAAAATTTAAATAAATGCCATAAAATCCGTTATCATTAATTGTTTCATTATTATCTAAGATCTCGTTGTTAGTACTATTAATTAGAGATATACCATTTATAGTATTATTATTTATCGAATTCTCTTTAATAAGATTAAAATTACTAAACAATAATTCTATTCCTGTTTTATTATTACTATTTGCTATATTCCCGGAAATAATAATACTATAACTCTGATTTAAACAGATTCCATTACCATTATTATTTGAACAGTTATTGAATAATAATTGCCCGTTAGTCGTATTTGTTAATTTTATTCCCGCTTCTCCATTGTAAAATATGCAATTCCTAATTATAAAGATGGCATTGGAATTTCTAATTTCTATACAATTAAAAGTGTTTTGACCATTGATCATAACATATTCAATAACAAATGGATTATTAGAAAGCCCTAAACCAAAACACCAACTTTTAGTTACTGCCTCTGACCATGTATAATTACCTGCTCCTGTATCATCAATAATCAATGGATTCAAAATATAATATTCACTAATTTTTTTAACAGTTACTGCTTGGTATCCAATGTTTCCAGCAGTGTCGTTAGCACAAAAAGTGATTACAATTGAACCACTAACATAGACATCCCACGCGAGTTGATTTATCTGTCCCGTTAAACCTGAAAATATATAATTATTTGTTTGATAAGTTCCATTAGATAAATAATACCATGTTGAATCCAAATTAATTTCATCAATGGAAATATTAAAATTAGGTGGGGTAATTTTAAATTGTTCATTTTGAACAGGGCTGTATATTATTATTATCGGTACGATACTTTCTCCATCATCCCATATTGGGAAATTATCTTGACTGTTAGCTGAACCAAGTATTAAATAAGGGGTATCTCCAATTCCATCATCATTAGCATCTACGCCACCATAATCATCCCAAAAATTACCTATAAATCCATTATCCCATTGATTATTCGTTCCATTATCGAGTGCGTTGATAGTATTCCCTATAAATGAATTATTAAAAATTAAAGAATTAACAGATGTAATTAAACCAATTCCATAATAAGAATTATTATTTATGGTGTTATGGATGATCGTGCTATAATTGCTTAATTGTAATAATATCCCAAACCATTGGTTGTATGTTGCGTTGTTCCCCGAAATGGTGTTATCATTCGCGCCTGATAAAGCTATCCCATAATCGTTGTTATATATGGTATTTCCTGAAACACTGCTATTATTAGTATATGATAAATATATCCCAACTCCATTGTTATATATAGTATTGCCTGAAATAGTATTATTATTGCTTGTGTCTGACTCTATCCCATAAGTGTTGTTGGATACGGTATTTCCAGAGATAGTGTTATTATCACTATTGTTTAAGTTGATCCCATATTCATCATTAAAATTTATAATATTTTTTGTTGTATTTACATAAGTACAATTTGTTATACTAATTCCATAAGAGTTATTTGAGCAATTATTATCATGCAATAAAGCATTTTTAACATTAACTAATTCTATTCCTTTATAAGAATTATAAAATGTACAGTTTTCAATTTTAAAATAAACATCAGAATTCTCTATTAATATACAGCTTTTACTGGGTTCATTAGCGATTTCAAAATCTTTTATAACATAAGGATCAGTAAGGTTACCAAAACCAATACAATTACCAAAATTCTTGAAAAAATACCAATCGATATTACCATCTAAATAGATTGTTTTTCTTGGATTCTTTGCACTATCTTGCACTAATTTATGAAAATGTAATTTTCCCAAAGAGTTAGGAGTAAATCCTAGAATATGATTCCTATAAGCATAGTAATTTGTATCTTCAAATAAAAAACCACAAGCAAAGTCTCTTTCAACAATCAAACTTTGAATTTTCTTATACATGTTAATTCGAGCCAAAAAATCAGTTTCAACTATAGCTTGTTCCATTATTTTCTGTACATCTTTATTTGAATCATAATTATACGTTCCATATGGTTTAAATGGTCCATTCTGACCATAACCCCCATTATACTGTATAAAATTTGCAGAATCAGATCTATTTGTAAATAAAGGATTTAAATACATAGATGTATCCAGGTAAGGGGCATCCCAGCTAAACCAGAAGATTTGAAGCATGTTTCTATTGAATCCTGCATCGTTGAATAAATATTTAAGATAATTCTTATAGGTTGTGTTGGTTTTGATTATTTCAATTCCAATTCTAGATAGATTATTGTAGAGTACATTAAATAATTCCTCTAATACCCAGTCACCATTATAATAAGTATAATTAAATGATCCAAACGTTGCTGTAGTCCATAAATTTTCATCTGTTCCTGGGTAAGTTGTATTCCAACCTACACCAAAACCCATTGTCTGCATAATTCCTCTAGCATAAGATATATTTAATTCAGGTGGACTAACTGATGAATTATAACCTGGAACTCCTGAAGGAACCGGGCTTTTTAATCTTAATACATTTTCACGCATTAAATGTTCGGAAATATATGAATAATTTATCGCATGAGAAATTGCTTTTCGAAAGGTGTTATTTATCCAATAATTATTCATTCCTAAATATTTACATGTTAAAGTATTACTAGAATTTATTAAATTTGTATCTTCATTAGCTACAAAAGTAGGAACTAAAGATTTCAAAGGATCACTAATTATATCAACATCACCAGTAAGAAGAGCAAGATTTCTAGACATCTCATCCTTAATGATCGAAAATTCCAAGAGAGAGACATTAGAAACACCACCCCTATAATTTTCAAAAGCATGAAATTTTACCTTATCATTTGGTTTATAATAATCGTAAACAAAAGGACCAGTGCCCACTAAATCACCTGAGACCGTATTAATAATATCATTTTCAGGAGTTGATAATGGAGATAAAATATATGAGCTAGGGCTGCATAATAAGGTCTCAATATATGGAAAGGGTTCATTAAATAAAAAATTTACAGTATATTCATTCAGTATCCTAACTTCTTTTATATATGGTACATATTCTTTGAGGGTCGAATTATAGAATAAGTATAATTCAGCAATCTTGCTCTTATTGTTTTGTATTAAATAATTTAATCTATCAAATGACCATTTTACAGCTGTAGCGTTAAATAATGTATTATCGTGAAATATTACATCCTGTCGAAGATGAACTGTGTAATTTTTAGCATCTGAGGAGAGTGTTCCTATGTCTTCAGCTAATATTGGAATAATGGGTAAACCTGGATCGGAAATATTGTAAGCATATAATCCTTCACATACCTGATCAATTACCTCAATTGATAATCTATCCCAAGCATTGTGAGGATCGAGGTCTGTAGGCCCATCTAAAGTCCCATAGATTAACCTAAAAATGTTATCTCCGGTATTACTGACTCTTAAATTTTCATTTTCAACGATTATATGATGTTTGTCTAAATTATAATTATAATTTATAAATGGATTGAAAGAGAGAATTATAACCAGGATAATTACAAATGTAATAAAGGTCCTTTTTCTCTCTTTAAATATTCTATTTGAACAGAATATAAATTTCATTTTTTAATATCATCATACTTGTTTATTCATATTGGATTAATAATTATAATTTCATTTTGTAATTATAGATGTCACTGTTAAAATAAAGGTCTTTAATATTAATAAAACTTTAAAAAAAATTATCTTAAAATTTCTTCATATAATTTTTCAATAAATCCACTGAAATTATTTTTTGTAAATTTCACATTTAGCATTTACCATAATAAAATAGGAATAAGATTTTCATCTTCGTATATTGGGATTATTTTGAGTAAACTCTTTTTTCTCATTTGAAACGTAGCTTACCATAACACAAAAAAAATACAAATATAAGAAAGAAATGAAAATTACATTACCATATAAGATTATCAATCATATCTTTTGCGATATCCGACTGTTTTTTATTCAATATCTTTCGGATTCGCAAATCATTAATAGCATCTTCAAGTCGCGTATCCAGATTTTTCATTTCCATTAGATTATTTTTATCCCCTTGCGTTTCAACAAGTTCAATCATAGCATTGTCTTTATTCATAAGATCTCTTAACTTATTTCTAAAGCTCGTTTTAACCTTAGTACTAACAATTTTACCTCCATCGATTAATACGGGAAGTACAGGAGCCCTTTCAGTAGTTCGATTAGTATTAGGATCGATAAAATAGAAAATACATATGGGAATGCCCACAATAACATTTTTAGTCTTTATTTCCAGAGTATAATTATTAAAAAAATTCTGGACACTTGTCATTTCCATATCTACTATGGATTCGATATTATCTAAACAAGATTGTTTTTCTGTTTTGATATTCGCAATTACATCTTCAGCAGAACTTAAATCACTACTTAATTCGCTATGTTTAGCTTCAATTTGTCTTTCTACTTCAGATTTTTTCCGTTCTAATTCTCGTATTTTTTGTTGTTTCGATTTTTCTAGATCACTAATCTCTCGTTGTACATTTCTCCTTAATTGGGCAATTTCATTTTGATATCTAGATATAGAATTTCCAAGGTCTTGATATTTTAAATTAATATCTTTTAACCCTTCTTCTACTAAAAAAAGATCACGCTGATTAATGGCATTTTTCATACTATCAACACTTTGTTTTAGAGTACTAATATCATTGTTTAATTCTCCAGTTTTGTCATTTATTTTGTATTTTCCAACTTTAACCAGTTCTTCTGGAGATCTCTCAATTTCTCGTTCCTTCTCTTGTTGTAATTCCTTATTAAGTATAGCAAGTTGCTTCTCTTCTTCCCCTGTATCTACTTTTGTGTCTCTAATCTTAACTACTTTTTTACCCCCTTTTTCAATCCATCTATCACATAGCTTAATAATAGCATCTCCATAAGTTTCAAGTAAACTTGCATCTTTTTGAGAAACAAATTCTATAATTTCAGGTACGATATTTGTTTGGTTTACACTCTTAACAATTGCACCACCTTCTAATAGAAAATATGGTGTCGAGTGAGCTCCTAAATCATATTGATTTAAGAAAAAATTTTGAAAGTACTCCACCTCACTTGCATTGAATAAAGCCTCCTGAATTACAGTTCCCCTTTTAAAATTCTTTGATTTTCTTAAATAGGTATTGTTATAAGCTTGTAATGAATTTAAAAATGATTCGGGATCTGCACCTTTTATAACATTCTCAGGTCTTGGGGGCATTTGTGCAAATTTCCCGACACTAAGCTTTTCTTGCTTATTCATAAGATAACTACAAACGCAAGCTCTAGTATCACTCAAAGGAATTAATCGAACTGGCCAAAACGCTGTAGAGATCTTTGATAATTTTCCTAATTTTTGAATCTTTTTACCATAAATCCCAATACATTCAATCAAACCCATTGCTAATTCATTTAATAAAGCAGCTTGGCTTCGCGCGGGAGTGATTTCACCCATATTTATTAAATAAGGTATGACTTTGTTAACCATAATTCATTCACTTAAATCTCTATATTATTTTTTAATACCGATAGAATAATTAAAGTTTTGGTTTTGATTCTCTTCAAAATAAAGATTTTCTTTAAAGATTTAAATAGACAGAGAAAAAAATATTATATATTATTTTAATCTTCTAAATAAATTTAAAAATTAGAGGAAATAGAATGGAGAAACAAAATAGATTATTTTTAATCAAGATTAGTAGCGTTATTATTTGTATTATTTTAATCGGAATAGTATTATTATTGCCTATTTTTTTTGATTTTGGTTGGAATCAAGCGTTAAGAGACGTACTACCAGATACTCAATATTTTTTTCGGTATATTACAGAATTTGGAGCAACTTATCTTTATTTAGGATTGTTTTTTGTTGTTTTTTGGGGAATTGATAAAAAAATTGGTAAATCACTGCTTTTTGTCTATGTATCGTCAAATTTTGTTAATTTTTACGCTAAAGCAAT
>Ga0209635_10003728_pt1 | contig 11910 bp, 7 predicted proteins | sample DeeMarSWOR230_32_FD_187463 | JGI IMG/M metagenome (GOLD analysis project Ga0209635, IMG submission 187463) | Marine sediment microbial communities from White Oak River estuary, North Carolina - WOR-2-30_32 (SPAdes) (version 2) | ecosystem: Environmental > Aquatic > Marine > Intertidal zone >...
ATCCCATTCTTCTTCGGTCATCTTCCAGATTACCGCATCACGGTTAATACCTGCATTACAAACTAAAATATCAAGTCCACCGAATTCTTTTTTAACCTGCTCCACCATATTTTGTGCATCGGAAAATACGGATACATCCGCTTGTACAGCTAATCCCCGTCTACCCATTGACTTCAACTCGTTTACCACTGCATTAGCTTCGGTATCATGTTTGCGATAATTCAATGCAACATCTGCACCTGCTTCACCAAGTTTCATAGCTATGGCAGAACCAATACCAATACTACCGCCAGTTACTATCGCCTTTTTACCTTCAAGATCTATTTTCAACATTATCTCACCATTTTTCAATAATTGTAAAGATTTCTCCGTTAAACGAGTTAAATTTATCTTTGATCTATATTTAAGTTCAATGTTCAACGGTTTTTCCAGATCGGTTCACGCTTCTCCAAGAACGCCTGTAAACCTTCAATAGCATCGTCAGTGTTCATTAATTCATTTAGGTAGAGGTCCTCTACACTTTTTATTGCTTCTTGATAATTTAGTCCAAATGTTTGATACATCGATTTTTTTGTAATTTTCAATATCGCTCCACTAAGACTCGTAAATTTTTTAATAAATTCATTCTTTTTATCATCAAACTCTTCTACTGGCAGTACATGGTTAACAAGTCCCAAGGATTTAGCTTCCTGGGCGGTTATTATATCTCCAGTTAAAATCAGTTCAAGAGCCTTTTTTAAATCCATCAAGCGTGGTAACATAATTGCAGCAAGAGGTGGAAACACCCCTACTTTGATCTCTGGCTGACCAAACTTTGCCTTTTCTGAGGCTATAATAATATCACAGAAAATTGCTACTTCACAGCCGCCACCCAGGGCCGCGCCATTAACAACTGCTATTGTTGGGACTTTAATCTCATTTAAATTATGGAATATTTCATGAAACACTGTAATCATTTCATTGACCATGTCTTTAGTATGTTCAGAAACATCCACACCAACGGAGAACGCTTTCCCAGCACCACTTAAGATAACCAATTTCAAGGATTGCTCAGAGGCAAACTCTTTCAATGCCTGATTAATTTCTTTCATCATTTCGATATTTAGTACATTTAAAGGCGGACGGTCAAAGATGATTTCACCAATTCCGCCTTCAACTTTTACATGAATATTTTTAAACTCCAAACATACCCCCCATTAGATTAGGTTATGTTATGAACTGAGGCGGTTAATGAATTGAAGATTTATTAAGTTTATTAAATAACGCTTTTTAACTCAAATTTGATGCTTATAAAATAATTCTCTCCATTATTTCTGGTTTGTACTATAATTATTTAGATTTAGTGTAAAATTGCATGTAGAATTACCCGAAAGTTATTTATATAACAGGGGCGAGATAAAAGTGCTGGCTCATGTAATCACTCTTCTTATTTACGCCTACCTATGCCATTTGTGATTTTACCCACAAAGTATAAATACCCCTGAAATCTTATTATTATAACACACATGATATAAAAACCAAAGAATAAAAATCAAGATTATCCCTGAACCTGCGCGAAGAGACTTGATCTCACCTTGGCAATAACGACAAACGTGAGCCAAAAAGGGGGGAGGCTAAACCAACAAACCCGTTGTTCGGGGGAGGCATTCGAACATTTGGGTTTTAGTGGGTTAGCTTGAACCCTCTTAACACAGGGAGTGCAAAGATACAAGCGAAAGTCTTATGCTAGGTTTTTACGGATGGGTTTGATTTTCATTCACTCTAATCTTAGGGGAGAGGAGGATGATCAGACATAAAACAATAAACAACATCTCTTGGTTTACCAGGATCATCTCTGGTGTTGTACTTTTGAGTTTAATACTCTCCCCTTTTTTTTTCATAATTTTAATTAATATTGATTCCGGATTAAGTCAAACCACTTATTCGCCAATCGACTCAGCATCTTTATCTAGTGACAATACCAGTATTATTAATGATGATTGGATAATTGAAGATGGGCAAGAAATAAATGTTTTTAATAAAACCTTGATATTGAAAGGCAATATAATTATTGAACCCAATGGAAAATTATCATTATTTAATATCACATTGGTATTTAAAAACTCATTATCAAATTATTTTAATATTACGGTTAAATCTAATGGTTCACTACATATCACCGACTCATTAATGTCCTCAACTACAAACCCAGCATGTTCAAAAATTGACTTTAAAAACCGAAGCATCGGGTCAATTACTAATACACAAATTACTCAATTAGGTGTAAATGCCTGGGACAAGTCAGGTGTTATAATTCAATCTGATTATGTGAGCCTTGAGAATTGTACAATTACAAATAGCACTACTGGGCTCATCCTTGATAACTGCTCAGCTTTGATTTCGAATGTGAGTATATACAATTGTAAAATGGGAATTTCCGGTATAAATTCTAAAAGCAAAATAATTAACTCTTTAATTAAAGACTGTGTTTTTGGGATTAAATTACGAGGCAAATCAAACATCACGGCTATTGACTCTATATTGGCTATATATAGTTCTGAGCTCAATGATGAATCACGATTATTAATTCAGAATTCACTTAACATTAAGATAATGTTCATAACTCCCCAACCTAAACCCATTAAAAATGCTGATTTGATGGTTGTAAATAATTTTCTGACTATTTATAGCACTATTGGATTTGATGGTAATAATAACAGAACTGATAAAGACGGGAAAATTAAAACCCTCATTATTGATGAAAAATTGTTCTCTGGAAAAAATATTACAAATTATACTACTATTCTCTCAGTGAAATATAAATCCCGAAATAAACTCAATAACCGTATAAATACCTCTCCGACCCATTCTGAGATTATAACTTTTGAAAATGAGCTACCCATTTTAAATTTCCCAACTGTAACTCCAGAATGTGGTACACAAGAGTCAGATTATTTTTATAAAGTTAAATATTCAGATATAGACAACGACCCACCTATCAAGATGGATATTGACATTGATGGAACGCAATATCCCATGCAAAATATTTATGACACAAATGATTGGACCAACGGAACATGGTTTAGATTCAATACTTCTTTAGATTTTGGAAAACATGAATTCAGGTTTATTACCAATGATGGCTTTGGTTTTGAAGATGTATATGCACCTGAAGATGGTGTTACATACTTTTCAGGCCCGGTGGTTGAGATTCCAAATAGCGTACCAATATTATTGGATGGTTCAGTAAACCCAAAGGAAGGTAACCAAGATACAACCTTCCGGTACTCAATTCGGTATTTTGATGTGGATGGTGATGAACCCGCTTTAGCTAAGGTTTACATTGATAATTTACCGCATACTATGATCCAAGTCGAGAAAAATAAACCTACCGATGATGACGGTGCTGGACAGGGTATTTGGTTTGAATTTCAAACTAGATTACTGGTTGGGGACCATGACTTCTATTTTAAATTTAAAGATCATAATGGTTCCTCTATAGTACGCTGGCCAGAAGATAAGGATGATACGAAAATAGTTGTTGAGGGACCTGTTGTTTATTCATTTCAAAATAGTATTCCAACCGTTGGTAATGGTTCCGTTTCACCTTCCATTGGTCACAGGTTGATTCGATTTAGTTATACAATTTCATTTTTCGATGCCGACTGTGATTTACCAACTATAGCAATGGTAATAATTGATAGTAAACCCTACAATTTAACCCGTGCTAGGATAGCCCAGGACATTTATTTCTATGAGACTTATCTACCTTTAGGTGAACATTATTTCCATTTTATTTTTGGTGATGAAATTAATGACCACTATGTTCGATATCCTAGTGATACAGGGCTTGAACTATATGGGCCCATTGTTTTTGATATCCCACCATTACTCGAGACCGGGCAGGTTACTCCTAAATCGGGTGGGCAAAATACCAATTTTAACTTTTCTATAATTTACAGAGATCCTGAGGCTGACCCACCGAAAAATTCTTCTGTGATTATCGATAATCAATCATATATTCTTGTTAAAACTCCACTTGATCAGAAATCCGTTGATGCTGAAAAAAGTAATTCAAGCTCAGACAACAATATATTATTAAGTTATTCAACTCAACTTGGCATTGGCGGACATTCTTTTTATTTCTTGATTCAATCTGGAAATTATCTACTAAAATATCCAAGTTCAGGTTATTTGAGTGGTCCGGTGGTTGAGCCCGAACCAGAAATGAATCCAAACCAGACCTCTAATATTACGCCCGACAATCAGAAAAACACAACTTCTAACGAAGAAAATAATACAGATTGCGACCCAGAATCAATACCAACCGAGTACAATGATGGGACGTTACCCGAAAATTATATAATATTAACTGTAATAAATTACAGCGTTACCAAATTAAAAGACTCTTTAGGGACCAATTATTTATTTATCGTGTATTGTCAAATACCCAAGGAATTTTCAAAGAATAGCCAATGCTGGCTTTATATTAATGGCGAGTCGTTTTTAATGAATGCAAAACATAATTATGAAAAAAATGATTCCCATTTCGTACTATATATCTATTTATCACCAGGCGAGCATTATTACCATTTTTTATTCAAAGTCGGTGATACTATGATTCGATATCCATATAAAGGCGAATTCCAGGGACCTAATGTTGAAGCGGACCCAGGGGTAGGTGATCAACAGATGTCGGAGCGTAATTTATTGAGCGAGAATGTTGAAAATATTCAAATCATAGCAATTGTATCACTTTCACTTGCTTTCATTATCTTTTCCATCTATTACTCGTATTATATTCCAAAAAAGAAGCTTAAATGATTTTGCTTATTCACTGAATTTTGGCATAATCGTTGGATGGTGGAATATGGATGGTGGAGGGAGAATTTAGGTGTGAGGTTTGAGTACACTACGATATTTTTCTAAAATCAATCGTTTGAGGGATGGGGATGATTTATTAGTAATAAGCCCCTCTTACCTCAAGCGAAGGCTAAAGGCCTGAGCGTACTCTCACCCCCCACTTCTGTTATGCTTGCATATCCACCATTCACCATCCTTTAATTAATGAAATCTTTATTATTGCCTAAATTGGGAGAAGAACCCTAATATTTATAAATCAAACAAATATATTATCCTCCAAATATCGTGATCAAATGTACTTAATAGTAATCTCAAAGGAAGATCCAGCAAGTGTTAATATCTATCACGAATTATTAAGAAATCCCATTTGGAGTTTAAAGCAGGATTTAAAATTTGAAGATAATGAAGTTCATACTTATCTAAATAAAGCCCTAATGGTGACCATAAACCAATATCACCTTTTTTATGACAATCTAGATAAACAAATCAACTCAAATTTAGCCCGTAATTTTGGAGCTGTTTTGAACTTAACAGCAGTTATCTTTGCATCAAAGCACAAGAGTGCCTCAGGAATGAAAACATTAACCGTGCATCCAATAGGCAATTATAGTAAAGCAGAATATGGCGGGAAATCTGAGGAATTGGTCCCAGCCGCACCGCATATTATGACGATGGCATATCGATTACTAAATAAACATGCTTTAAAATATGATTTAGAGCATTCAGTAACTTTTGAAGCAACCCATCATGGGCCATACTTAGAAACACCATCATTTTTTATCGAAATTGGCAGCGATGAAGCAGCCTGGAATGAACCTAAAGCAGCAGCTGCAATAGCACAAACAATATTAGATTTACTTGAAATGGAGTACGAGGATCATTGCAAGGATTACCCCATAGCAATAGGTATAGGTGGTGGGCATTATGCACCACGGCATACCGATGTAGCTCGAAAAAAACGCGTATCTTTTGGACATATTATACCGTCTTATGCATTGGATAATATTTCTGAGCAAATGTTAATGTCTGCTTTTAAGCAAACCCCTGGTGCAAAATATGTGTACTTTCATCGAAAGTCAATAAAAAAAGATAAATACCGCGAATTAAAGTCGTGGTACGAGCAGCATGGGCATGAAGTGATACGTTCTGAGGACCTGGAAGATATTTGAGAATTATATGAGTAATTCACTTAATCCATTCTCTATTTCACATTTTCAGATTATCATGGAAAAATTTATTTTTCTTCAGTTAACTAAAAATATATAAATAATTAATCTATTTCACCGATAGCTCAGGTTGTAACATGGCGAAAGTAACAGAAAAACCACGTGAAAAAGGTCAAGTGCCACCATCCGCAATACTTGCATTCATAGTGGGTATAATATTATTTGGATTAATTTTATGTCCTTCGTTTGTATTGGTATTTTTCAATCTTCATTTACAGAGACGGTTTGATATAACAATAATGCAGTCATTAACGCTGGGCTGTTTTACTGGGTTAGTAATTGCCATTGTTCCTGCATTAGTTTTTATGCGCTCAGCGATGAAAAAAATTAAGAAATATTAAATTTTTTTAATTCTTTTTAATGTTAATGTGTACTTAAAAAAGATAATTATATGCGGGGGAAGGGATTCGAACCCTCGGACCACTAAGGACAGGATATCATACCTGTTATAGTCAATTTTGCGAACCCACACTTATGTGCATTTTCAAATTGCAGATCTTAAGTCCTGCGCCGTTGACCAAACTTGGCTACCCCCGCATGGATATTAGCCAATTAAGTTGTATTATAAAATTTCATTTGACATTAGTTAAGTTTGGCCGTGGATCTGAACGTAATTATTTTTCGAGGTCCTCAACAGCGTTATTTAGGTCTTCAATTAGCTTGTCCACATCTATACCATGCGCCGTTGCTCCCTGCTCTATGTTCTCGAAATTAGCAATTGCACAGCCCACGCAGCCAAGACCGTGCATCATAAAGACCTGGATACATTGTGGATATTTCTCAACGACTTCCTGGATCGACATGTCCTTGGTTACTTTCATTTGATTCCTCCTTAGGTTTCTGAAATATATTTTTTATATTTATATTTACTGAGATTAAGTCGGATATTAATAATTTATGTTTAACTAGCCGGTTAAGAAATATGGTGAGTTAAAGGTCCAATGCTTGAAAAAATCATAATTATATAATTAATACATAAAATAAACTAATTCATTTATTCAAATATTTTCTATATTTTTGCTTTAATCGAATAAAAGCTCCAAAAGGAATAATAGCAACAATGCCAACCGGTAACCAAATTGGTGTACAAAAATCAGGGCCCGGCTTTGTATTAATATATTCAATATCCAGTGTTACTTTCTCTATCGAGTACTCGTTAATGTAAATATCACCTTCCACATCAATGGTTCCATAATACTCATAAACACCAATTTTGATTTCTTCATAATTTTTGAAAAAATCACAAATTTCAGCCATTGCTTCATCGCGGTTGCCCAAACTATCGTTAATTCTGAGGTCTAATTGATGTGTTGAAACGGAATTAGTAGAAATCGTTTCGAAATTAACAGGCGAATTGGGTTTTTTAATTTTAATGTACTGTTCATTCTGCCATGTTGTAATTTTTTCTTCGAAATCGTCAATTTCTTTTTCTTCATACGGCCCATCTATAATTTCGAATGGTGTTAAGATAAACAATAAAATATGTGATTCACCACCAGTAAGCGATGATATCTCCATGGGATAGTACACACCAGACGAATTAAACCTGTACATAATTGGCTCTGGGCTCTTAAGATCACCAGTCAATTCTAATATATCCAGTACGAAATAATTGATGTCTCTTTTTATATATGAAGCCGCAACTTTCTCAGCCATTGGGAAGTTCATAGGTGTTAATCCAGAATTATTTAAGAAATCATTAACCCAGTTTGCAAAACCATCTGAAGTATCCGTCTTTATTATCGTAATGTTATGCACACCCAAGATTTCATGGAATACCACCTCAACTTCTGGTGGCGGTGCAGCTTTAGCATTCATACCGTCTAATCCTTTTGCTCCCGCACTCGCCAACTGTGGTCGTTCAGCTAGGTCTTTTAATGTCTCAAAAACACTTTGGTTACACATCTCAACAGTTGGCAAATCTGGTAACGGAAAAATCTCCAGTGCTTTCGTAGGCTCCTCAGCGCGTACATCGGTACTTAATATTAGGATTTCCTCGGTACCATCCCAGCAAATAATGGCTTTTTGTCCAGGCTCGTATAACGCTATTTCAACCGGACTTATACTCACCATACCTTTATCAGCGTTTACATTTAAAGTAATAAAACTGAAAAATACCAAGGTCAAACATATGCAAAATCCAACCATAGACTTTGTTCTTTTATTCAAGCAAATCCCCGTATACTTGCATATCAACTTGGATTTATTTTATTTAATAATTTCACTAATTATATTGGAAATTTATTCTAAATTATAATTATTTTAAAATGTAATAACCTTTCGTAATTTATTTGATTTTTGGTTTTTTAATAAATGTAGGTTTAATTTCACATAACTCTCTTGTAAATTTAATTTATATATCAATAACTCAATATATGGTTTAAGAATATCAATTGACTCATATTTAAATTATGTAATTTGAATATCTGGGGAGATAAATGAATTTAACTGAAAATGCACTTCGCGTCCTCGAAAAACGATATTTGCGAAAAAATGCCATGGGTAAATTAATCGAGACACCCATACAATTGTTCAGACGTGTAGCAGCAAATATAGCTGAGGCTGAGATTAAATACGGAAAAAGTGACTCTGAGGTTAAAAAAATAGAAAATACTTTTTATAAGGTTATGACTCAATTAGAATTCTTACCGAATTCGCCAACGTTGATGAATGCTGGTGGGAAATTACAACAACTATCAGCATGTTTTGTTCTTGAAATCGATGATTCGATGGATAGTATCTTTGGGACTTTAAAGGATGCTGCGATGATACATAAAAGCGGTGGTGGCACCGGTTTCTCATTCACACGCTTGCGACCCAAAAACGATATGGTCCAGACTACCCACGGCATCTCGAGCGGACCTGTATCGTTTATGAAAGTATATAATGCCGCAACCGAGACCATTAAACAGGGAGGCACACGACGTGGTGCTAACATGGGCATTCTTCGCGTGGACCATCCGGATATATTGGAGTTTATTACCTCTAAACTGGATATTCGTGTATTGACCAATTTTAATATTTCCGTTGCCGTCACCGATGCGTTCATGAAAGCCGTGGAAGAAGACAAAAAATATAATCTACTAAATCCACGCAGCAAACAAGTGATCGATAAAATTTCAGCGCGTGGTGTGTTTAACAAGATTGTTGAGATGGCCTGGGCTACTGGTGAACCGGGAATTATTTTTATTGATACTATTAATAAATACAATCCCACACCACAACTTGGTGATATAGAGAGCACGAATCCGTGCGGCGAGGTACCCTTATTACCTTACGAATCCTGTAACTTAGGCTCGATAAATCTTTTTAAAATGTTAAACTCTTCAAAAAACCCTGAGATAGATTGGAAGAAATTAAAGGAAACCATTCATATAGCGGTCCGATTTTTGGATAATGTTATTGATATGAACAGATATCCATTAGAGAGAATTGAAAAGATTACGAAAGCTAATCGCAAGATTGGTTTGGGTGTAATGGGTTTTGCAGATACATTAATTAAATTGGGCATTGCATATGACTCGGAGAAAGCTGTTAAGAGCGCGGAGAAAGTCATGAAATTCATCCGTGACGAAGCACGCAACGCATCCGCTAAACTAGCAAAAGAGCGTGGTGTTTTTCCAAATTATAAGGGTAGCATATTTGACACTAAATTAAAAATCAAACTCCGTAATGCAACAGTAACCTCCATAGCACCTACTGGTACAATCAGTATAATAGCGGGATGCTCAAGTGGTATTGAACCAATGTATGCAATTACATACATCAGAAATGTCCTGGATCATGATAAGCTAGTAGAGATTAATCCATTATTCAAAGAACTTGCCCAGCGCGAGGGATTTTTTAGCAATGAACAAATTAATGATATAACTGCCCATGGGGGCTCCGTACAAAGCGTGAAAGGTATACCTAATAAAGTCAAGAAGTTATTTCTTACAGCACATGATATAGCACCAGAATGGCACATCCGTATCCAAGCGGCATTTCAAAAGTATACTGATAATGCCGTGTCCAAAACAATCAATTTCCCAAGCACCGCAAAGGTTGCTGATGTTGAGATCGCCTATAAACTTGCTTACAGCGTAGGTTGCAAGGGTATAACAGTATATAGGGATGGTTCACGTAAAGCCCAGGTACTTTCAATTCACGGTAACGGTACTATTGTAACACCACCGATAATTACAAACAACACAATGAATGCGAACCTTTTATATAGCAACTCAACATCTAAAAAAAGTAGTAATGGTGATATTACGTCAGGAAAAAAATCAAAAAAGAATTTCAATAAAAAAATACCAGCTAAAAAGATTAAACCGCGGTCGCGTCAACAAGTTACCACAGGTGTGACCGAGAAGATGAAGACGGGCTGTGGGAATTTATATGTCACGATTAATAGGGATGATACTGGTTTATGTGAGGTTTTTACTCGCATGGGAAAATCTGGCGGTTGTGCGAACGCGCAATCTGAAGCAGTGGCGAGACTGGTATCACTTGCATTACGCTCAGGTATTGAACCTGCGGCAATTGTAAAACAACTAAGAAGTATCCGGTGCCCGGCCCAGCTTATGACACCGGGTGGTATGGTATTTTCATGCCCTGACGCCATTGCACAGGCCTTGGCGAGACACCTGGATTCGCCAGTACAGCGAAATAACATCCTAAACGACTCGGGCAAAGCACCTGCCTGCCCAGAATGTGGCGGTCTGGTGGAATACATGGAAGGGTGCATTATCTGCCGCGAGTGCGGATACACAGATTGTGAATAGGTATTATAGATTTTTAATTGAATATGTTAAAGGATAAATTCCAAATCACAAATACCAAACTCCAAAAAAACTCCAAAATCCAATCTCCAAAATTCTAAACATATCTTTGTTTGGGGTATTAGAATTTGGAATTTGGTGTTTATTTGTGATTTGGAGCTTGGTGCTTGGAATTTTTCAATCCGGAACTAATAATGAGTTATTCTATTTTTTTAAAATAATTTTTGCATCTACCACCCTGCACAATCTACCTTTGTGGAACACTAATAGAGGATTTATATCAACTTGTTCAATCTCAGGAAAATCAGTAATTAATTGTGATAATCGTAATAGATATTCTTCAATAAGGTCGGTATCTACCGGTTCCTGGCCACGAATACCTTTTAATATTTTATATCCTTGTATAGCGCGCACCATTTCTTTTGCATCCAAATCTGTCAATGGATGAATCCGAAAGCTAACATCCTTTAATACCTCAACATAAATTCCACCGAGCCCGAACATGATAAGCGGCCCAAAGCTAGGGTCCGTGGTTACACCCAGAATAATTTCTGTTCCGCCTTTAATTAATTGTTGTACCTGGATACCATCGATATCTTTAACCCTTCTATGTTTACGAAGTGCTCCCATGATCTTATTATAACCTTTTACCAGCTCATTATCTGTTCGTATATCGACGATCACACCACCAACATCGGATTTATGTAAAATCTTAGACGAGGCAATCTTAAGCACTACTGGGTACTTAATCTCATGAGCGATCTTTAAAGCTTTATCGACGCTGGTAGCGAGGTCTGTTTTGGGGTACGGAAAACCGTAGGCGGTTAATACACGTTCCACCTCATAACCTGTTAGTTGGGTCCTATGGCTGAGCCTTACATTTTCCAGGATTCGGGCAACTATATCTGTATCTACCTTGAATTTTTTGATTTTACCAAATTCTTTCTTACGCCATTGGCTATATCTATACATCCCCGCTAGAGCTTTAGCGGCGGATTCTGGGAATAAATAGGCCGGCACATTATGCTCTTCAAGCTCTTCTACACCTGCTAATATATCTTCACGACCCATGAAACAAA
>Ga0209635_10003733_pt1 | contig 11902 bp, 9 predicted proteins | sample DeeMarSWOR230_32_FD_187463 | JGI IMG/M metagenome (GOLD analysis project Ga0209635, IMG submission 187463) | Marine sediment microbial communities from White Oak River estuary, North Carolina - WOR-2-30_32 (SPAdes) (version 2) | ecosystem: Environmental > Aquatic > Marine > Intertidal zone >...
TTTAGCTACCTTGCCGCGAATAAAGTTAACACCTTCATCGCAAACACGGCGATAAAATTCCTCATATCCCTCCCCGAAGCAACGCATGTCAATGTACATTTGATATACTTCAGCCTTGGTAAGCTCTTTTATTAGGTGGGCATATTTAAGACCATACATGCAACATACTCTAGAACAATACTCGTGGTAGTTTTGGTCCCTACTACCTACACAGTGTACAATGGCTACACTTTCCGGCTCCCGACCATCATTCAACAGAATCTTACCTTCAGTCGGTCCTGCAGCACAGGTCATTCTCTCGAACTCAAGCCCAGTTAGGACATTATCGTACCTACCATAACCATATTGTGGTATACGCCCGGCATCGAAAAGGTCGTAACCAGTGGTAAGGATAATTGAGCCTACCTCTAGCTCGATAATTTCATCCTTTTGCTCAAAATTAATAGCTTTGGCATCGCAAAACTTCTCGCAAGCCCGACATTTGCCTTTCTGAAAGTAAACACAGCGTTCTTTGTCAATGGTAGCCACGTGGGGAATGGCTTGAGCAAATGGCACATAGATCACTCCTCTCTTACCTAAGCCCATATCGAACTCACTGTCCACCTTCCAGGGACACTTTTCCTCGCAGACACTACAGCCAGTACATTTCTCCTCATCCACATAACGCGCTTTCTTCCTTACTCTAACCTTAAAATTACCTACCGAGCCCAAAACCTCCTCTATCTCACTATAGGCCAGAAGTGTTATAAACGGATGTTGTCCTACTTCGGTCATCTTTGGAGTGAGAATACACTCGGAGCAATCTAGAGTTGGAAATGTCCTGTCAAGCTGAGCCATGTGACCACCAATTGCCGGTTCTTTCTCCACCAGATATACCCTATGCTCACCATTGGCAATGTCCAATGCCGCCTGTATGCCGGCGATGCCACCACCAACGACCAAGACATCGGGATTAAGCGGCCTCTCTTTGATTTCCAGCGGCTCATTATAGGAAACTCTTCTTACCGCGGCCCGAACTAAATCCTTAGCCTTCTCGGTGGCTATTTGCCTATCATCGTGAACCCAAGAGCAGTGCTCTCTAATGTTGGCATGCTCAAAGAGATAAGGATTTAATCCAGCATCTTGGCATGCTCGACGAAAAGTAGGCTCATGCATTCTAGGAGTACAGGAAGCTACCACCACCCGATTAAGACCAAGGTTCTTGATATCATCTTTAATAAGCGCCTGCCCGGGGTCGGAGCACATATAGCGATAATCACGAGCTACCACTACATTGGGTAGAGTTCCAGCATATCTGGCTACTTCTTCCACATCAACTGTGCCCGCAATATTCAATCCACAGTGACAGATATAAACTCCAGTCTTTATTTCTTCCATTTCATATCACCACTAATATCAGTCGAACAGCATTCTATGAACTCACGCTCTTAGAGTTCGGCTTCCGGCACTGCTATTCTTGCAGTTTCGCCTAGCCTGCATATTATTGACCACAAAGTTTATGATTTGACAACGTCCAAAAGGGCATAAAAAGAGGCAGCTACTAATCTTTCCTTCGCTGCCCCTCGGCTTATCTACGAAAGCTGTAAAACAACCTCCTTAACATGTTTATTTACCCATATACCTCTTGAACCCCTGCAGCTTTGGCAAACCTCAGTCTGGCAATCACAGCCCTGTTAAGATTCTGCGCAACCCGGTAGCACATAGCAGCATTCTTATCGCAAAAATTCTGGAATTTATTGGTATCAATGGCGACGATTTTGGCTTTTTCCACTACTACAGCTGTGGCAGTACGCTGATAGGGTAGCACCACAGTTGACCAGCCAAGTACATCGCCTTCAAAGGCAGTATAGACTGTCTTTTCCGTCTTGTCTTCCTTAACACGAACGGCTACTCTCCCTGATTGAATGAAATACATCTGCGTAGCATCATCCTCTGCTCTAAATAACACGGTGCCCGGCTCACAGACCATTATTTCACCGATGCTTAGTATCTTTCGTATTTCCTCTTCAGGAACCCCGTGAAATAACATAGCCATCCTGGCCTTCTCACCGTAAACAATCTCTTCTTCGGGACCTTCCTCTTTTGCCAGAGAGGGACGAAGTGGTGGCGTTATAACCTTGCTGGTAACCGCTTTCATTACCGAAGGATCGGGGTTGACCGGTCCACCACATTCCGGTCGATAACAGGTGACGTCGGTAAAGCTACACCTCAAGGAGCAACTGGGACAAACATCTGGCGGCCTATTTGCTTCTTGAACAAAATACCCGCATTCTACGCATTGCCACTTTGGCATCTTATCCTCCTTTTGCCTTCTCCTTAATTCCTTGGTAAGTTTACCACTTTTCCTCTATCAAATCAAATCACGACTCTTTACCCCCAGCCCGCAGCGGTCCTAGCTCCTTTATTTCTTCCGTCATCTTATTGACGACATTGACAAACTCATCACCGCAAGAGGCACATACCCAGTGCAACTGCACTCTTTCCTGTTCAATGCCAACCTGCTCCAGTATCTTTTTGAGCAAGGTCATCCGCCGTATTGTTTTGTAATTACCTTCTCGGTAGTGACAGTCACCAGGGCTGCAACCACAGATAAGCACGCCATCAGCCCCTGCTTCCAGGGCTTTCAAGATAAAGAATGGACTTAGCCCACCACTGCACATCATGCGAATAATATGGACATTAGGGGCACATTTCAGTCGTGAAACTCCGGCCAGGTCAGCTCCGGCATAGGAGCACCAATTACAAAGAAAGCCGACAATCTTTGGTTCGAAACTCATGCTAACACTCCTTCTATCTCCGCCGTAATCTCCTCGGCGGTGAAATAGTTATGAGTAATGGCACCACTGGGACAGGCAGCAGCGCATACACCACAGCCCTGGCACAGGACTTGGTTAATTCGCGATATCTTGACCTCATCGTCAAAGAATATGGCATCATACGGGCATAGAAGGTTGCAAATCTTACAGCCGGAACACTTGGTTTCATCAATAGAGGCTGTTATGGCTGGGACTTCTATCTTCCCCCGAGCGATCATTGCTAAAGCCCGCGCTGCTGCTGCTGAAGCCTGAGCTACGCTGTCGGGGATATCCTTGGGCCCTTGGCAGCAGCCGGCGATGAGGATGCCTTCGGACATCGTTGCCGCGGGATCAAGCTTGGGATGTCTCTCTAAGAAGAAGCCATCGGCGCTCCGACCAAGATGGAAAAGCCGGGCTACTTCATTGGCATCTTTACGCGGCTCCAGGGCCACACAGAGAATAACCATATCCACGGGAACACGGAGCATAGCTCCAAGCAAGGTATCCTCAACAAAAACAATCAGTTTCCCATTTTCGTCTTCAGTTATGGCTTCATCGGTAACTTTGGCCACCTTTCCCCGAATGAAATTAACACCCTCATTCTGGATGCGGTTGTAGAATTCTTCGTAACCCTTGCCGAAACAGCGCATGTCAATATACATCTGGTAGACTTCAGCGTTGGTTTTTTCCTTAATTAAGTGGGAATATTTAAGAGCATGCATACAGCAAACACGGGAGCAATACTCGTGATAGTTCTTATCACGGCTGCCGACGCAGTGGACAATTGCTACGCTATCAGGCTGCCGCCCATCGGCAAGAATTATATGCCCTTCAGTGGGCCCGGTTGGGCTACACAGCCTCTCAAATTCAAGACTAGTGAACACATTGGGATAGCGCCCGTAACCATACTGCGGGATAGAGAGAGCATCAAAAGTGTCAAATCCTGTGGCAATAATGATATTGCCCACATCCAACTCAAAGACGAGCTCACTCTGCTCGAAATTTATCGCATCGGCATCGCAGAATTTCTCACAAGCTCGGCATTTTCCCTTGAGGAAATAAGCACAATGCTCTGTATCAATGACTGGTATATTGGGCACTGCCTGAGCGAACGGGGTGTAAATTGCCTTGCGCTTACTTGTACCAGCATTAAATTCACTTAATGCCGTCCAGGGACATTTTTCTTGACAAACAAGACAACCAATGCATTTACCCTCATCAACATAGCGTGGCTTTCTCCGAATTTTGACCCTGAAATTACCTACATAGCCAGAAATCGCAACAACCTCGCTATAAGTTAGAATTCTTATGAACGGGTGACGGGAAACCTCGGTCATCTTTGGCGTAAGAATACAGGCGGCGCAGTCCAAGGTCGGGAAAGTCTTGTCAAACTGTGCCATATGCCCACCGATGCTAGGTTCTCGTTCTATGACATAAACCATGTGATTTGAGTTGGCAATCTCCAGGGCGGCCTGCATGCCAGTAATGCCACCGCCAACAACAAGAGTGGCTGGGAAAATTGGCAACCCTCGGATCTCTAGGGGCACATGTCGGGACACTCGGTTCACCGCTGCCCTAACCATCCTCTTGGCCTTCTCGGTAAGCTCAGGGCCCGGCTCATGAAGCCACGAGCAGTGCTCCCGAATGTTAGCCATCTGGAACAAATAAGGATTTAACCCGGCCTCGCGGAGCGCTCCCTGAAAAGTCCTTTCGTGAAGACGTGGTGAGCAAGAAGCCACTACAACCCGATTGACCCCCAGCTCTTTAATATCATTTTTGATAAGCTCTTGCCCTGGATCAGAACAAGTATATGGATAATGACGTGAAACTATTACATGGGGCAAGGTTTCAGCATATTTGGCTACCTCTTCCACATCAACTGTACCAGCTATATTTGTTCCGCAGTGGCAAATATAAACACCGATTTTCGGTTCTTCCATCTCATTCCTCCATAACTATATTGCTTCGGCAACAAGCTCAGCGATATCTTTAACCTGCATGGTCTCTGCCTTGCCCATAGATAGTACACTATCCCTATAGTTGAGGAAGCAGTAAGGACAGGCCAGAGCTATTATATCAGCGCCTTTCTCCACAGCTTGCTCCACCCTTATGTCAGAGAACCTTTCCCCTTTCGGGGTATCCATCCAGATTCTACCACCACCTCCACCACAACAAAGCCCATTCTCGCGAGCATCAGGAAATTCTATTAATTCCAGGCCGGGAATGCTTTGCAGAATCAACCTTGGTTCATCGTAGACATCATTATGTCTCCCCAAATAGCAGGGGTCGGAATAGATTACCCTTTTGTTTATCTCTTTAGAGAGTTTCAATTTCCCCTTCGCGATAAGTGAAGCTAGGTATTGGGTGATATGGATTGCTTCAAACTTGCCTCCAAGTTCGGGATACTCATTTTTGAAGGTATGATAACAGTGCGGCGAGGAAACTACCACGGTTTTGACACCATTACTAGTAAAGAGATTAATGTTGTTTTGAGCTAAACTTTGAAATGTATCCTCATACCCGGCTTTTCTAATTGCTTCGCCACAGCATTTTGCTTCAGTGCCTATGATGCCATAATCAATCTTAAGCTTATCGAAGATTGTGGCGGTAGAGCGAGCTACTGTTTTTACGTCAGGGTCATAGGAAGGGACGCAGCAAGGGAAATAAAGTATTTCGGTGCCCGAGGTAAAATTCTTTACCTTAAGGTCTTTGGCCCAGTCATTTCGCTTTTCCGGTGCCTCACCCAGCGGATTACCTACGCCAGCGATATTCTTAGCTGAAATTCTTAAGGCATCAGGAACAGTACCAATACCCAAGCCAGCTACTGCTCGGCGTATAGCCCTCATGACATCTATTATCTCGACGCCCCGGGGACAACGTTGAACACAAGCTCGACAAGTGACACAAGTCCAGGTATCCTCGCTGCCAAAATCGGTTGCCCCAAGCTGAGCTTCATGCATGATGCGGCGAACGAGAAAACTTCGGACTAAGTTCCAGGGACAAATACCGGTACAAAGACCACACTGATAACACAATTTGAGTGGTTCACCACCAGCTTCAAGTATCACATCTGTAGCTTCCTTGTAGGGACTCAGTACTTTCATTTCTCTATGACCTCACTTTTTCAAATATTACATAGCAAAAAAGGATAGCTACAATAACAGCCTTATAGCTACCCTCTGCTTCCCAAGAGGAATTGCAACACAGCCCTATATGATAACAGAGTCTTCAAAAAAAACCAACCAGTTTGAAAATTTTTTTGCAGAGGGTAAACCTTAACACCACATCTTTCCCAATAAACAAGGAAAAAGGCTGGGAGTCTGTTTTGTCAGACCCCCAGCCTTTTTGTGCTTAAACAGCTATTGGGTAGGCCTTTCCCTGCAATTCTAATCAACTTGGCTGTGTTTTGGCCTTTTCTTCCTTCTTATGCAGGGCTTCCCTGCGAGCAGATAGCTTGTCTAATTTTCGCTCTAGGGCATCTTGCATGAGTTGATCAAACTCACAGGTTGCACATTGAAATGCACGGGTGCAAAGCCGATAGGAGACATCGCCCTTGAGGGCATAACGGCAAACCCTTTGAGGTGCCGGCAGTTCCTTGAGCCTCTCCAGAGCCTCATCGAGCTCTGACGCTTCACCAGTGGCTATTTTCTCCTGCATCGCCTGGTCAAACTCGCAGGTGAGGCAGTCATAGTCTCGGGTGCAGATCCTGTAAGAGACCACTCCCATCCTTGCCCAGATACACTGTTTGACCTTCACCACTTCTTCAACAGGCTCTTCACCTTCAGGTACCTCTACCCTTGGCTGTACCAGTGCTTCCTTCGCCCTTCGGACCCAGATTCGAGTTTCTATATGTCCAGGGGCGACTTGTAGAATGGACTGAAATTCTCTTAGTGCCTCCTTATAGTGGCCTGCTTCGAAGTAAGCCTGGCCTTGCTTTAGATGGGCAGGAATTTCCTCCTCGGTTATTGCTATAGCTTCCTCAACTTCGACCCCCTCAGTCACCGGGAGTTCAACTGCGGTTTCCACAACCTTACTCTCTTCAGGTTCTACCTTCACCTGAACGGGACCGAGAATCTCTTGAATTGCCCTCTCCAATGCATCGGGGGCAAAGGGCTTTACTATGTAATCAATCGCGCCAATTTTCATTGCCTCCACTGCTGTTTCCACGGAAGGATAAGCGGTGATGACTATGCCCTTGATATTCGGGTCTTTCTTCGTAGCTTCCTTCAATACCTCTAACCCATCCTTTCCTGGCAGCCTCAGGTCAAGAACTGCGACACTGAACTCTTTTTTCTCAATCTTCTCCAGCGCCTCTTCACCTTCTTCAGCAGTTTCTACCTCATAGCCTCCGTCCTTAAGCCAGTCCCTGAGCGATTCACGCATGATGGCTTCGTCTTCAACGATTAACACTGGTTTCATTTCTTTCACCTCCTTTTTTTGTTCTGTTGGCATTGTTTGTTTATTCATTTTTATCTCCTTCACCTTTTGGTGTTGCAATTTTCTTGCCAAAATAAAAAGCTACCCGAATTTTCGGGTAGTTATTTCACCAATACTGAAAATTTATTGTCTCTCTAACTATGTAAAGAAACTAATCACTTGACGTCTATTTTCTTACATCAAAACCGTACTCTTTTGCCTTGTTGTAGAGTGTCATTCTACTGATTCCCAAAATTCTAGCTGCCTCACTGTAGTTCTCGCCGGTTTGACGGAGAATATTCCAGATGTGGCCCTTCTCTACTTCTTTAAGGTTTTTTCTTGGCGTAGTTGAATAAACTAACGATAAATTTTCCTGAGGCAGGTCCGCAACAGTGATAATGTTATCCTTAGCTAGGATGACTGCCCTTTCAATGGCGTTTTCCAGCTCACGGACGTTTCCTGGCCAATCATAATCAAGCACGAACTCCATTGCCTCCGGAGAGAAGCCGGTGATCTCTTTATGATTCTCCGATGCAAATTTATACAAGAAATGTTCAGCTAATAAAGGGACATCCTCCTTTCTTTCCCTTAAGGGAGGCAATTCAATGTTAACTACATTGAGCCGATAATAAAGGTCCTCACGGAATTCTTGCTTCTCTATAGCCTTTCTTAAGTCCTTATTAGTTGCTGAAATAACTCTTACATCAACCCTAATAGGTTCATTGCCACCGACACGAGTAAATTCTTTTTCTTCTAAGACTCTTAACAGGTGAACCTGGATGTTGGCACTCATCTCGCCGACTTCGTCTAAAAAAAGTGTCCCCCCATTGGCGAACTCAAATTTTCCTTTCTTTTGAGTATAAGCTCCCGTGAAGGAACCTTTCTCATGGCCAAATAGCTCACTTTCCAAGAGGCTTTCAGGCAAGGCGGCACAGCTAACAGCGACAAAGGGCTTGTTCCGGCGATGGCCCTGAGAGTGAATGGCACGTGCCACCAACTCCTTCCCTGTGCCACTCTCGCCTGTGATCAATACCGTGGCGTTGCTCTTAGCTACGACTTTTATTATCTCGATTACCCGCTGCATCTTAGAGCTTTTCGCTATGATATTCTCAAAGCGGTAACGGTCCTCCAATCTTTGACGCAGAGAGACGTTTTCCTCAACTAGTTCTTGATGTTCAGCTAATTTCTTGATTAATAATTCAGCCCTCTCAGGGCAAAAAGGCTTCTCAATGTAATCGTAAGCTCCTTCCTTCATAGCAGTGATGGCCGTAGGTATGCTGGCATAGGCTGTGATGATAATAACATCAATCTTGGGCTGTTGTGCTTTAGCCTTTTTCATCAACTCAATACCATCCATACCCGGCATCACCAGATCGGCAATCATGATGTTTGGCTTTTCCTTTTCAATTACCTCTAATGCCTTGTGACCGTTTTCAGCAGTGAAAACCTGATAGCTAGCATCCTCGAGCCAGTCGCCTAGCGACTCGCGGACAATAGCCTCATCATCAACAACGAGTATTTTAGTTCTTTTCATCGTTGTGGCCTCCCAAATAGACGCTGAAGGTGGTTCCCTTTCCCACCTCACTTTGCACTTTGATTCTTCCCTTGTGCCTCTCAATAATCCCGTGGGCTACTGCCAATCCCAAGCCTACACCCTTGCCCTTTTCCTTGGTAGTGAAGAAAGGGGTGAAAAGCTTGCCCATGTTCTCTTTGGAGATACCAAAGCCTGTATCCTGGACATCGACCCTGACCCCACCATCCACAGCCGAGCTGCGAATGGTCAGCCTGCCCCCATCAGGCATTGCCTGGATAGCATTAAGAGTGAGATTGGTAAATATCTGCTGAAGCTGGTCAAAATCGGCCATGACCTCAGGCAAGGATAGGCTAAAATCCTTCACAACATCAACATTTTGAAGGTGAGCTTGGTGGCCTACCATGGACAAGACCTGTTCCATAACCCGATTAATATCTACCGGCCTCAACGTTGGCTCTGTCTGTCGAGCAAAATCCAAGAGATTCCGGATTATCCTGGAGCAACGGCCTACCTCTGTTTCCATCTTCGAAAGGTAATCTAAGGATTCCTCCTTCCTAAAGGTGTCACCAGCTATTTTTTTTGCCAGCAACTTGGTGTACATCAGGACTCCAGCCAGAGGATTATTGATTTCGTGAGCAATAGAGGCAGCCATCTGCCCCAGAGAAGTCAGCTTCTCAGCCTGAATGAGTTGTTCCTCGTTTTCCCTTAATCGCCGAACGACTTCTTGGTAAGCTGTGCTTAGCTTGATACGGACCATTTCTTCTCTTTCAACCCAATCCATCAGCATCGCAGCTAACACCCCGACCAAAGCGGTAAACATGACAAAGAGGAGCGGTCTGACTAGCGGGTCAGCGTAGGGGGAATAAAGGGTACGTGGCAACAAAATACACAGGAGAACAAGCGAAGCACCCAGGGCCCCCCGTACTCTGAAAGCTACAGTAGCATAGATTATGGGAATTATGAATAGAGTCCTATGCAAATCGTGAGGAAAAGCATTGCTGAAAAAGCCTCCGAATTGGGCTAAGGGAGTGTGTCCCGCATAATAAACGAGCGTAAGAACTGTCATTAGCGCAGCGATTATCCAGAAGTGGGGGCTTCGCACACCCCTAGACACTTGGTTCTCCGGTAAACATTTAAGGATTTTTCTGGCAATGTTATCGTTCCAGCGCTGCCATGTACTCTTTGGGGCGGGATGATCAGTCATAGTTTCCTCCATTGTGGCAAAGCTTGTTTTCTCTTCCAGGCCGGCGGAAATTTCAACTCTTTCCTTAAACTTGCTATTGAGCGACGGGAAATAGAAACGCCAAATTGTTGCTCCAGTTTGGCTTTAATCGCTTCATCAGAGGGGAATTCCTCCCTTGTTTCAAGGAGCTGCCTGACTAGTTCCTTCCTGAACATTCTCGGGCGAGGAAAGAAATCCTTAAGAGCTTTCTCTTCACCCATAGGCGTCTCAAGGCTTTTGCCGTTAATAGCGCGGCTAATTGAGCTTGGAACAAGCCCAATCCTTTCGGCTAGCTCCTTTTGGTTAAATGGCAGGAGAGCTTTAACGTTACCAGATTCGAAATAAGGTGTTTGCTTTTCCACGATTCCTTGTAGTATCCGGGTTACCGTGTCCTTACGGCTATTGATTAGTTCTAGCCGCTTAAATAGCTGCCTTATCTCCTTCGCCTCAGCGGCACTGAAAGCCCCATTCCCTTTTAATTCCTCAAATCTCCCGTAATCAATCGAGTATCTTCCCCGAGCATAAGAGGGTGAGAGATAGCCGATGACAAATCCCTCTGGCCCCCTTTCTATCGAAGCGACTTTGGAGTAGTAAATTCCATGTCCCGAACTGAGAGCAGAGGGGTGGTAAAACTCGCTCATAATGGAGAATTCGTTAATGAGGCTGTTTATCTTCTTAACTTCTGCAAGCTCCAAATTGCACTCTTCAGCGACTTCTTCTACGCTTACCCCGGGTTCAGGATATAAGAAATAGCGCTTGAAATTCTCTAGCCCCATCTTTTGTATCTGACGTACTATAGCCGCCTTGTCAGATAAAAGGGATTCGATATCAAGAGTACCTGTGCCGCCGGTGGCAATTTCTTCATTAAGCTGATAGAAGTGAGGAGAAATATCCGTCTTGGGATATCTCTGATAACGAATTATTCTCTCTTTCCGATATAACGTTCTAAACAAGGGGTTGCCTTCTGCCTCGATGATCAGCTTGTTGAACTCTTCTTCGGGCATCTCCAGCAAACTAGCCTGTTCTAGTCGGACGAGCAATTTGAACTCTTGGCGTGCCTGCAGGGATTGTGTTTGTTGAATCTCCAGGTTACTCATTGTATAATAATTTTACACTGCATTGACTATATTGTCAAGAAAATTTATCTTTTGTGGATCGTTACCCGGATTAAGAAGCTACAAGAGACCAGCTAAGGCTCTCATGTCCCTTAGGGAAGCCTTATTGTTTTGAGCTACGTTCAGTTGTCATTGAACCCAATACTCCGTTGATTAATCGGGGGGAAGAATCGCTTCCGAATTCTTTGGCTAACTCTATAGCCTCATTTATAGCTACCTTGAAGGGAATCTTATCACTAAATAAAATTTCGAAAATAGCCAGGCGCAAAACATTCCTGTCAATGATAGACATCTGTTCGATGGGAAAGGCTGGGGCAAACTTCTTAATGAGAGCATCAAGTTCAGATTTATTCTGGAATACTCCTTTCACAAGCTCCTCGCTGAAGCTAAGTGCTTCTTTAGCCAATGTTTCCCCTGCTCTTAAGCGAGCTATAGCTTCCTTCACCTTATGGTTCGTGCAATCAAGCTCATAAAGTGTTTGTAGGGCGGCGATTCTTGCCTGTCGCCTGATGCCAGCCATTATTTATCCACTCCTGAAGGACTTCGGTTTTCGTGCGGTACTAGTTAGTTGGCCCCTCTTTACCTGCTAGCTGTGCTATATCCTCAATTCCCGATAGATTGAAAGTTTGGAGTTCTGAATTGATTCGCCTGATTAAACCGCTTAGTACTCTCCCGGGACCTATCTCGCAAAACGTGGTGACCCCATTGTGTATCATATATTCCACTGATCGTTGCCATTGGATACAAGTACGAAGCTGCTTCACCAGTTCTTCTTCTATCTGATCAATGTCGATTAGCGGCCGAGCAGTCACATTGGATA
>Ga0209635_10003735_pt1 | contig 11896 bp, 9 predicted proteins | sample DeeMarSWOR230_32_FD_187463 | JGI IMG/M metagenome (GOLD analysis project Ga0209635, IMG submission 187463) | Marine sediment microbial communities from White Oak River estuary, North Carolina - WOR-2-30_32 (SPAdes) (version 2) | ecosystem: Environmental > Aquatic > Marine > Intertidal zone >...
CTCATGGCCGAGATTTCAGCCAGGGTGGCAGGCTGGTGGTAAGCGATGGCTGACAAAGCCTCCAAAGCTGCAGAAGATAGCTTGGTTTTTCTTTCCAACTTGAAAAGACGCCTTATCCATATATCATGCTCAGGGCTTGTAGAGAAAAGATACCCACCTGCAGATTGGATGATTTGGATTCCCCTTTCATTCGTAACATAGCTTTCAAGAAGCTCTTGGATAGCCTGCTCAACCTCATTTTCTGGGTATTCTTGAAGGACACTCTTGATTTTTTCTAACGTCAGCGGCTCTAGGGAAATAAAGATCAAAGATTCTATGACTTCCTTCAGGCGGTTTTTCATCATTTTCTCTTCATATTAGATTCTTGGCGAAGCCTAACCTTTATCGGTTGAAAGGGGCCTTTTTGGATGGCAATGACTATTCTGGACTTGATAAGTTCGAGAAGGCTGAAAAAAGAGATAAAAGCTTCTTCAAAAGATTCCTGTTGGCTGAAATAATCCAAAAAATCAAGAAATGAATTCTCCTTTAAAACAGCCAGGATTTCCCGCATTTTTTCTTCAAGAGAAAATTCCTTCCCCTTGATTGTTCTTGTCTTTTTTTTCTCTTCTCTCCTCATAAGAGAAAAAAAGGATTCAGCCAGGTCAAAGAGAGAGACTTCCATGAAATCCGTATCTTCTTCTTGAAATATAGAGGGCAGAGCTGTTCTTTTCCACTTCTGAAGTTCATCTTCTTCCTTTTTTCTTAAGAGGAGACTGGCTGCTTTTATTTTTTGATAATCCAGAAGCTGGTCCACGAGAATTTGACGGGGATCTTTTTCTTCGTTTAAGGCCTTTTCTCGAGGGAGAAGCATCTGGGATTTGATATAGATGAGGAGCGACGCAATGAGCAGAAATTCAGCTTCCCGATCGAGATTTATCCTTTCCTTTTGGTTCAGGTATTCCAAATAATCTCTGGTGATTGTGGCCATGGGAATATCATTGATATCAATTTTTTTCTTCTTGATCAGAAACAGGAGAAGGTCCAGAGGGCCTTCGAAAACTTCTAACCTTACCTGATATATTGCAGAGGCGTCCATAGAAATCAATTATTTTTTATAGACCTATGGCAGACCTTACTTCTTCCATGGTCTTTTGGGCTACTCTTCTTGCTCTATCATTACCTTCTTCCAGGATTTCCCAAACAAGCTGAGGTTTTTTTTCGAACTCATCCCTTTTTTCTCTGTAAGAGGTAAGAAGGTTGAGGAGGCTGTCGATGACCACATTTTTACATTCCAAACAACCTATTCCGGCTGTTCGACACCCATGGGCCAATTCCTCTCTTCGTTTTTTCGCCACAAAGGCTTTGTGCAACGTGAACACAGGGCAGTCTTCTGGGACTCCAGGGTCTGTCCTGCGTTTACGTCTGATATCAGTCTTCATGGTTGATATTTTTTGTCTAATTACTTCCGGCGAATCTTTAAGCAAAATCGCATTCCCGTAGGATTTGCTCATTTTGCGCCCGTCTGTTCCGGCTAGCTTAGGGATTTCTGTAAGAAAGGTTTGAGGCTCGGGAAAAATGTTACCGAAAAGGCGGTTGAATCGCCTTGCCACTTCTCGGGCAAATTCAAGGTGAAAAGCCTGATCTTCGCCAACAGGCACGGCTTCTGCCTTATAGATAAGGATATCAGCTGCTTGTAGCACAGGATATCCGAGGAATCCGTATGTGTTCAGGTCTTTATCAGGGAGTTCCTTCTGCATTTCTTTGAATGTGGGAATCCTTTGCAGCCTGGGAAGGGGGGTAACCATCGAAAGGAGCAGATGGAGCTCAGCATGCTCTTTTATATCTGATTGCACGAAAAGAACGCTTTTTTTCGGGTCTAATCCTGTGCTCAACCAATCCACAGCCACTTCAAACGTAAAGTCTTTAATGACTTTTGAATCCTGGTATTCAGAGCTGAGGGCATGCCAGGTAACAATAGTGTAGTAGCACTTGTATTGATCCTGGAATTTGATCCAGTTGCGCAGAGCCCCAGCCAGATGACCAAGATGGAGAGGTCCTGTGGGTCTCATTCCGCTGAGAACAACTTTTTTCTTTTTTTCTCCCATTTTAGGCCACGGCAATGGTCGCTATTAAAATATAGATGGGTCTAAAAATAAGATTAAGAAATCCGATAAAAAGTAATCCAAGAATAATAAGAAATCCAAAGGGGCGGATTCGATCGTATTTTTCTGCGGCTTCATCAGAGAGAAGACCCATCAGGACTCCGCTTCCGTCCAGAGGTGGAATAGGTATCATATTGAAAATAGCCAAGAGAGTATTGATAAGAGCACCATAAAATAAGATCAAAGCCAATCCACCAAGGGGATGAAATCCACCAGCAAAACCCGTATGCGCGAAAATGAAAGACCTGAGAAAGTAAACTATATTGGGATTAAGGAATTTCAGGATAACGATGCCTATTAAAAAGACTGCGGCAGCTGTCAGGTTAGAGATAGGTCCAGAAGCTGATATCCAGAGGTTGTCGCGGCGTGGGTTCCTGAGGTTGAGAGGATTGACCGGGACTGGCTTGGCCCAGCCGATAAAAGGGATGCCTGTTATCATCATAATAAGGGGGAGAATAACCGTGCCGACAGGATCGATGTGTGGTATGGGATTGAGAGTGATTCTACCCAGATTGAAGGCCGTAGGATCTCCAAATTTAAGGGCGGCCCAGCCGTGGGCAGACTCATGAATTGTGATGGCAAAAAGCAGGATGAAGTAAGCGATTATTCTTATTATTATTTCCATTTTAAACTAGAGCTATTTATAGCATAAGATACTTAAAGGGTAAAGTATTTCAGTTTTTTTGGTTTATCAGGAATACAAGATAAACTAGATAAACCTGGAAAGCAAAAAAATGGGGCCAGGCCCCATTTTAATGAAAAGTTGCCTGTCCCCTTGAATCAGCTCTTAAATCAGCTTTTCAATATTTTTTCGACTTCTTCTTTGTCGACATCCAGGATATAAGAAATATCGCTTATGTTCGCTGCATCTTGAGTTAAGGCGGCGATGTCATCTCGGGTGATGTATTCTAGGGCAAACTTTCTGTTTCCTGCCATGAGCTGCCGCAGGCCCTGGCTGAGTCTCTGAAAATAGGTGTAGACTCCGATGGCACCAGGAGGGATTTGTTTGAATCTTTCTTTGTACTTTGCCTTTAGTTCCGTAGCTGTTACGAATATTTCCTCAGTAGTGTCTCCAAACCGCTCAATATAGACAGGAATCTGTCCTTCCTCTATTCTCTTGCCTATGGTTTTTCCAACCATTGCAGCTGCAAGAGGAGACCTGGCCATACCGACTGCTTTAAAATAAGGAGCTCCCAGTGCCAGCACCTTGTAAATCTGGTCTTCGAAAGTGATCCCCCCAGCAGCCACAGTGTCGGGTATATATTCTCCGTTTTCATCGAGTTTACGGAGATACTGATAAAGCAAGGACCATATTTCAACACTCGGAATGCCCCACTCGTTCATCATCCTCCAGGGGCTCATCCCTGTTCCGCCACCAGCTCCATCAACCGTGAGCAGGTCGATTTTTGCTTTTGAGGCGAATTTGACTGCTCGAGCTAGATCTGCAGGCCTGTAAGCTCCGGTTTTAAGGAATACATATTTTGCTCCTGCTCGTCTCAGTTCCTCGACTCTCTGCATAAAGCTTTCTTCCTCAACCATACCCAATCGAGAGTGTCTTTCGAACTCTTTAAAGCTGCCCTTTTCAAAGGCTTTTATCACGTTGGGGTCCTCAGGATCTGGGAGAACGATGTAGCCTCTTTTCCTCAATTCCTGGGCTTTTTTAAGGCTTTTGATCTTAACTTCCCCGCCTATGTCCTTAGCTCCCTGGCCCCATTTCAGTTCAGCAGCTATGACTCCCAACTTTTCTATAACATATTCCTGGACACCCAATCGGGTATCTTCAACATTGGCCTGAACAGCCACTGTTCCGTAGCCCTTCTCTTGCCAATCTTGATAAAGTTTCACTCTGTTTTCCATATCCGGAGAGCGGACGATTCTACCGTTCTTTATTTCAGATTCATCGTCCATGGCACAGACGTTTTCACCCACGGTAAGAATTGTTCCCGAAATAGCTGTGCCGATGGCCAATCCTTCCCAGTTCTGCTTGGCGACATTTGTTGAGCCCATCCCGGCAAGGACAAAAGGAACTTTTAGTTTTATTCCTTTATCATGGCCTACTGCGGTCTCGACAGTAACTTTAGGGAAGGTAGCTTTATCGCTATCAGCTTCTACGCCATAAGCTCCGACCGCTGTTCCCATGATAGTGAAATGTGATAGGTCCACTGGGTAGTCTTTTTCCGAGGCGGCGGTGATGATGCCAAAAGGCTGGGGATAGAGCACTTCATGGCCTCTATAGGCAGATTTTCCTATCTCACACATTCCGATACAGCCATCCACGCAGGTCACACACATCCCGCTGAAGGGGCTGATCGAGCCCTCTGTTCTGTTCTTGGTTAAAGTGGCGGCACTTCTATTTAGTTTTGTATAAGCCATTATTCTTACCTCCTTACTTACTCATATGGTTATTATGTCGGAAGCAGGCAAATTAAGCATTTTTCTCCTTTTGCTTGCTTTTTTGAGTCTGCTTCTTACTCTTTGATTTTTCTGGTTTTTCTCTGATGCATGTCCCACAGCGACCTGCATCATACATCCAGCACTGAAGGTCGTCATAAAAATCCAGGCAGGTTGGATCCATGGTCAGGCAGGCATTACAGACTGCAGTATCTGCTTGAGGCCCCTGGCATCTCAGCTGGCAGGCGGGGCAGATATAGATACAACCGCCGCAGAGGCGACATTCCTCAGAGCGAATGTCAAATGGAGTCGAGATTTTTCTTTTGTATCCACGATTTTGAAAGCCGATTGCCCGTCCGTCCATTTGCTCAGCGCACATGCGGACACACAGGCCGCAGAGGATACATTCTTCGTTGCGGATCTTGAACCTCACCTGTTTTACTCCAAATTTTGAGGCCAGATCCTGTATGATCTTAGAATTGGGAGCTACAGAAAGCATAAGCTCTATCATCATCTTTCGTGCTTCAATAACTCTTTTTGTATCTGTTCTAACCACCAGGCTTTCTTCTGCAGGGTAGGTGCAGGAAGAGACTAATTTAGTTTTAGGTTCCTCCCCAATCTCAACCAGACAGAGGCGGCAGCCTCCATAATGGCTTAAACCCTCATTGTAGCAGAGAGTTGGTATTTCGAGACCATAAAATTTAGCCACCTCTAAGATGGTTTGGCCTTCCTCTGCCCTGACTTCCAATCCGTTTATTTTTAAGGTGATCATTTTTTCCTCATTCGATTTTAATTGCATCAAAATTGCAAGCCTCATAACAAGCCGCGCATTTGATGCATTTGCTTTGATCCAGGACGTGGACTTTTTTCAATTCTCCAGAGATGGCTTCTTGAGGACAAACCTTCAGGCATGCCAGGCAGCCAGTGCAATTTTCTTCAATGATTGAATACTGGATTAATTCTTTACATACTCCTGCCGGACACTTCTTATCCTTTATATGAGCTTCATATTCATCTCTGAAGTGTCTTATGGTGGAAAGCACTGGATTGGCGGCAGTCTGTCCTAGTCCGCACAGGGAGGCATCTCTGGTTGTTTTGGCCAGAGCCTCCAGGAACTCGAGATCTCCTCTGCTGCCTTTCCCTTCTGTTATGTCAGTCACTATCTCCCACATGCGCTGCGTTCCTTCACGACAGGAAATGCATTTGCCGCAGGATTCATCGCGGAGAAAATTTAAAAAATATTTGGCCACGTCCACCATGCACGTGTTCTCATCCATAACGATCATGCCGCCTGAGCCCATTATGGAGCCTGCTTTAGTCAAACTTTCATAATCTACAGGCAAGTCCAGCATCTCTTTAGGGATACACCCTCCAGAAGGACCTCCAGTCTGAACAGCTTTAAAATCTTTTCCGCCTGGAATTCCGCCTCCGATATCAAAGATGATTTCTCTAAGGCTGATTCCCATTGGAACTTCAACTAAACCCGTATTGTTTATTTTACCGACAAGAGAGAAAATTTTTGTTCCTTTGCTTCCGTTTGTGCCTATTCTCGAGAGCCCTTGAGGGCCTTTTTCGATGATTAAGGGAATATTGGCCCACGTCTCGACGTTGTTGATGTTGGTAGGTTTTCCCCATAAGCCTTTCACAGCAGGGAAAGGAGGTCTCTGACGAGGCTCGCCCACTCTCCCTTCTACAGAAGCAATCAGTGCTGTTTCTTCTCCGCAGACAAAAGCTCCAGCTCCTTTAGTTATATGGAGTTCAAAATTGAAATTTGTCCCAAGAATATTTTTTCCTAAAAGCCCCATCTCTTCTGCCTGGGATATGGCTAATGAAATATGCTCCACAGCGAGCGGGTATTCATCTCTGACATAGATATAACCTTCTCCAGCACCAATAGCGTAGGCACCAATAATCATCCCTTCTAAAACTCTGTGAGGATTTCCTTCTAATAAACTGCGATCCATGTAAGCACCAGGGTCTCCTTCGTCAGCATTGCAAATGATATATTTAGTATCGCCCTTAGTTTTTCTGGCAAATTCCCACTTGTATCCTGTGGGAAAACCTGCTCCTCCTCTTCCTCTAAGGCCAGATTGTTTTACCGTTTCGATGATTTCTTCTTGGGTCATACCCGATAAAGCTTTAATAAGCGACCGATATCCCCCTATGGAAAGATAATCGTTCATGTCGGTAGGATCGATAAGGGTATTATCTCCAAGAATGATGCGTTTTTGCTTTTTGTAGAAAGGAATATTTTTTTCGTTGGAAACCTTTTTTCCGGTGGCTAGGTCTGTAAAAAGGAGTTGATCAATAACCTTGTTGTTGATGATTGTCTGGGAAGTAATATCTTTTGCATCTTTTGGCTGCACTTTTTGGTAAAAGATGTTTTGGGGTTGAACGATGATATTGGGTTCAGCTTCGCAGAAACCATGGCATCCGGTCACTTTGATCTTGACCTTATCCTCTAAATTTTCTTCCTTGATGGCTTTTTCTAAAGATTTAATCACTTGCAATGAACCACGTGCCTGACCGCAAGTTCCGGCAGATACAGTAAGAACAGGTTTTTTTTCAGATTTCCTTGCTTGAACTTGGCTGTGAATTAATTGTTCTAAATCCTTGATTGTTTTTATTTTCTTGATCTTTCTCATTTTCTCAGTCTTTTTTTAGATGCTTCTTTAGAATAGAACCAACTTTTCGGATAGTAGTCTGAGCATGATAGTTGCCATCGACAACAACCACAGGGCCGATGGCACAACACCCTAAACAGGCAACCGTTTCTAAGCTAAATTGACCATCTTTTGAGGTCTGGCCCGCTTCTATATTTAGTTTTCTTTCGAATTCTTCCAGAATTTTAGGTCCTCCCCTTACGTGACAGGCAGTTCCCAAACAAACAGTAATGAGATGCTTTCCCCTTGGTTCGAGGCTGAAGGCGCGGTAAAAAGTAGCTACTCCAATAATATCGATAAGAGGAACGCCTAGAGTTCTTGAAACAATTTTCAAAGCTTCTTGCGGGAGATAATTGTATTCTTCCTGTATGTCCTGCAGGATCGATATGAGGGCCTTTTTTTCGTTACTATATTTTTTTATATGTTTTTTTACTGTTAACTCCTCAGCTTCCACTCATTTCCCTCCAAATTTTTGTTTATTCTTGTTTTGCTCTCAAGAAAATCAGACTGATAGCAACTTGGGATGATTCTGGGAGAAGTCTTTGTAGGGACTCATTTTCAGTTTGAGTATCTTATGATGGTGTTGACTTGAGCTCCGGCGATTTTTGTGAAGCAGGGGAGAAAGGTCCTGATGAAGTATGATGTTTATGATTCCTCCTCTGAACCTAAAAGTATATATAATTTATAAAGTATGTATAGAATATTAACGGATTATTATAACAAATATATTTTATCCTTGTCCAGAAATTTTCTAATTATTATGCCAAAGTTCTGCAGTTCCATGGTTCTCTGACTTCATTCTTTCCAATATTCAGTCTGCTCGCATCTTGTCCTTTTCCAGCGAAACGAGCTATGAGAAACAATAATCACGAAGAACAAAGGGCGAAGGCAAAATTCAAGTAATCGGGATCAGACCTTTGAAGCTTGAATATTTTAAATATGATGGAGGGCTTCCGGCATTAAGAAGAATTAGCAAAAATTCAAGTTTTCAAAATCTGTTCCGTTTTCTTTTTACTATCTAATCACATTGACATATCCCGATTATAAAAGTTTGAAAGGTATGACCCCACTAAAGATGTCTTGACAGGGAGAAGGAATATGCCATAATTAGATTCAATCTTTTTAAGGAGAAGGAAAATGGCCAAAAAAATTCACAGGTCCATAGGCCATCATTATATCGTTGAAGCATCCGGCTGTGACTCGAAAATCATTAAAAGCGTGGATAAAGTGCAGCAGATTTTAGTCAGAGCTGCAGAGATTGCAGAGGCTCAGGTTTGGTCTATTTCTGTTAACAAGTTCCCACCTCAAGGAGTCAGCGGAGTCATCGTGATCTCAGAGTCGCACATATCCTGCCACACGTGGCCAGAATATGGGTATGTCGCTTTAGACTTCTACACCTGCGGCAACTCTGGAGACCCGGAAAAAGCAGTCTTTTATGCTGTTGAGGCTTTTGGGGCTTCCACTTCTCATATTACAGAAATTACTCGAGGAATCGAGGAGGGAGATAAAATTTTCTACCACAGCTTTATTACCTGGGAAGAGGATTTCGTTAAGGACAAGCAAAAAAATAAAAAGAAATAAAAAGATAAATAAAAAGGGGACGGGCTACTTTTGTTAAATTTTTTTACAGTTTTTGGCTGATTTTTGGTGAACCTCACCTAAGATTATCCTAACCCTGCCAAGGACAGAATATTTTTCTTGGATTCAGTTGGCACAAAAATTGCTACTTTTTAGAATGAAGACACGAAAATGAGGAATGAGGGAATATCACAAATTATGCATATTCCTATAGATTTTATATTGTTTTTTTCTGTTATAATAAATAAATGAAAATTAGATTTATTCTTTGGCTCCCTCTCTTTTTCTTCCTTACCTTTTCTTTAATTCCTCGTATTGCTGCCGAAGAACAAAGTATTAGTGAATTTATTTCTCAAATTCAAAAGTCCTTAGATCAGAAGGATATCCCGGCTTACCTGGAGAGCTTTTCCTATGAAATAAGGGAAAAAGAGGGGTTGATCGTAAATGAAATGTTCAATGTCCTCCAGATGGATAGTGTGACTTTATTCAAACCCAGTAAATTAACCCAAACAGAGGGTGAAGCAACAATATATCTTCAGGCTCTGTTTCAAAATTCTTATTCTGCTGCCATAGAAACCTGGCATTTATCGCTTATCAAGGTGAATAATCAATGGCTGATAGAGCAGAAAAATCTGCCGGGAAGAGTCAGTATCATGTATAAGATTAAGATCCCATCTGAAAGAGCTGAAAGAGTTAAATCGATCGAAGTTGCCCATACGGATATTAAACTTTCCTTTAAAGATGCGATAGTCTTTTATGATAACATCCCGGGTCTTGAAACTGGCCTTCTTATCTTGGGGAAAGGTCATTTGCATTTTTCTCCCTCAGATTCAGGAGAAAAGCATCAGCTTGATTTAATCTATAAAAGAAGCTTTCTTGAAGATGAACTTACGTACGCCTACCTCAGATTTTCCAACTACTTTTTCCGGAAAAACATCAGCATAGTAAAAGATCCGGATGACGAGAGCTTCCAGGCTTCTATTCTGGAGAGAAACAAAGCTTATTCCCTGTTTTCTAAACATTATTCCCAGTCATTCACGATTGAAAATTCCCTTAATAAAGAGTTGCTTACCACCTTACCTCAAGAGCAGGAAGTAGTTTTCAACTTTGAAGGAAAAAAGTTGGGAGATCTTACTTATATCTATTCTCCTTTCACACCTGAAGAAATCAATCTTTACCGATGGAAAGACGATAAAATCATTAACCTTTATTCGCCCCACAAGGGTGGGAAAGAAAAGAAAATTTTTATATCTTTTGTCGAGATGTTTGAAGTTAAAAACTACACAATTGAAATCGACTTTAAACCTCAACAATTTTATATTTCTGGGAAAGCAAAAATTGAAGTAGAGTCTAGAGTTGATTCTCTCGAAAGAATCATGCTTAAGCTTAATCCTGAGTTAGATATTCTTCGGATTTATGATGAGGAAAAGCGGGCGTTGATTTACAGCCAAGATAAATTGAGGGGCTCTCTTTATGTTTATTTTATCCATCCTCCTCCCGAAAATGAGCCTTATTCCATAGAGATATATTACAGGGGAAAGCTTGTCCCCCCCAAGCAGGTAACGGATGTCATCGCCGGGCTTCAGTTTGATAAGAATCTCAGCTATGTGGCTCCTAAATCCGAGACTTATCTTTTTAGTCGAAGCGCCTTCTGGTATCCCTCTCCTCCTGATGATGATTATTTTAAGGCCCGTTTAAGAATAATCGTCCCTCCTGAATACCAGTGTATTTCCAATGGAGAATTGATAGAGGAAAGCAGATTGAACGATGTGGATAGAGTAGAAGAAATAGAAAAAACAGGAAGCTCTGTTTATATCTTTGAAACAAAATATCCAGTTAAATACCTTTCTTTTCTTGTCGGCAAATTTACTAAGGTAGAAGAGGATTTGGAGTCTCTGCCGCTAAAACATTTCTGCTCATCTGGCATCAGCTTTCAAAAAAAAGGGCTTCTCGAGGAGGCCAAAAATATTATTCAATTCTATGAAAGCAAGTTTGGCCCTTATCCTTACGAAAAGCTGAGTGTTGTCCGCAGAATCTGGTCTGCGAGTGGAGGTCATAGCCCAGCCTCCTTTATTGTTATTAATGAACTACACCTAGCTCAGAATGGAGGTTTATACGTAAACACAAGGAGTCCTGTTGATCTTTCTCGCTGGAAAGAATATTTCATCGCCCATGAAATTGCTCACCAGTGGTGGGGACAAGCTGTGACCTGGAAAACCTATCATGATCAATGGTTAAGCGAAGGCTTAGCTCAGTTTTCAGCCACTTTGTATTTAATCGAGAGACGTGGTGAGGGAGTATTTCCTTCTATCTTGCGGAAATTCTCTCAATGGACTGGGAAAAAATCGATATGGGGACCGATAACTCTAGGCTCCCGCCTCAACTATCATGATCCTGAAGTTTACCAGGCCATAATCTATAACAAAGCTTCTTTAGCCCTGTATATGCTTAGAGATCTCCTGGGCGAAGAAGCATTTTTTAAAGGATTACAGGAATTCTTCAGAAGGCATAAGTACGGAGCGGCAAGTACGAAAGATTTCATCAAAACGATTGAAGAGGTATCAGGGAAAGACCTGGCAGTATTCTTCAGGAATTGGTTTGATTCCTATTTTCTACCTGAGGTCAAAGTCTCTCACTCTGTCCAGAAAGGGGAGGGAGGATACATTCTGAAATTAAGAATCACCCAACCGAAAGAGTTCTTCGTTTTCCCCTTATGGGTAGAGTGGATTGAGAATGGAAATAGAGTTAAGAAAAGACTGATAATAGACGAGCAAAACGAAGAATTTGATTTTGAGTTGAAATCTAAGCCCAGGAAACTAAAAATAAACCCGAATAAAGCTGTACCGGGAAGATTTAATTAAAGGGGACAGGCTACTTTTTTATATCTTGTAGGGGCTTGATTTATTGTAGGGGTTTGATTCATCAAACCCACCTTTTGAAATATATCTATTATTTACAGGCAATGTGGGGATTTGATTCATCAAACCCACCTCTTTAAAAAGTAGCCTGTTGTACTAGCTCAATAATTCAGTAACGCTTTTATAATGTCATTGCGAACGGAGTGAAGCAATCTCATAAAAAGAGAGGCATTTTCCCCTAAGAGATTGCCGCGCTTCGCTCGCA
>Ga0209635_10003736_pt1 | contig 11894 bp, 7 predicted proteins | sample DeeMarSWOR230_32_FD_187463 | JGI IMG/M metagenome (GOLD analysis project Ga0209635, IMG submission 187463) | Marine sediment microbial communities from White Oak River estuary, North Carolina - WOR-2-30_32 (SPAdes) (version 2) | ecosystem: Environmental > Aquatic > Marine > Intertidal zone >...
TTCTTATATGATGTTTCGGATTTACTATCTGAGCCTCATCTTCTATAATTGTACAATGACCTTCTTGTTCTCTGCCGATATATCTATAGATATTTGCACCACTAATACTCACTCCAAACAATGGCCTATAACACATCCCTTTGTGTGTTTCACATGCTTGTGTCTTACCACTATCCCAATCACCAAAATAGTACAAATAACTCAAAGTCTGCAATTTGTGTTGATGATATGTCTCTAACACTTTCAATGAGCTTAGAATTTTGTATCTTGTTTCTAAGTCAAGATAAGTGTCAAATTGTTTATAAATATCGTATAACAACTCATCAAATGATATTCTCTCTAGATTTTTTATCTGTTCTTGTGTCACAATATACGGCAAATATGGATAATCTATCTTTTCTAACGGTCTAAGTTCATATCCATTATTCACAAGTATTGGATTGTTCTGCAATAAAAAGTTCTTTCCATCCCATTTCAGAAACATAGGTACGTCATCAAAAACAACACTTTCATAGACGTTTCCATCTGCAATAAATGTCGGCAACTTCTTGTATTTCACTTTCTTTTTCTCATGTTTTTCACTCATTTACTATTCCTTCTTAGTTAATCAAAATCCAAAATCAACTCAAATATAGAGACTGGGCGTTCAGAACCTCATCTACCGAAAACAATAACAAAAAATACACTAGATATTCTCTTATTGAATTTCTTCACTCGTTTATTGCGTTCTTTTTTGTTTTGTTACATTCTTTTTCTTTTTTCTTATCACTTTTGGTCTTCAAGTGATCGTTTCGCCAAAAACATATGCCTTTTGTGGTTATATGTTTTAGCGGATGACGGTGTATCAGCTGTCAACTCAACGTCCGTTTTATATAGCCTGCCTAGCTCTTTTAAAGTTTATCGTGAGCCGAGGGCTTCCAGGAAAGTTGTCACTTAATGTTTTACTTCATATAAAGAACAACCTGTTTTTCCTTTACACAACTCGCATCAAAAACACACAGGTGAGATCTAGTTCTTTTTTTAACCGTTGAAGACGTGCTTCGTATGAAACATCACGTTCCTCAAGATACTTCATTCCGATGAATTGAGTGTTCTTGACGTGACGAAATATATAGATCGCTCAGCCAATGAGAACCAACATAGAATGCTCCAAATACCTTCTTCAATCTAACTCGAGGAAAATACTCAGAAAATAGGAATTTTGAAGCGCGAGGTTACAACCTCTATCTTATGTTGCAAGTTTGTTTGGGTGTGATTTACGATAGTAGTTTGTTATTACTTGACAGACTTCATCGAATACTTGATTAGGTAAAGCTATTTGCACATACCCTATAGATAGATAAGTGAGTTCGCCGTTTCTGTAAGCAACAACATCTAGTTCTTCCGAGACGGTGGGATCAATTAACTCCAAGATCTCCTCTTCTGGCATTTTTGTTCACATCCCTCTCTTTTGATTTAAGTTTTAAACTCATAGATTTCTTGTAACACCTAAGTCCACATTTTCCACATGACCACCACTCGCCTTTATCAGCCATGAACACTCCTCTTCCGCATCGTGGACAGAAGGGGTTGGTGCGGACAAGTTTCCTATCTTTGATAATGTAATGTCGAGACATTTTTCATCACCGTAAATTCATGTTTCCGCAACGGTCATGAATCTTCCATCTTCTAATCAGATGTAGGCTGATGTAGTACAACATCAAAGTATAGGCATACAGTTGAGCAAATGTGAAGGTTGGAATGAAGATGAGCAAGAACGTGCTTGACGTGGATGAAATCCTAGCTAACGTATGAACGAATGCAAGACTTGCGTTAGCTGCGAGAAAAATGTCACTCAACGCGACAAAAGTCGATGCAGCTAGAAATATGAGTACATGTTTCCGTCCAATCACGCTATGAAAGAATGCGAGTACGAAAATAAATACCAGTGCAAATATCTGTCCGAACGTTCCTGTCGCATAAGAAAACAACTCGATCAGAAACAAGGCGATAAGTATTATCCATATAGATCTCATTGCTATTCCTACTAGATACTCATTCCTTTTCCAATCATATTTGCCTTTGTTGAATTCGACAAAATTCGATTTCTAGTTAAAAACGACGAAAAAGAACGAACATTTGGTAAAAAGGACGGTTTCTACACGGAAATGTTAAAGGAAAAGCGTTATTTTATTATGATAATACGTGTTATTTTGAAAAAACGATGAAGATTTTCCATGCCCACTCACGATGCGATAGTAGCATCGTCTAATCCACGCAGAAAACTTGTGGAGTGTAAAACAAGAAAAACGTGGTTTCCCTTTGTTTCCAACTTTTAGTGATATAGACGAAGATTCCACAAGCGTTAATTATCTGAATCGATACCACGAATTCAGGGAAGGAGAAGGGAGAGAATCAGGATTAAGTTCTTTACTCTATTAGTTGTTTTGCTATTCTTGTGTTCATGGGTATCTGCACTTGATATTGTGGCTGCTGGTGCACCTCCAAGTCTCATTCTACATACACCGACGGTTGAGTATTTGTTCACTGTGACTGTAAATGGGGTGACCCTGCCTGGCACTCCTGGGACCCAAATAACTCGTATCCAGTGGAGTTGGGGAGACGGTGGCGGTGACAGGCAATGGTTTCCCGCCATTCACGTCTATTCGGACTTTGGTGACTATACGATTACTGTGACGTCATATCAGAGTGATGGTCAGTCTACCACAAGAACCACATCTATCTCTCTTAAGCTTCCGGAACCATCTCCTCCAACTTCTGGTCAAGGTACGGTCTGGAATGTGGCGACAATGGTGAATCGCTGGGGAAGTGATCCAACGGTGCAATTCTTACTCACACAGGACGTAATGCCGCCCATTGCTGTCAAACAGAGAATTGCAATATACAGTGGAGTTTCAGGATCCTGTGATGCAGCAGATGAAGATGTTATATATCTAATGCCGACCGAAGCGCGGAATGTGGAGTTGGACAAGATCCTAGCTGAGTATGGTTACCCTCGGACAAGTGAAAACCTGTTTTTGATAGATGATATGGGGATGCCTGAAGACATATTGCAGTATTTCTCAAACATTTGGGGATTAAAGACTCACATTGAGAAGAACGAGCTCAGAGATGAATGGAGAGAATACTGGGATGACTACTTCTACAGTTACGCTTACGACATGTACAACCTTCTAGGAAGTCTGATTCCAGAAACAGGGTATAATCTGGATCTTCACACGCCATTAATCATCAAAAAATGGCACGAACTAACAATAACGGTTGCTCCTGAAGCCTCTGGAATCACTTCTCCAGCAGAAGGAAAATACTGGTATGGCGAAGGTTCTCAAGTAACCGTGACTGAAAGCGAGAATTCTGGGTTCCAGTTTGATCATTGGAATCTAGACGGAGGAAACGTAGGAAACCAACCATCAATCACTATACAGATGAATGTTCCATACACGCTCGTAGGTATTTTCTCACCAGTTCCTGAAAAAGGACGATTATATGTAACGTTGACGAGTAGCGATGATGATTATCATGATGTAGATGTTTACGTAGATAATACCTTATGGAAGTCTTTTGGCGTAAATCCTCGGGAAACGATCAACAGCGAGGATTTGGAGGTCGATGTTGGAAATCATGATGTTCGCATAGAATGGTATGACAGCGATTGCGGAGGAAAGGAATATGCGCCACCTTCAATCACACAGAATATAGGCGCGAGTGAAAGAGTTGAGTTTCAATTTGATCTTGTGATGCCCTTCTATGTTCCAACGAACGTTTGGTGGACAACAATTGATGCAACCCTGGAAGAAACCGGAGTGCACAGTTTCTTCTATGTTGCAACCAGTGGCATTCCAGAGTGTACACGCTCTCAACTCGGCGTAAATCAGTTAAAAACGGAGTTCGAGACAAGTTATGTTGTAGAGACCCAAGAGGATGTCTTTGGTCAACCTCCTGATGAAGATGAAGATGGGCACATCTACATCTTGATATATGACTCGAATACAATCTCTGGGAAAATGGCACATGTCAACTACGCGAATGAGCAACTCTGGAACAAGGCAGAGATCATTTATCTTGATCATGCAATAGCAACCTCAAACCAAGTAGACTACACGCGCTACACATTAGCACATGAACTAAATCATCTAATAATGTATGAATACGATCCAAATGAAGAGCGTTGGATACAAGAAGGAATGGCTGAATTTGCAAAATTCGTGGTTTATCAAAAACACGCTGATAATGCCTTCATGTTCCTCAGGGGAGGATCCAGTTCGGCTAGTCTAGTTCATAACCCCGAACTGTTTGGCGATTTCTCTATGGAAAACTATGGTGCAGCCTATCTCTTCTTCTTGTACATATATGAACACCATGGAGGAATGGACACCATACAAGCGATATTTCAGGATGCATCGCATGGCAAAGAAAGTGTTGAAAGCCATCTTCTAGGAAGTCTGTCTTTTGAGGATGTTTTTCAAAATTGGGCAATAGCAAACTATGCTGATGCTGACGGCACCATCTACGGTTATGCAACCATCGACATAAAACAAGAAATAAGCAACTATGCCACTTCACACGAAGTCGCTTCAGATGAAATTATCCACGGAAGCAAGAGTCTCGTCAATTGGGCTGCTGATTATGTTTGGTTCACCACAGACGAGGCTCATTTGAAGATATCCTTTGAAGGATTCCTAGGATCACTTGGCCCTTCGTACGAAGTGAAAATCTTACTAATCAAAGGAAGTTTTTTCGACGTAATTTCAATGGACATGACTCCTTTGATGATGGGAGATGCCACTATTGGTCCACCGTTGATGGATTATGCAAGTTCGTATTCCCAGATTGTACTAGTGACTACGCGGTATGGCGAGTTCTACCCCACAACACCATCTTACGAATACAGTGCTCGAGCTTACTCAACTTTGCTCAAGATTGAGGGAAAGTCACCTGTCAACATCAGAGTAACTGCGCCTGATGGGTTGCGGGTTGGATATGATCCAGACACTGGAGGCGTTATCAATGAAATTCCAGGTGCCATCTATTCAGGACTAGGTACAGAGCCTCAGGTGATTGAAATTCCCAACCCGTTAGAAGGAACATACACTGTTGATGTTTATGGAACAGGTTCAGGTCTCTACACAATAACACTGACATCAACAAGCACAGACGGGACAACAGTGGACACATTAACTTGGAAACGTATGGCAACGTCGGGAAGAGAATACACAAAGACTGTTGAACTTGGAAGTGATGGAACCATAACGGCACCTACACCGGTTGGAGGAGTCTGGATCCCAGTTAACAGGACTGAACTTTTAGCTCCATGGCTAAGCCTAGCTTCTCTAATGGTTGTGTCTGTTGCATCAATAGTCTATGTTAACCGTAGAAAGAAAAAATCCTGAAAACAATACTTTTAATACTTTTAATCGTTTTCTCCTCAAAATGAAACTTTTAATTTCTGAAACATACTCCCTGTAATTGTGACAACGGTATGTCAACGCCTTTTTTTAAGATTTGAAAGTCTGGAATCATGCAAATTTGAAAGAAGGTTTTTGCTGACAAGTTTTGTATGTATCAATAGAATGTTGTTCCATAAACGTTAAAGTTGAATGGGTGATAATATAAGATTGTGAAAGGCATGAAGCAGTCTGTATTCTTTATAGGCATACTAATTATTCTTTTACTTAACCCGTTGGTCTTGTACACTCGATCGTTAGGTGATTATTCTGCCAAGTTTGTTGGATCAACAAATGATGGACTTGTCTCCGTAAATGGCTATGTGGATGTGAATGTTTCAGGAGCCAAAGAGATGATAGAATCTAATCCTGCCCTTGTGATTTTGGATGTGAGAACTGTGGAAGAGTATAATGAAGGTCATATTGAGGATGCTGTTTTGATTCCTGTAGGTGAACTTGAAAGCAGACTGGACGAATTAGACAGCAGAAAAGACACATTAGTCTATTGTAGGTCTGGAGTGAGAAGTGCTACAGCTAGTCAGATACTTGTGGATAATGGGTTCTCAAGTGTCTACAATATGCTTGGTGGAATCACAGCTTGGAAAAATGAGGGATATTGGATAGAGATAATTCACGAAGGAGACCTGATAATTGATGGAACACAGGAATATGTGATTGAAAACTGCACATATATACAAGCAGGTGACATCTACGTCCGAGATTATTCGAAACTAAATGTCAGAAATGCATTGCTAGACATTGAACAGACATACACTCAATTCAACGTTATTGTTGACGATCATGCGACTCTCACTATGAAGAACTCTGGGACAAAATCATTCTTTTGGTTTAGTGTTAGTGTTGGTGGCTTTGCCAAAGCACAGATTGAGAATTCAGAAATGATTGATGTTGGACTTATCGGTGGTAGTGGGAATTCTGAACTTTCCATTGCTAACTCAACTGTTATGGAAATACATATTTCGGATAGTTCCAGAATTGAAATCCTCAACTCAGAGGTTCTTTGGACCACAAACCTTCATTTCCACCCTCCAAACGAGGCATGCTTGAACAATTTGCAGCCAAGATATTTTAGATCTTGGAATATACACTCTAACCAAACAGTCAAAAACGTAAACTATGAATTGACATTGTGGAATACAACAATTCATAATTGGGGACTAATGCTTGATTATGGTTCTTTGGTTAAGGTCTCTAATTCAACCATCTCAAGAATAATCCAAACGTACTATGCCACAAATGCACAAATCAAAGACATTCTCCCTGGTTCTTGGACAAATCTGAGTGTGGGAGCAATGATGTTGGACAATTGTGTTGTAGCTGATCATTGGCATTTCACTTTTAGCAACACTGATTTTACGGTTCTCAACTCATCCATACATACTAGAGTGATTGATTCGAAGGGTTCGATAGCGAAATCGTTCGTAGACTGGACAGTCTTTCATGGAAAGGGCGCCCTAAATTTCAACAAAACCATATGGACAGGGTACATAGGTTTCCTCCATTCAGATGTTTATATATCTGGAGACGTTCAGATCTTATCCCCCTCAATAAGTTGGTCTCCTGAATCAGTTTTCACTCGAAACTACAACATTCTTGTCGAAGATGCTATTGATTCTACTATTCAATGCGTTGAACTGACCTTGTCTGATCAGAACGGTACAGAGGTGTGGATTGGGTTTACTGACAGCTTAGGTAAAGCAGACTTTAACCTTACCTTTACAGATGACAATTACACAGATGTATTAAAGCTTGAAGCTGTTGAAGGAAACTACTCTGCTACAATGGATGTGAGTTTTCTTTCTGATACTCCACTTGTTTTGACAATGAGATACTTTGCTGATCTAAACGGTGATGGAGAAGTGAACATTCAAGACCTCTTCACTGTGGCTAAAGCCTTCGGTTCTCACGGTCCACACATTCCAAACATGGGAGACCCTGCTTCAGAGAAGTGGAATGCTATCGCTGACGCGAACAAGGACAATTTGGTTAACATTCAAGACTTGTTCAGAGTAGCTAAAGACTATGGAAAAACAGTGTAGCTAGGTCTAGAGCAAATAGAACATTCTTTCACAAGTGTTATTTTCAAATTAGACTATTCGGGATCAGGAGAAAATGAAATGAAGAGAATATTGTCAAGTGTGGGGATTCTTGTAATTGTCTTTGCTGCATTCTCGGTCTTTGCCATACATAGTGCATCACCTGAAATTGGTAATGAGTATAGGAAAATATTTATTGTCGACAACTCTGGCAATCCTGAGACTTTGACCGACTACCAAGTCTTCATTGAAATTCCATACGACTCGAATATGCAATCTGACTTCGACGACCTAAGATTCACATGGTATAACGAAACGTCTGGGGATGAAGTTGACATATATTATTGGTTGGACAACTACGTTGAATCAGAATATGCCATCGTTTGGGTTAAGGTTCCACATATCAAAGAACATGGACAAGAGGTTCTGTGCATGCGCTATGGTGACCCGGACGTATCTAGCATAAGCAATGGAAAAGAAACCTTTGTCTTCTTTGATGACTTCTCAAAGGACACTGCTTCTAACTACGACATTGTGAGAGGCACTGGAACTTTCAGTTGGAAGCCAGAAGCATTCTTGGAGATAGATGATGTTCAGGGCAGCTACATCTGGATAAGACAGAAAAACGAACTGATCAATGTGACAGAGAACAAATACTGGTTGGAAACAAGAGCTCAGCTAACTGGCACGGGGATACCTGACATGTTTTCACTATTTGAGTTCTACGATTATACTGGTGACCATTCAACTGCGCATCCATATCGGATATTGACGGCTGAATTAAGAGATACGCCCTTTGCACCCCCTCCAGAAGGACGACAATTCGAACTGGCTTCATGGTGGGGCGATCCAGCTGAATGCGACGTCTTGAAGTTTCTGGCTTGGGAAAATGATGTGTGGTATAGATGGAGCCTAGGCACGTCCCCAGACGGAACGATTCACGCGAGACTTTTCGATGACTCCTACCAACTCATGGAAAGCCTAATTGGCACAACCGTTCATCAGAACACCGATTGGTGGCCTGGGATGGGACACAACAGTGCAACCAGTGACAGTTTTACAAGTCGTTGGGACTACATACGAGTGAGGAAATTCGCAGATCCAGAGCCGACAGTGTATGTGTTTACTATAACTGCAACAGTAAACATCGACCCTAACACTTTGAATCTGAAGAGTAACGGTCAGTGGATTACGGCGCACGTGACTTTTCCTGAAGGATACAGTGTCGAAGACATAGTTGCTGAAACGGTCAAGATAGAGGATATTCCCTTGGCGTGGTCAGAAATACAGGACAGTGTTTTCATGGCAAAGTTTGATAGAACGGCTGTGCAAGGGTTAACAGATGAACCAGATTATGAAGAAGGAACAAAATTCTGTGAATTCACTCTGATTGTTACAGGTGAACTCCTAGATGGAACACCGTTTGAAGGAACCGACACGATTAGAGTCATAATGAAATAAAAAGGTCATAGAGAGAAACAACAAAGCTAAACTTTCTCTTTTTATTCTAAACAGTCAATGTCTACTTCTTATATTTGATTTAAGAGAGCAATTCCTTTCAATGAATTGAGCTCATTCAATAATACTTTTAATACTTTTAATCGTTTTCTCCTTAAAATGAAACTTTCAATCTTTCAAGCATACTCGCTGTAATCGTGACAACGGTATGTCCAAGCAATCTCTTAAGATTTTAAAGTCTGGAATCATGCAAATTTGAAAGAAGATTTTTGCTGACAAGTTTTGTATATTGTAGTAGATGATAAATAGAAGATTGTTCCGCAAACGTTAATTGTCGCTTCAACTTTTCTTTGGTCTAGGAGAAAGGAAAATGAATAGAAAGATAGTTTCTGGCTTAGTGTTGACAACGCTATTGGTATGCACGTTGACGTTAGTATTTAATGTTAAACTGCTTCGAGCGAATGGGACAATTTACATAACAGCTGGAGGCTCCGTTGAGGGTACTGACAGGATTGAGAGGTTTGATGACGTTTACACTTTTACAGGCGACATTAATGACTCTATTGTGATTCGGAGAGATAATATGATACTAGATGGAGATGGACACGCACTCGTAGGAACAATAGCTAGCGAAGATGATGGAGTCGCCCTGTTAGGTAGAAGCAATGTAACGATTAAGAATTTAGAAATCAGACAATTTAGACGAGGAATATTGTTGAGAGAGAGTAAAATATGTCAGGTGTATGAAAATCACATCACGTCCTGCGAAAGTGGGATTGTAGTGTTGGGGGGGACTCCAGCCAGTCTGTATTCACAAATTATCTTCGGAAATACCCTTACACATAATTCTGAAGATGCCATCATTGTCGTTAGCAGCAACGGCAACGAGATTATTGAAAACAACATAGAAGCAAACCTAATAATAGAAAACAACATAACTGGTATCCATTTAGTCAGGTCTTCAAACAACCTAATAACAGACAACAATATAACTGGAAGCCTTGCAACTAACAACAACTCATATGGAATCGTTTTTACTAATTCCTCAAACAATAATGTTTCTGGTAACAGCATGGCATATAACAGCATTGGCGCTTATATGGATGGAGATTCAAGTAAGAGCTCTATTTACTACAATGACTTCACCAATAATGAGGTTCAAGCGGTTGCAAATGGTCTCAATGACTGGGACAATGATACCCTGAAGGAAGGAAACTATTGGAGTGACTATGAAGGCATAGACCAAAATGGAGATGGCATAGGCGACACTTTGACGCCTCATCATGATGACCGCTACCCTTTCATAGGTCCTTTAAGTCCGATTCCGGTGCTTCACCAAGAAACGATTTACTATTGCAGTGTAGATAACAGTATTACAGTGTCCAGATTTTCCATGGACAAAAATAAAACGTTGAGCCTCAACATAATTGGTGAAGGCTACGTCAACTTGACAATTCCCAGAAAACTGCTAGACGGTTCATTCCAAATACTCTTCAGCAATGCTCAGATTCCATACAAAGCATTATGGGACAAGGATTATAACTTCATTTATTTTGAACATGTGACTTCTGTTCCAATCAGTGTCAGAGTAGAAGCACAAATGAAACTCCAAGGAGACCTGAACAGCGACGAAATAGTCAACATCAGAGATATTTTCATAGTTGCTAAAAACTTCGGAAAAACACTTGAAGACTGAAATGAGCAGTAAAACTAAACTTCCCTCTTTTTATTCTAAACGGTCAAGTCTGCTTTTTGTGTTTGATTAGGTCAATTCCACTACTTTTAATACTTTTAATCGTTTTCTCCTTAAAATGAAACTTTTAATCTTCCAAGTATACTCCCTGTAACCGCGACAACTCTATGTCCACGCCTTTTTTTAACATTTGAAAGTCTGGAATCATGCAAATTTGAAAGAAGGTTGTTTCTGACAAGTTTTGCATAATAGAATGTTGTTCCATAAACGTTAAAGTTGAAGAATGGATACATTTGGTGGATAGAAGGAAATGTTCAGGGAAGTTGTTTCTGGAAAAACATGTATGAGCATGTGGACAATTTGTGTTTCGATTTGTTTACTGTTAGCGTCAATTCTTGTTTACTTTGATCGGAATGTCAATGCAAGTTCAGATAGTGTAGAGGGCTGGGCTGCAATACTTGACATGAATAACTTCCCAGAAGGATGGAATCAATCCAGTTTTCCTTCCATGGATTTCAGAAATTCTGAAATGGTGTTACACAGTCTTACGGGACTGGGTTGGCAGTCTGATCATATATATGTGAAGCATGATAACCTCACAATGTACTGCGTGGAAGAAGCGGTTGAATGGCTAATCAGCAATGCAGACAGCAATGATATCGCTCTATTATACATATTTACTCGCGCGCGCTGGATGCGTAGAGAGGTTTTGTGGAACGACTGGTTCCCTAGTGAATGGCAGAAACTGGATTCATCAAAAAGAATACTTATGGTTGACACATGTTCGGCAGGTGAATTTACCGAGCAGGTCAACAATGATCCAAAGCCACACATTTCCCTAGGCCATTGCTCAGCAGGCGAGTTGGGTTGGGCTGGAATTCCTGAAGAAGGATTGCCAATTATAGGAAGTGTCTGGAATTACTATTTCACCAACGCACTGTGCAATTCGTCTGCCGATGTGGACAGCAATGGATTCGTCTCAATTGAGGAAGCCTTTGATTTCTCAACTCCTCTACAGCAGAAATACATTAACGAAACTGTCTTTGCAGTGCCAGAATTCTTAGAAATGTATCATGACATAGGCATCTACCCAGAAAACTATGACGTTTACCCTCATCCAGTTATAGATGACCAGTATCCCGAACAACTGTACTTGGACCTAAGCTACTACGAATTGACCAGTGATTTGAACAATGATGGAACAGTTGACATTCAAGACCTCTTCTTAGTAGCGAAAGCGTT
>Ga0209635_10003739_pt1 | contig 11892 bp, 7 predicted proteins | sample DeeMarSWOR230_32_FD_187463 | JGI IMG/M metagenome (GOLD analysis project Ga0209635, IMG submission 187463) | Marine sediment microbial communities from White Oak River estuary, North Carolina - WOR-2-30_32 (SPAdes) (version 2) | ecosystem: Environmental > Aquatic > Marine > Intertidal zone >...
CGAAGTCTGTCAATTCGCTGTAATTGTTGATTTTAACATTTGTGTTTTGAGATCATCAGAAAGACATTTCGGCTATAAAAAAAGAATTCACATCTGGCTTACGCCTGGCGATTATCGCAATGCTAACCTGATGATTTTATTATCATACATCCTCATGGGGCATCCAGATTGGAAAGAATGCGAAATCGAACTGTTTGCCACATTTGAAGAGAAAGAATTAAATAAAGAAGTTAAGAAACTAAACGATTTGATCGATAAAGGACGTATCCCGATCTCCCAAAAAAATGTGCAGAAAATCCCCTGGAACAAACAAAAGAAACAATATGAAACGTTGGTTACTGAAAAATCAGAAAACGCCGATTTAGTAATCATGGGTTTTTCTTTGAATAAATTAGTCCAGGAAAAAGGCGACTTTTTCAAACGATTCCCCAATATTAAAGATATTCTATTCGTTCGTGCAGGACAGAAAATTGTGATTAGTGAAGTATTAGAATAATTCTATTTTCCGATTGAACTCAGACATATATTAGAAAAATACAGGACATTATACTCGTTACGGGTTGTTTTTTCATGTCATGCCTGTGTATACAGGCATCTCCTAATTGTTTGTAAATAATGAGATTCCTGCATTCGCAGGAATGACAGCAGGACTGAAATTTTAACCCATAATGAGTATATTATAGTTTTCAGGATAACATCTATGGATATCTTTTCACTGCAAATTCAAACAATTAAAGAAATGCTAAATTGGCGGGTTTCGCTTGATATTATTTTAATTGCCTTGCTCATCCTCTATTTTTATCGCACTTTCAAAACTACTGGTACCAGTAAAATTTTACTGGGTATAATGATAGCAGCAGGAATATTCATCCTTGCGCGATTTATGGATCTCAAGGGAATTGAGTGGATTTATTCTAATTTGAGTCCCATTTTTCTCCTTGCCCTGATTATCATTTTTCAGCCTGAAATTAGAAAAATATTTGAGAGGGCCGCTTCAATCAGACGGAAGGAATCTGGAGGTGAAGCAGCAAAAACTTCTTCCATAATCAGTGATGTCATCTTTGCGCTGGCGAAGCAAAAACGTGGAGCAATATTTGTTTTACCCGGACAAGATTCAATAAGAGCCTGGACGTCTGAAGGCATCTTTTTGGATGCACAGCTAAGTTACCCATTACTGATGAGCATTTTCGACCCAAATTCTCCAGGTCATGATGGCGCTATAGTCATTGAAAAAGGGAGAGTTACATCGTTCGCTATCCACCTTCCTCTCTCTCAATCAAATAATCTTTCTCCAGATTTTGGCACGCGCCATCATGCTGGTTTAGGACTCTCAGAAGTTACTGATGCATTCGTCATTGTAGTTTCAGAAGAAAGAGGGACTGTTACACTCTACTATGAGGGAATGGCAGAGGTTATTACGGACAAAAATGTTCTAACATCTAAAATAATCGCGTTCTGGAATTACACGGCATCTTATCATCTTTTTACTAAAAATAATGTTTCGCGAAAAAAAACGATAACACAAATCATTGTCAGTTTTGTACTCGCATTTCTATTTTGGTCAACTGTTGTGTTAACACAGAATGAATTGAAAGAAATGATATATACACTACCCATAGAATACTCTCCTTCACCCAAAAACTTCACCATCAAGGGTGACAAACCAACCGAAATGACTGTCAATTTGATCGGGACTGCTACCGATCTGAATCACATCAATCCGACTCAATTAAGGATATATGTTGATTTATCTACGGTTACGCCGGGGCAAAAGAGCATTCAAATTGACGAGGATAATATTAATCTCCCCAAAAACGTTCGTGTTACCAAAACGAAACCGCCGTACATTGATATCCAAGTAATCGAAATGCGAGAAATTGAGGTAGCTATCGAACCACAATTTATTGGTAATCTACCCGAAGGTATTGAAATTGATTCCATAGAAGTCAATCCCGGAATCTTAAAAATATTAGCGCCTGTCGACTCTTTGCAACAAAGCAAACTCAATTTAATTACGACACCAATTTATTTGGACAATATTAAGCAGAACACAAAATTTATATGTAATGTCATCGCTCCCAAAAATATTCAATTTATTGACCAATATCAAACAAGTGTAGAAGTCAACATAAGAATCATAACTGAAAAAACGAGTCGTTTTTCTATTTTCAATTGAAAATTCCAAACTGAACATTAAGGCTGGCTGTTTATTACAAAATTTAATTAAAGAAATCCAATATTGTAATGATCATAAATGAAATTTACTAAGACAGATCGTAATTAAATTTACGAAAAAATGAAAGGATTAAATAATGAACATAAAACTCACCTTCCTCGGCGCTACTCAAAATGTAACTGGTTCTCGATACTTATTGGAAGCAAATGGAAAACGATTCCTCATTGATTGTGGAATTTACCAGGAACGGGATTTCCGAGCGAGAAATTGGGATCCGTTCTATGTTCCCCCGAAAACACTGGACGGCGTGTTGCTAACTCACGCTCACCTGGATCACTGCGGATTGCTGCCCAAATTGGTTCGAGAAGGATTTGAGGGTAAAATTTCTTGCACGCCCGCCACAGCGGAGATTGCAAAAATCATCTTGCTCGATTCGGCTCATATTCAGGAAGAAGATGTAGCGTTCAAAAAGAAACGTCATGAAAAAGAAAAAAGAACCGGCCCTTATCCCGTTGTTCCACTTTATACGACTGAAGATGCCGAAGCCACTCTGCCTTATTTCGATCCCGTTGGTTATAATAAGGCAATACAAATTGGCGATGGCATTGAAGCAACTTATCACGAGGCCGGTCACATTCTCGGTTCGACTAATATAAAAGTGAAAGTGAGGCAAAACGGCGAGTCGAGAACCATTCTCTTTTCTGGCGACATTGGCAGATGGGAGACTCCGATTTTGCTCGATCCAACCATTTATGAGAATGCCGATTATATCATCATGGAATCGACTTATGGTGATCGGTTGCATGGCGATCGTGACCATATCGATGATGAGCTGGAAGAGATTATCAATTCCACCCATAAAGCTGGCGGAAATATTTTGATCCCAAGCTTTGCCGTCGAACGATCGCAAGAAGTGCTCTATTATCTTAATACGCTTTTAAACGAAGATCGAATTCCTCATCTCATGGTCTTTATGGATAGCCCCATGGCTATTAGCGTCACAAAAGTTTTTGAAAGCCATCCTGAATTGTTTGATGAAGACATGCTGGAATTAGTGAGACGTCACGAATCTCCATTCGATTTCCAAAGATTAAAAATGACAAATACAGTGGATGAGTCGAAAGCTATTAATCACATTCGGGGAACGGTCATCATTATTGCTGGTTCAGGAATGTGTACTGGTGGGAGAATTAAACATCATCTGGTGAATAATATTCACCGACCCGAGAGTACCGTTTTATTTGTGGGATACCAGGCTGTTGGAACGCTTGGCAGACGAATCGTTGATGGCGATGAAGAAGTTCGAATTTTGGGACAATATTATCCTGTCAGGGCGAGAGTGGCTCAAATATCGGGATTTTCTGCCCATGCCGATCGGAACGAGTTACTTAAATGGATTTCAGGTCTGAATAAACCGCCAAAGCATCTTTTTGTCACTCACGGAGAAGTCGAAGCGGCAAATGCGTTTGCTGAATTCTTAAGAGAACAAAAAGGATGGGAAATTTCTGTTCCTGAATATCAGGATGAAGTGATCCTGGATTGATCCCAACAGAGTGACAAAATGTTGGACGGAGACCTTATACTCACTAAGGAGTGTTTTGTAATGTCATGCCTGTGAATACTGGCATCTCCTAACCAACTGTAAATATGGAGATTCCTACACGCCAAGGCGCATTTTCGACATCCCCAAGAATGATGGCATTTGTTACTTTTCAGCAAGCCCTTAGCAAGTATATTTTTTAAAATTAAATCGGGCAGGAGATATTAATAGCATAATGAGTATTTAAATATTATGATTGATATCATAAAAATTTTAACTTCACAATTTCAAAAATTAACCCTTTGGATAAGGAAAACACTCGTTAGTTATTATCTTCTTGGATTGTACCATCGAATGGGGGATCACCACGTTTTGCTGTTTGCTGGGGGATTGGCATTTTCATTTTTTGTTTGCATCATCCCTCTTGTTTTAATTCTGTTTTCCATCATTGGTAATATTTTTGCATTTACGATGCTTGAAGAGAAAATTAGCCATCTCGCTGATGAGATCATTCCATACCAAGACTATGCTGATTATGCAAAAACAATTGTCTTAAATCGAGTTGCAGAGTTCAAAATCTATCGTAATATAGCGGGGTTGTTTGGCATATTTGGTTTGTTATTTGGGGCAAGCAGTGTGTTCAGTACCATGAAAACGATTTTAAATACCATATTCAATTTTAAAGAGCGTAAAAATCCCATTCTCCGAAAATTAAAAGATTTTGGTATGGTTTTATTGATCCTATTTTTCTTTCTAATTTCAACCACACTGTTGCCTGGATTAGAGATTATAAGAAATTTTTGGGACAAAATCGCATTTTTAAAATTCCTTAAATTAAGCTTGATTCTCAAGTTCCTGTTTTCATTGGGCTCGGTCTTTCTAATTTTTTCGCTGTTGTTTTTATTATATTATCTCATTCCATCGGAACGGCTTCCAAAACGAGTGGCAGCTTTGAGCTCTTTTCTTGCAACCGTGCTCTGGGTAATTGCCGTGCAACTATTTGGTTTTTATATCGCTAATTTTCACACGCTGGGCAAAATTTACGGGACTTATATCTTGATGATTGTATTGGCATTCTGGATTTATTATTCATCGGCGATTTTTATTGTTGGTGCAGAGGTGGGGGATTTGTATTGGCAGAGGAAAAGAAATTTGTGAGTGATAATTTGACAGTGATCGGTATTCAGTGTTCAGTAATCAGTTATCACTTGTTGCTGTATAATTGTTCAACTATTCTTTTGGTTTGAAATGAAATGGGTAATTCATTTTCCAATTAAAATGCAAAGATCATTAGTAAACATATTAGTCATTACTTTGAGCTATTTAATGTTTTTTAGTCAAAACGAAGCTTTCGAGATAGATGAAAAATTATTTCCGCTATGGGGAATTGTTCAGGATGCTGAGACGGCTAATTCTTTGCCCTTTACCAACATCAGGATTCTGGGAACAACACGAGGCACGACTTCAAATATAGAAGGCAAATACCAGCTCATGCTTCAGCCAGGTGGTTATCGGATCGTTTTCAGTTTCATGGGATATCGTTCCGATACGCTTCGTATCGAAATTCAAGAAGCTGCGGTACAACAGGATGTTTTGCTCAAGCCAACCGTCATTCCCATGCAATCGGTGACCGTTTTTTCAGATGAGTATAATCCCGCCGCTAAGATCATTCTGGAAGCGATTAACAAAAAGAAAAAAATCCTTTTAGGGCTTCGTACCACCCAATTTGAAGCCTATACAAAAAGCGTTTTTTCTATGGAACAGAAGAAAAAAACAAAAAAGGATACGATTCTTATCAGCGGCATTTGTGAGGTCAAATCCAACAATTACTGGCAAAAGCCTGATAAATATAAAGAGGTTATTACCGCCCGCCGCCAAACGAAAAATTTTTTGCCCGCCATGAATTTATTTACTGTTGGAAAGGTTCCCAATTTGAATGATGACATCATTACGCTGGAAAGAAACCTCATTATTGGGCCAACCGCTCCCAATGCTTTTGATTATTATACGTATGAAATGGTTGATACAACTGCCATTGATGACATCATGGTTTTCCGAATTAAAGTCATTCCCAGGCCTCAAGCGGTGCCTTTGTTTGAGGGGATAATCAGCATTGCCGATTCCTCCTTTTCTGTGATGGAAGTGGATGTCAGGGGAAACGAGGCCTTGGATGTTGCGCCCATTCACAATGTGCACATTCAGGAAAAATTTGCTTTATACGAGAGCAAGTTCTGGCTATCGATCAAAGTCAGCCTGAATTGTGAGATCAGCTATTTTTCATCTCAGCCACCGCTTTTTGTCGAACAGGTTTCGATTCTGGATAATTATAAAATTAATCAACCGCATCCTGATAATGTCTTCGATAAATATCAAATTACCGCACTGCCAACTGCAGATGCAATTGACTCGACAACCTGGGCGCTTCAACAAAGACTTCCCCTTACCGATAAAGAAACCAGGGCTTATCAACAATTGGACAGTTCACTGACCAATGCTAATTTTTTTGAAAAAAGCCTTGTGTATCTGGTTCGTTCTCCATTCAGTCTTCCAGCACTGCCTATCACTTCATTTGCTGACTTTTTTCCCTTTAATCGGGTGGAAGGTGTTTATCTTGGTTTGGGATTTGATTCAAAACATAAGCTTCCATTGAATCGCATCACATTAAAAGGAGGTTATGGATTTTCTGATAAAGTCTGGAAATATGGAATAACTGTCGAGCAATTTTTCTCATCGAATAAAAAATATTCGGTGGGAGTTGAGATTCATAAGAGCATCGATTTTCGGGAGCCTGAACCCATTTATAGCCTGAATACTGTAACTGCCTTGTGCCTGTTTGAGAAAGTGGATTATTATGATTACTATCTCTCCAAAGGGTGGAGTATTTTTAACCGTTGGAAGCCATCGCCTCGCTGGGATATTCGTCTGCACTATTTAAATGAAAACCATCATAGTATTGAAAGCAGGACCAATTATAGCCTATTAGATCGTTCCAAAAAATATCGAATAAATCCGCCAATTCAACAGGGCAACCTGAGATCGGTTCATGCCAATATCACGCTCGATACCAGGGAATTTATTGATCTTGGTGTTTTTGAAGTGCCAATCACCACGCAAAAAAGCTGGCTGATCAATGCTCAATTGGAATATTCGGATGAGGATTATCTAAAAAGTGACTTTGATTTCACTCGTTATTATCTTCATATCCGCCGTCATCAGCCGACCTTTGCCACTGGTTTTTTAGATGTGGATATTCTGCTGGGTGGCTCAAGTAGATCGTTGCCCGCTCAAAAATTTTTTGATCTGCCCAGCAGGGTAGAGGACTTCTCCACCTGCGGTGTTTTTCGGACACTACGAGTCAAAGAGTTCGCAGGGGACAAAATGGCTGCCTTATTCATTGAGCATAATTTTGGAAGTTATCTTTTTCGAGCATCAAAACTCCCCCTGATAAAAAATGGCAAAATTGATTTTATTCTAAATGCGGGTGCGGGCTGGACGGAATGTTCTGAACAATATAGCAATCAACTCCAAAATATTGTCTCAACTGAAGATGTTTTCTATGAGATCGGTTTTGCCCTGGGGCGAATAAGCTCTTTTCTTCGATTTGATTTTTCATGGCGTTTGACGCATCGGGGAAAGAGAAATTTTGTATTTACTCTTGGATCGTCGATGTATGAATGAAAAAAGAAGGAATTCCGATTGAAGATAATACAGCCAACGATTAATTTCCAAGTTCCAAATGACAAATTCCAAACGATTTGTGTTATTGGGATTTGAAAATTATTTGTATTTTAGGATATGAAATTTGATATTTTTTGTTGATGGTAAGACAACTTACTTAACAAAAAATGTTAGTAGGCGTTTTATCATCAGTGAGAAACAAGGAAATCAATACATGAGGAGATAGATAATATGCAAAACCACGAAGTAATTGCTTATTTCTCAATGGAAATCGGGCTTGATCCAGGGATGCCGACTTATAGCGGAGGACTTGGCATTCTGGCAGGTGATACGGTTCGATCCGCCGCCAATTTGAAAGTCCCGATGGTTGTTGTAACACTTCTGCATCGCAAGGGATATTTTTTTCAAAAATTGGACAAAACAGGTTGGCAGACCGAAGAAGCTGTGGAATGGCTGGTGGATGATTTTTTGACGGAGCAACCCGAACGAGTTTCGGTTACTATTGAAGGGCGAACTGTGAAGCTTCGAGCCTGGAAGTATGATGTGGTCGGGTTTACTGGATTTGTTGTTCCTGTTTATTTTTTGGATGCTGATCTTGAAGAAAATTCAGAATGGGATCGAACACTTACGCATTATCTCTACGGCGGAGATTTACACTACCGATTGTGCCAGGAAGTGATTCTCGGTATCGGCGGTGTACAAATGTTGCGAGCGCTGGGTTATAAAAATATCGAGCGATTTCACATGAACGAGGGGCACTCCAGCCTGTTGACGATCGAGCTGATCGATGAATTTCAGCAGAAGAAAAAGCTGGATTCCATTACAGAGGAAGCGATTGAACATGTTCGGGAACACTGCGTATTTACCACGCATACCCCTGTCCCAGCGGGTCACGATCAATTCCCAATGGATTTAGTCAAACAAGTGCTGGGAAATCAGGAAGCGTTTGAAATACAGGGACTTTGTACCCATGAGGGGATGCTGAATATGACTTATCTGGCGCTCAATCTCAGCCATTACATCAATGGTGTCGCTAAAAAGCACAAGGAAGTGTCTGCCATGATGTTTGCCGATTATGTGATTGACTCGATCACTAATGGCGTGAATGCTGGAACATGGACATCAAAGCCGTTCCAGGATTTGTTTGATAAGTACATTCCTGGCTGGAAAGAAGATAATTATAATTTACGTTACGCATTAAATATTCCCAATAAAGAAATCTGGCAGGCACACTATCTGGCAAAAAAGCAATTGATCGGCTATGTGAATAGGGAAGCCAATATTGGGATGGACATTGATGCGTTGACCATCGGATTTGCACGACGGGCAGCGACTTACAAACGTGCTGACTTGATTTTTGAAGATATTGAGCGACTGAAGAAAATTACATCCGAAGTAGGTGCGATCCAGTTGATTTACGCAGGCAAAGCTCATCCCCAGGATCAGGGTGGCAAGGAATTGATCAAACGAATCTTTCAGGCAAAAGATTCATTGAAGAACGCCATCAAAATCGCTTATTTAGAAAATTATGATATGGAGCTCGGAAAATTGATCACATCGGGTGTGGACATTTGGCTTAATAATCCGATTCCGCCGCGAGAAGCCTCGGGGACAAGCGGCATGAAGGCAGCACTGAACGGAATTCCATCGTTGAGTATCCTCGATGGCTGGTGGATTGAAGGCTGCATTGAAGGAGTAACTGGCTGGTCAATCAGAGAAATACAGCGAGGTTCCGAGAATAAAGAAAATCGAACCGAAGATGCCAATTCTTTGTATGAAAAATTGGAACAAATCATCGTTCCGATGTTTTATAATGATAGGCAACAATTCATCAATATAATGCGGCACGCCATTGCCTTGAATGGTTCATTTTTCAATACCCAGCGAATGATGCAGCAGTATGTGTTGAAGGCGTATTTTGTTTAATCCAAATTTTTTGGAGAATAAAAAATGGAAAAATTTTTGCCTGTTGGAATATCAGAGTTCGAGAAATTTACAAAGGGTAACTTCATTTATGTCGATAAAACACAGTATATTTATGAGATGGTGAAGATACCACAAGCGTTTTATTTTCTCTCTCGACCCCGACGCTTTGGGAAAACCTTGCTGGTTTCAACGCTCCAAATGCTGTTTGAAGGAAAAAAAGATTTATTTGACGGTCTTTGGATTGAAAAATCAGACTGGAAATGGGAATATCATCCAGTGATGATAATTGACTTTAGTCAAATCAGTCTTGATACACCAGAGAACCTGAAGCTTGGGATCAACAACATGCTGGACAAGATTGCTAAAAATTTTTCACTTCCACTCGAGCAACAATTGCTCAAAGAGAAATTTGTCGAACTCATAACCAATTTAGGAAAAAAATTTGATAATAATGTTGTTATTCTGGTTGATGAATACGACAAACCAATCATCGAACATCTTGGCAAAGGCGATGATCACTTAGAGATCGCTAAAGCCAATCGAGATATTTTGAAACAATTTTTTGGGGTTCTAAAAGGTATCGATGTGTCAGCAGCATTACGGATGGTGTTCATTACAGGGATATCCAAATTTTCTCGGGTCAGTATATTTTCAGATTTGAATAATTTAAACGACTTAACGATGCAGGATTCATACAGTGCCTTATTGGGCTATACTGATGAAGAATTGCATCAATATTTTGGTGGTTTTGTGAAATCTGTTGCAGATACTATTGGAGTTGATAAATCGGAGATTTATGAAAAAATTCATAAATGGTACCATGGTTATCGTTTTTCAGATATAGATATAAGAGTATATAATCCGTTCTCGGTTTTGAATTTATTAATTAATAAAAAATTTAAAAACTATTGGTTCGAAACGGCAACGCCCAGCTTTTTGGTCAACCTCATCAAAGAGAAAAAATATCCGATTCCTGACATGGAAAAATTAGAATTAAGCGAGCTCAGATTTTCTTCTTATGATCTTGATCGCTTGAGTTTAGAACCACTGCTTCTGCAAACTGGATATTTAACCATCCAGGATGCGAGGGAAAATATTTATACATTAAACTATCCCAACCAGGAAGTTAAGGTATCATTTTTAAGCTATTTATACGATCAAATCGTTGAAACACCAAGTACCGCAATTAAAGAACAGTTCACTCGTTTGCACGAATATTTAAATCAAAATGAAATGAATCGTTTTATTGATACCGTGAACAATATTTTATCATCCATCCCCTATCAACATATTTATGACCAGGATGAGCATTACTATCATACCGTATTTTACTTGATGTTATCTGCATCGGGTGCACAAGTACACACGGAGGTACTTACATCATTGGGCAGAATCGACCTTGAGGTTTACTTTGAGAATAAAATTTACATCATCGAGCTGAAATGCAATCAGCCAGCGGATAAAGCAATAGAGCAGATCAAACAGAAAAAATATTTTGAAAAGCATACGAGTAGTGGCAAGAAGATTCTACTAATGGGCATCAACTTTGATACCGAGCAGCGGCGAATTGTGGATCGGAAATCAGAATCAATTTTTTAAATCGAATTTATTAGATTGTCTTCAAAAATTTACTGGAACTAAGGAAAAAAATTAGCGTTAAATCTGCGTATTGAATAAATCGATAATGAGAATTTTTTAGCAATGAAAAATATCATAAAAATAATACCTTTTTGGTGCATAGCAATTTGCTTTTATTTAATTCTCTACCCCATAGAAATATTAAATAAAATGAGCTTGAATTCTCCAAATTCTGCAAATGACAATTCCACTACTGTTTTTGAACAGACAAATAGTTCATATTTATTTTTAAATATAGACAAAATTAACAAGATTAATGTTGTTCCTTCGTTTAAATATATCATCAATGATTTCAAACCAATTTTGAAATCATGTAAATTTTTGTTTATTAAAACCTACCAGAAAAATTCTAGGTTGTTTATTCATCATCCCTTTGTCTGCTACAAGCATCCTCTTAGCGAGCATACTGCAGAAGGTTGATAAATCTCTCCTTTCAGCTATTTCATCTCTAACAAAAACGAAGCGGGGTGAAAGATTATAACCCGTTAAATCTATACTTTTTAAAGAACGTATGAACTGAAATGAATTACGTTGATTCATGCGTCCATCAAGTTCGTGGAGCTTCTCCAAAATTACAGGCTGTCACGCTTAATATTTTGGGCATAGGATTTTTACGTCTAAATTAGAAATAAAATGATCAATGAGGTGAGTGATATGGGACTATTCACGTTCATTTTAGCCGGCTTAGCAATCTTTGTGGGCCTATTTGCAATAACTGTGCTTTTAATGATTTGGACCGGGAGAGGTAAAATTAGAAAAAAGAAAACAGCTTAAGATATTAGAACGATCACATTATAATACTACGTGCTATCTATAATTGATGATTGTGCAAAGGGTAGTCGTAGCTTTTAACTATTTTAACCATCTCTGATGAAAGGAGAAATAATTATGTTATCGTGGATTCTTATAATTATAGTAAGCGCAATCCTAGCTG
>Ga0209635_10003742_pt1 | contig 11888 bp, 8 predicted proteins | sample DeeMarSWOR230_32_FD_187463 | JGI IMG/M metagenome (GOLD analysis project Ga0209635, IMG submission 187463) | Marine sediment microbial communities from White Oak River estuary, North Carolina - WOR-2-30_32 (SPAdes) (version 2) | ecosystem: Environmental > Aquatic > Marine > Intertidal zone >...
AAGGTAAAAACCAAGGAAATAATCAGTGGAACTGCCGCTGAATGTGGAATTCCGGTATGTGAGGCAGACACCATTGTTTCTGGGGGAAGAGGAGTAGGAAGTAAAGAGAATTTTAAATTAATAGAAGATTTGGCTAATGTTTTAAATGCGGCAGTAGGAGCAAGTAGAGCTGCTGTTGACTTAGGTTGGATTCCAAAATCACAGCAAGTTGGACAAAGTGGAAATACCGTTTCTCCAAAAATTTATATTGCTTGTGGAATATCCGGAACAATCCAGCATTTAGTAGGAATGAAAAGCAGTGATATAATCATCGCAATTAATAAAGATCCTAACGCTCCAATTTTCCAATTTGCTAATTATGGTATTGTTGGTGATCTATGCGAAATTATACCCTTATTAACAAAAGCATTAAAAGAGAAATTGAAATCCGATTAAACCCAATAATTAAGATTATCTTTTTTAAGTCAAAATTGTGTTATGAGAGCACAATGATCAGAGCTAATTGAACAATAAACTTCGCTAATTTGTGGTATTAAATCAGGTGAACATAATATATAATCAATTCTCTTACGTGGTATATGATTTTCATTAAAATGACCAGTATATCCTGGATCCGAATTAAGGGATCTATAAGAATCAGTAAAATTCAAAATTGAACTACTATTAATTAGTGAATATTCAGTAGAAGTAGGTTCAAAATTTAAATCACCCATCCATACGATCTTCTCAATTATAGTTTCTTTTTCAATCTCATCAATAATAAATGGCACTTGAATTAATCTATCATCTGAACTTGTAGATAAATGAGTTAAAAATACCGTCCATATTGATGAATCAATTTCAAATTTTGCTTTTATTAAAGATCTTGGTCTTTCAGATTCGATAGCTAGAGGTAATGGAATAATCTCTGCTTCTAATATTGGATATTTACTTAAAATAACATTTCCTTCGTGTTTATAAAATGTATAACCATAAAAATAATACATGTCAAGCTTATGTGCAAAATGTGAAGTTAAATCGATAAAGGATGTTTTTATTGCTCCTAAATCAACTTCATTCAGCCCTAAAATATCTGGATCATTTTCTTTAATGTCTTGTACAACGCGATCTAAATTGAATATATCATCATCACCAATAGCATTATGTATATTCCAAATCATGAAAGTAGGATTAGGATTTTGTACAGATTCAAGTCTGTGAGCGTTAACCACAACTCCCAGTGAAATTCCATAAATTACAAAAATTCCAATAAATGATATAACGATTGGCTTACTTAATTGTATCGAACGTTCTTTTAAAGTTAGTGAAATTTTCAAATTCTTTATTTCATAGATTATGATTAGAACTAAACCAGTTAATATTTGGATTATCAGATGGGATAATAGTGATATATATTCTTCCCATAGTATTTCTACATGGAGAATAATAAAGAAGAAACACGTTAGAAAAAAAATGAAAATTCCTTTAAGTAGTATCCTTGGAGAATTAAAGGTATAAAAATTGAATAAATAAGAAATATATAAAATAATAGAAAAAACACCGATTATAGTCATTATAGAAATATAAATTGAAGATAAAATAGTAAAATCGCTCTCAATTATGAAAATTCCGAGTCCAGTTAAGAGTCCTGTAGCTCCAATAAATGTTATGAAGATAATCTTTATTAGATTCTGATTTAAAGTAAAAATAAACTTCATAATTATAAAATAACTTAAAATCACCGTAAGAAATATTAAGAAGATATAATAAGTAAAACCATAACTTGGCCAGATACTCATAGAATTTGATATTAAACCATTAATACTTAGATTGATTATATCATATGCAGAAAGAGCCATTGGATTAAAAATCCACATCATTGAAAAGATAAAAAGTACCCCCAATATTATAAAATGAAATAATGAGATGTTTTTTTTATTTGAATTATAAATATCTTTAATCCTGTCAGATAGGAAATTCTCAAAATTGTTGGGATAGAAAATATAATTATTTATAAGAATTAATAATCCAGCAAAAACAAAAATAGGAATAATTTTTGTAAAATCTGAAGTAAAACTCGAAGAAGTATTAATAGTTAAAAAAATAAATTGAATTCCTAATCCTATTATTAAACCTCCCAAAAATTGTGAGAATGTTATATAAGATTCATTCATTTCTAATAGAAGTAGAAAACCTATGAAAAATAATAAAGTTGTTAATACCATCAGGAAATTCAGTATAAAAATAATACTGGGATTAATTATAAACTGAGAAAAAATTCGAATTCCTACAATAATATAAATTAAAATATAAGGTTTGTACTTTTTTTCTATCTTTCTTGACATAAAGAAGAAATATTCAGTAATTAAAAAGAACACGAGAATTATTACTGCTGGTATTATAGTTAGGATGTTTGAGAAATTCATAAAAAGATAAGCGTTAATATTACCAAAAACGTTATAAAAAGATTCTATAAAAAGAAAACTTACAATACCTACAAGACAAATTATAGATATATTTTTAGAGTTATACATAAATAATCAAAAAATATTTTTGTTATTTTTATATTTATATTTCCTTCAATTTAAAAGAGATCATCATCTAAATCTTCATTCCCTTCGGGGAATCTTCCAAATTCTTGCATGAATTGTTGAAGTAATTCACTTTCTCTCTTTGTATACATCGGATCTTCATCATAATTAAAATAACAAGCTTTTGAATTTGATGATAATTGTTCTTCCAATGCTAAACGTAGATTAGGAGTTCCTTGTATTAAGATTGTCTCTTGATTTTCATTTAAGATTTGAATGGCACCTTCTGTTTCAGGTACATTTTGAATATTCTCACTAGTTAAATCTAACCATTTTTGCGGTGGTAATACTACAGGAGAGATTTCGAACCGTAAATCGCACTTTAAACATCGATTTGCTTCTTCAACGGCTAAAGTTTCATCAAAACCTAACTCAATTTCATTAAAACTGCTTTGGCGTTGTTTTAATGATAAAAGGGGCATTTGTACACGTGATTTATCATAAAAGCTCTCATCGCGCCCTAAATTAGGATCGGGAATGTCTGTTTCAAGAAGAAACTCTTCAATTTCACCATTCCCTCCCAAGAATTTATCAATTGAAGAAGCTGCCTTTCTGCCCATTTCAATTGCATCAACCACAGAGCTGGGACTATTTATAACCTCACCGCCAGCAAAAATCCCAGGTATGTTTGTCTCTAAAGTTCCTTCTTTGACTTGAATTAAACCTGATGCGGAGATATTAATTTTATTCTCACTTTCTAACAATGATAAATCGGGAATTTGCCCGATTGCCAATATTATCATTTGAGTCTTAATTGATTTTGTATTAGTATCGTTAAAAACAGGATTAAATATATCTTTATCATCATAAACAGAATCACAATGGATTAACTCAATTTCAGATATTTCTCCATCCTTATCAATAATTCTTTTTGGCCCCCAAGAGCAATCAAGTGATATTCCCTCGTCTATAGCTTTTTGAATTTCCCATTCATGGGCAGGCATTTCATCTCTACATTCAAGACATGTTAATTGAACATTTTTAGCACCTAACCGTTTAGCTGTTAAAGCTACATCTATAGCCACATTGCCTCCACCAATAACGACAATATTATCTGTTACCTTCACTTCTTCACCAAGATTAACTTTTTTGAGGAAATCAAGACCCCATAAAATATTAGGGAGAGTTAAACCTTCAATGTTAAGCTTTTTAGTATTTTGAGCTCCAATAGCTAAAAAAGTTGCAGCAAATCCCTGTTCTTTCAAATCATCAAGGGATATATGTTCCCCTATCACTTTATCAGTTTGAATCTCAATTCCTATACTTAAAATATGATCAAGATCTTTCTGAAGGACTGCTCGTGGTAATCTATATTCCGGAATTCCTAACCTCAACATACCTCCTAAATAAGAATTAGCTTCAAATACAGTAACTGAATGTCCTAATCTTCTTAAGTAATACGCTGCTGTTAATCCAGATGGACCTGAACCTACAATTGCCACCTTCTTTCCTGTTGAAGGCTTAATACTAATTTTAGACTTCCATAATTCACTATCGTAATCCATTGCGAAGCGCTTTAAGGCACAAATAGCAATAGGTTCATTAATTTGACTCCGACGACATTCAATTTCACAATCATGAAAACATACTCTTCCCAGAACTGAAGGAAATGGTGTTTTTTCGCGAATCACTGCTGCTGCTTCAGCATATTTTTTCTCTGAAATTAATCGAATATAGCGTGGTACATCAATTCCTAATGGACAAGTTTCTTTACAAGGTACAAGTAGTTTTTCACGTTCAGCCCAAAGAATGTTTTTATCTGTGAGTGCACCCGTGGGACATACCTCAATACAAGCTCCACAAAACTTACATCCCGATTCTTTGAGAGTTGGTGCGAGACTTCCAACTATAGTCTCTCCGTTAGAATACACAAAACCTAAGGCTTCAATTCCCCGGACGTCCCGACATACTCTTACACATCTGGTGCAACCTATACATAGCTCATAATTTCGAATAAAAAGTGGTTCGTCTTCAATAATCGCGCGATTTTGAGGTCTATACCGAGGAGTATCTTCTCGAATTCCAATATATTCTGCAACTTTTTGTAATTCGCATCTTCCTAAGATTGGACAGCAACGTTCTTCAACTGGAACATTAGGTGAGCATGGTTCACGAGGACAACCTTCACGTTGAGCACACATTAAGCATGCATGAGGATGCTTTGAAAGAATATTCATTAACTTTTCACGCCGTAGAGATTGAATTTCTGGTGAATCTGTTGAGATTATCATACCTTCTTCTACAGTTGTATTACATGATGTTGTCAGTCCTTCTTTTCCTTCTATTTTAACCACACAAAGTTGACATCCTTGATGCTCATGAGGATCAGTGTTTTTGAATTGAGAATTTCCTTGGAATACTTTTTCATTTGGCTTTGATCCCACTAAAGGTAGTAAATCTGGGTGTGCACAGAGACTAGGAACGTAAATATTAGCATTTAAAGATGCTTCTAAAATAGTCATCCCTCTTTTAGCATCAACTTTAGTACCGTTTATAGTTATTGATATTATTTCCATGTTAAACACTCTCTAAATATAATTAATCATAAAATTAATTACTTTTTAATTGAGATACTGAGTTTAATAGTTTTAATTTCGAACTTATTAAAGTTTAAGTAAATTTTCTTAGGGTCTTCAATCAATAATATGTCATTTTCATTGTTATATAGCTCCCTTTCTGATAAATCTGTTTCTACAGCTTTGAATATTTTGAAAAAGTTAATCATTGAACTCTGATATTTTATATTAAGAAGATTAGAAATTAGGTCCAATAGTAGTATAAATCGTCCCAAAATTCATTTTTCGAACTGGAGCTTCCTTCATTTCTGTCCAATTTTCTCCATCCCAACGAAAAATCTTATTTGAGTGTGGATTTCGAGACCGTATATTGATATCTTCATCAATCGTTCCTAAAAATCGCCACAGATAGGCTTTACTAGCACGGGAACCCCCATGATGCCAATTTCCTGGTAATTCAGATTCAAATCGCCAAGTATCAGTATTGTAATTATAGACTAAATGCTGTTTTTTTACGGGACCTTTATAATTTTCTCTTTTTGGGTTATAAAATTTTGGATTTATATTCCATCCACCTATATAATGTAATTCATCATTCCATTTGTCTCCAGATCCATCAGTAGAAGGAATTGGACATGGTTTCATAACTTCCCATTTATCACTTCTAATATTATAACGTTGATTTAATGATCCTTCATAATTATTAAGTGGTTTTTTTCCTGTATTCCCCGTTGAATAGTATAACCATCCATTATCATGAGTGGGGATAGGAAATGATTGTGAAAATGGAGCATCCGCAACATCTCTATTCCATGTATCATTTATTAGATCGTACTTCCAATTCCAATTTACTCGATTAAATATTCCTTTAACATTGTCACCTCCAAATAGAAAAATATAACGGTTTTCAACAACAGGATAAAATTTGCCCAATTTACTACGTGGTTCTGGTAACTTATTATAGAGTTCCCACTCATCCTTTTCTATATCATAAACTTGGACGTAATCACAGCACCCCGAATGAGCCTTGGTTTTTCCTCCAAAGCAAAAAATCTTATTCTTGAAAAATGTCCAACCTGCACCTTGAACGGAGTAAGGCATTGGAGATAATTGCCCATTATTACTACTATACCATTCATTTGTACCGATGTTATATACAGTTGTATCTGCAACAGTATGTTTATTTTCAACTTTCCCTCCAATTGCCCAGAGGAACTCTCCTTTAATCATAATTATTATTTATTTCTTTCTTATTTATTCTTAATGATTCTTTAACGTCTAATAAATTGAAGCAATTAGTTTATTTATAGCGGGAATTGGTTTTTCGTCCTATCTGATTTTTGTAACTCAATTAACATTATGGAGATTGAAACCAGATATAACTCATCTTCAAAAATTTCTTACTAATATTAATTGCGTATCAATTGGAGCATATAATGTTTATGTTCTGAAGTAAAATGAATGAAAAATTTTAATCACCGCATCGATCTTCATGCTTTTTTATATAAGTTTTGAAAAAAAGAAGATATTAAATGTTTAAAATAAACAGGATCCTCCCTCAGAATAATTTATAAAAAATAATAAGTATGAAAACACGATATTATTATGTAATACTTTCTCACTGATGATTTAGAAATATTTAATGATATAAAGAAGAAAATAATCATGAAAAGTTTAAGTAAAACTGATCTGAAAGATAAAATAGCAGTGGTTACTGGCGGAGCAGGTGAACTATGCGGATGTTTTTCAGAAGCTCTTGCGGATTATGGAGCTAGAGTTGCTATCCTTGATATAAGAAAAGACGCAGCAGATGAGCTAGCAAGTAAAATTACAGAAAAAGGAGGAGAAGCTATAGGAATAGAAGCAAATGTATTAGAACTTGAAAGTCTATTAAAAGCAGAGCAAATTTTGAAAAAGGAATTCGGGATGTGTAATGTACTCATTAATGGAGCTGGTGGAAATCATCCTAGTGGAACAACTTCAAATGAATTTCTAACTAAAGAGGACATTGAAAATGCAAAAGAAGGTATCATCACCTTTTTTGATTTAGATCAAAAAGGTATTGAATTTGTTTTTGATTTAAATTTTATTGGTACACTTCTACCTACCCAAGTTTTTGCGAAACATATGATACATCAGAAAAGTACAACTATTATAAACATTTCATCCATGAATGCATTTAAGCCATTAACCAAGATCCCAGCTTATAGTGGCGCAAAAGCAGCTGTTAGTAATTTTACTCAATGGCTTGCGGTACATTTTTCAAAAGTTAACATTCGTGTGAATGCGATAGCCCCAGGTTTCTTTTTAACTAAACAGAATCGTTCTCTATTAACTAATGAAGACGGTTCTTATACAGAGCGAGCAAAAAGAATACTAGACCATACCCCAATAGGAAGATTTGGGAAACCAGAAGAATTAATTGGAACACTTCTATGGCTTGTTGATGAAAAAGCTTCTGGATTCGTTAACGGAATTATAATTCCAGTTGATGGTGGATTCTCTGCCTATTCTGGCATTTAATTTTAAAAGTTCAATTATAAGGTATTGCTATAATGGAAATAACATTTAGATGGTATGGAGAAAAAGATCCAATCTCTCTCAGATATATAAGACAGATTCCTAAAGTAGAAGGGATTGTTTCAGCCCTATATGATATCGTTGTTGGAGAAATTTGGCCATTAAATAAATTAAAACATATTAAGAAAATAATTGAAGCAGAGGGATTAAAATTTTCTGTGATTGAGAGCATTCCTGTTCATGAAGATATTAAACTTGGTAAACCAAATCGAGATGTATTAATAGAAAATTATTGTCAGAGTATTAGAAATATGGGTTCTTTAGGGATTCCAATCCTATGTTACAACTTTATGCCTGTCTTTGATTGGGTTCGTACTAATTTAGCTATGGAGCATCCAAATGGTTCAAATAGTCTAAGTTATGATAATTCAAAACTTAAAGAGATTGATTTATATGAAACTTCATTAGATCTTCCAGGATGGGCAACCAGTTATACGAAAGATGAATTACAATATTTCTTAAAAGCATATTCTAAAGTTGATAATGAAATATTGTGGCAGAATTTGGAATATTTTCTAAAAAGAGTGATTCCCATTGCTGAAGAATCTGGAGTAAGAATGGCTATCCATCCAGATGATCCTCCATGGTCAATATTTGGGCTCCCTCGTATAATTACTAACGAGAGCGGTTTAGATCGCTTGGTTAACATTGTAAATAGTCCCTCAAATGGTATTACTTTTTGTACTGGATCTCTTGGTGCTAATGTAAATATTGATCTTGTTAAAGCTATCCGAAAATTTGGCAGAATGAATCGTATACCATTTGTTCATTTTCGAAATGTTAAGCATACTGATAAATATAACTTTTATGAAACTGAACATCCTACAGAATTTGGTGATGTTAACATGTATGAAATAATAAAATCATTAATAGAAATTGGATTTGATGGAGCTATACGTCCAGATCATGGAAGAATGATATGGGGTGAGACAGGACGTCCCGGTTATGGATTATATGATCGTGCTTTAGGTGTTATGTATCTTGCGGGACTTTGGGAAGGAATAAATAAAACATTAAAAATAAATTGAAAAATATGGTGAATAGAATTTATGAAGGAATTTTTAGATGATAATTTTCTTTTACAAACACAGACAGCAAGAGAACTTTTTCATGATCATGCAGAAAAAATGCCGATTTTTGATTATCACTGTCATTTACCAGTGCAAGATATTGCTAATGACGTTTGTTTTGACAATATAGGTCAAGCTTGGTTAGCTGGAGATCATTATAAATGGCGTTTAATGCGAACCAATGGTATAGCTGAGAAATTTTGCACTGGTAACGCAACTTATTATGAAAAATTTGAAAAATGGGCAGAAACAGTTCCATTAACTATTCGAAATCCATTATATCACTGGACTCATTTAGAACTTCAAAGATATTTTAATATAAGTGATTTGTTGAGCCCAAAGACTTGTAAGAAAATTTATGATCAATGTACAAAGATGCTTCAATCTCCAGATTTCTCAGTTAGGAATTTACTTTTGAAAATGAATGTAAAACTTATCTGTACAACAGATGATCCAATTGATTCTTTAGATTATCATAAAAAAATCAAGGATGATGGCTTTGAAGTTAAAGTTTTCCCTGCTTTTAGGCCAGATAAGGCAATGGCTATAGATAATGCTGCTAGTTATAACAATTATATTTCCAAATTAAAAGAAATCTCTGGAATTGATATAAAAAATTTTGATAGTTTGATGAACGCATTAGAAATTCGTCACAAATACTTTCATGATAGGGGGTGTCGATTATCAGACCATGGAATTGTGTCTTTTTATGCTGAAAGTTATACAGATAGCGATATAGATAATATAACTAGTAAGGTTCTTTCCGGGAATGATCTAACTGTGAAAGAAATCCATCAATTTAAGTCTGCATTTCTGTATGAAATCGCAAGATTAAATCATAAACGCGGTTGGGTACAACAATTTCATGTAGGGGCGTTTCGTAATGTTAATTCTCGGTTATTCAATGATCTTGGACCTGATATTGGATGTGATACGATTGGTGATCGTAACTATGGAGAACAAATGGCAAAATTTTTAAATAGACTTGATCAATCAAATGAGCTTACTAAAACTATTTTATATAATTTAAATCCTCGCGATAATGAATTAATTACAGCAATGATTGGTTCTTTTCAAGATGGGATCATTCCTGGTAAAATACAATATGGTCCTAGTTGGTGGTTTTTAGATCAAATTGATGGGATAAGTAAGCAAATCAATACTTTATCTAATCTTGGATTATTGAGTCGGTTCATTGGTATGACCACGGATTCTCGAAGTTTTTTATCTTTTCCAAGACATGAATATTTTCGAAGAATTTTATGTAATTTAATTGGAAATGATGTTGAAAATGGAGAGATTCCCGCTGACACAGACTTACTTGGAAACATTGTCAAAAATATATCTTATCATAATGCTGTTGACTATTTTAAAATGTTTTAATCAATAAAATCAAAAAACTTATGAGATTGCAGAAATATTCAATCGGCACAGGAGATCGATTTGGATGCCAAGGGAAAGCACAATTAAATGCAATAATCAAGGCGCATGAGATTGGCATAAATATCGATATTGTCTGGAATAAATCATATCGTGAACACTTGATAACTAAAACTAAGCCTTTAGATGTCTTAAAAGAAGCTCAAGATGCAGTAAGAGACTTAAATTGGGATGGAAATTACTATATTGATGCTGATCATGTTGATCTTTCAAATATTGATCTATTTATTGAATCGAGTAATTATTTTACCTTAGATGTTGCTCAATTCATTGGAAAAAAAGCTCCCAACAAAGATATTAAGAATTTTATAGAGAGATATAAGCATTTAACTGGAGAAATAATTGTTCCAAAAACTAGTAAAATATTAAATATCAATATGGAACAATTAAAAGCAGTTGCAGGAAATTATCTTTTAGCTATAAAGGAAGCAGGTAAAATAAATAAAAAGGTTGAAATGAAGAAAGGAAAAGATAATTTCATAGTTGAGATTTCAATGGATGAAACAATTAAACCCCAAACCCCAATTGAAATTCTACTTATTTTAGCAGCCATAGCTGATGAAAAAATTCCAGTTCAAGCAATAGCTCCAAAATTTTTTGGAACATTTAATAAAGGTGTGGATTATAAGGGAAATATTGAACAATTTACTGAGCAATTTGATTTAATATTAGGTATAATTCAATTTGCAAAACAAGAATTATCTTTACCTGATGGATTAAAATTAAGTATACATTCAGGAAGCGATAAATTCTCGATATATAATACCATCAATAATTTAATAAAAAAGTTTAACACCGGAATTCATTTAAAAACAGCAGGTACAACCTGGTTGGAAGAATTAATTGGCTTAGCCATGTCAGGATATGATGGTTTAACTTTGGCAAAAGAAATTTACATTAAGGCTTATAATCGATTTGATGAGTTATGTAAACCATATTCAATGGTTATAGATATAAATAAATTAAAATTACCTGATCCTAAAATAGTAGCTAATTGGACAAGTGAAGAATATATTAGATCTTTAAACCATGATCTCTTATGTCCTGATTACAATCCAAATTTTCGACAATTACTTCACATAGGATATAAAATTGCAGCAGAAATGGGTTCTCGATTTAGGACTAATCTGAAGTTATATGAAGATATTATTGCTCTAAATGTTTCCAATAATTTATTTGAGAAACATATTAAGAAATTATTTCTATAAATTGGATAGAAGACAAGAATTATCTAAAATAAGTAATTGCTACATTCTTATGACCATTTGGACTTTAAGTCCTTTCTCAATAATTTACTCACTTGTTCTATAGCAAAAAGCACAAAATTGCAGCATTTTTTTTCCCATACTCTATTCTTAACATAATCTCTAACATAATACTTTAAATCATACCCACATAAATCCTGGCAATTTAATGACCCGAATTTATCTTCGAATTTTTTTGTAAAGTGGATTGCTTTTCCATAGATGATTGGCACATCATCATCTTTTGTTTTATCTTGACCCCCCATTATAATCCCCATGGCGGCTATAGCTCCAGATATCGCACCACACGGTCCTTTCCATCCAGTTTCAGATTCATATGAAGAAAGTCCACTAAAGGGGATGGCTAAATTGTTAAAATAAATTTCTTTTAAATCCTGCAAATTGAGGACGTCTAGAATATTAGTTAAAGTAACTGCTGCACACCTATTACCAACATTTTTCCCTAAT
>Ga0209635_10003743_pt1 | contig 11887 bp, 10 predicted proteins | sample DeeMarSWOR230_32_FD_187463 | JGI IMG/M metagenome (GOLD analysis project Ga0209635, IMG submission 187463) | Marine sediment microbial communities from White Oak River estuary, North Carolina - WOR-2-30_32 (SPAdes) (version 2) | ecosystem: Environmental > Aquatic > Marine > Intertidal zone >...
AGCCAACGGTGGTAACTTGGGATATCGTCGCGAGGTTTTCCGGGAGGTGGCTGGCTTCAAGTCCTTGTCCGCACCTCTCTCCGGAGACGACGATCTGTTCATCCAGCTGGTTTCACGGAAAACGTCGTGGGAATTCCAATACGCCTTTGAGCCCGAGGCAGCCGTGAGCACCAAGCCACCGGCGAATCTGCGTCAGTTCGTGGCTCAGGAGCGTCGAAGAACTTCAAAGGGTAGGTATTATCCCACCTGGGTGCAGGCGATACTTATCGAGGCTTTCATGATGAACCTGGCCTTGATCATAACTCTCCCCTTTTCCTTGTGCTATCTGACGACTCACCCTCTCCCTTGGGGAGCCTTCGTGGGGAAGGCCCTCTGTGAGCTCCTGATCCTCATCAGAGCCAGCCGCCTGTTCAAGCGAAAGGGGCTATTAAGGTTTTCCCCCCTGGCCGTATTCCTCCACATCCCCTACTTTGTGGTCTTCTCCATCTGGGGTACCCTGGGAAGCTATCGCTGGAAGGCTGAAACCGCTCTAGCTCACCGGTGTGGAGATTGTCAGACGGCGTCTTGGTGAAATGGCAGAACGGCTCATGTTTCCCTGGATCATCTTAGGGCTGTTAACCGCTTTCTACTCAGCGACTACTTGGCTCTTCTTCGTGGGGTTGGGTAGGTTGCGAGAGGGACTGAACAGGACGACGCCCTCCGTCTCGGTCATCCTGGCTGCCAGAAATGAGGAAGCCTATATCGGCGCTTGTCTAGAGTCTCTGGTGCGGCAGTCCTACACAGGGCCTTATGACATCACGGTGGTAGATGACCAATCCACGGATGGAACCGCAAAGGTCATTCGTGAGCTCGCCGGGCAACACCCCAACATCCAGCTTATCCAGGTGGAGGAAACGGAAACAGGATGGGCACCCAAGAAATATGCTCTCAATCAAGCCATCGAAAACAGCGCTGGAGAGATTATCTGTGCCACCGACGCCGACTGCACCGTGCCTCCCGCCTGGATACAGGGGCTGGTTCAGCATTTCGAACCGTCAGTTGGCATGGTCACGGGGTTGGTCCAGCTCAACCAGGACAACCGGAAAGGCTCAGCCTGGGCACGTCTGCAAGCTCTGGAGCTATTCTCGCTGTTTATGGCCGCCGCGGGAGGGATAGGAATGGGATTGGCCTTTTCCGCTTCAGGGGGCAATATCGCCTATCGGCGAGAGGCTTTTCGGCAGGCCAGCGGCTTTCGGGAGATCCGCCATCTAGTCTCCGGCGACGATGACCTGCTGCTTCAGCATATGGTGGCCAAGACCAACTGGTCAACCCGATTTTGCGCGGACCCAGAGACCTTCGTCACGACTGAGCCCATGGCCGGCCTCAGAGCTTTCTTTCGCCAGAGAAAGCGCTGGGCCTCCAAGGCTCCTCATCAAGGGCCTTTTCTGCTGATCTTTCTGGTGACCACTTTCCTGGTCAACCTCTCCCTGCTGGTGGCCATCCCTGTGACATTCACTCTGGGCCGCTGGGTCGTCCCCCCCCTGGCCTGCCTGGCAGTTAAGGCTCTCTCGGAGCTGGCCGTGCTGTGGAGAGGGGCCAGGATGTTTGGGCGAAGGGATCTGCTGGCCATCTTTCCCCTATGGGAACTGGTCCATGTTCCTTACATAGCTGTGATGGGGCTGGCCGGCTTGGGAGGCGGGCTCCGCTGGAAAGGCAGGCGGTTTGCCCGGCAGGGCCGGACCGACACAGAGATCAAAACATGAATTTTGTTAGCGCGCTGGCTCTGGTGAAGAAGATGACGGTCAATTGGCCGCAAGGCCGGCCATTGAATACAAGCACCGAGATCCGCCTCACCCGGCTCTGCACCCAGAGATGCCGTCAGTGTGACGTCTACAACAGACGCACCGAACCCCCTTCTTTGGACCAGAAGCGCTTTCGGCTGCTGGCCTCACGCCTCCGTGAATATGGGGCCTATGTGGGCTTTCTCAGCGGTGGAGAGCCTATACTGGTTCCCGATCTTGAGGGAATTCTTCTTGAGGCCAGGAAAACCTTTTCCATGGCCGTTACCCTGGTTACGGGACTCTACCACAAATCCGAGCGCGTGGAGCGAGTGGCCAAGGTGGCCTTGGACAACGATATTAATATCCAGACCTCCCTGGACGGTCTGGGCTTGCTGGGCGATGACCTCAGGGGCGTCCCGAATTTCTCAACCACGGTCACAGACCGAATGCGTAAGATCGCTCAAATGCGGGCCAACTCTCATTCCAAGTCCTTACTCTATGCCAATATCGTGATCAACAACAAGAATGTGGAACAGGTTCCCCAGCTACTGGATGCCATCGCCGAGTGCGGCTGGAAAGCGACCGTGGGCCTTTATCACACCCTCACTGAGACCACTCGGCTGGATACTCATCTTATTCTACGACCCAGTGCAACCCTGCAACGTGTACTCCAGCTGGTCAGCAATAATCCCATCATTCTCAATCTGAAATCCTTCGTGCGGGGAATCCAACAGGCAGCCAAGGACAACTATCCCCGGTTCTGCCCCTATCTGGACTCCCCGGTTCTCTCCACGCGCACGGTGATTATGGAGGACGGAGACATCTACCTATGCCGCGGTGAGGCCATCGGTAACCTCTTCCAGCAAAACCTCTCAGAAATATTTTCTGGACCGACCTATCGAGAGCGGTTGGGGCAATATCGCCATTGCCCAGGGTGCTGGTCCAGCTGCTATGCAGAAAGGTATCTGCTTTTTCATCCCCCCTCGTTCGATGATCTTATGGACACGCTGCTCAAGGTATACCGTCTGCGTACGGGATACCGTCTGTCCCCGCGGCTCAGAACCGGGGAGAATACATCGTGAAGGCAGGTTTTCAGATCTTGACCAATGCTGGCGGCGCGGCCCTTGATTTCGCCCAGCTCCTGGTCCCTTCTCTGCGCCAGACCATCTGGCGAGGAAGAGCTGGAGATGCTTCTGTGGCCCTGACGTTTGATGACGGCCCACACCCCATTTACACGCCGCAGATTTTAGAAATCCTTCGCCGTCACCAAACACCAGCCACCTTCTTTCCATTGGGCCGCAACGTGGAACGATACCCCAAACTGATTCAAAAGATGTTCGCCCATGGCCATACAATTGGCAATCACACCTACGGGCATGAACGCCTTATTTTCACCTCCGGGGAGCGTGTCAGGAGCGAGATGGTCAAAACCTCACAGGCCATCCAGCGTATCACCGGCCAGAAGCCCAGGTTCTTTCGACCTCCCAGAGGCCTGAGTGGGTGGAGAGCCCTGGTATTGGCCTCTCGTCTGGGCATGCAAACTGTCTTGTGGACCATCTCTCCGGGGGATTGGAGGCGACCACCAGCCGGGCTCATCGTCCGGCGAGTGCTGACCAAAGCCGAGGATGGAGCCATAGTGCTGCTGCACGATGCCAAGTACAACGACCCAAGGGAAGACCGCGACCAGACGGTCCAAGCCCTGCCGGAGATCATCCGTGGGCTGCGAGAGCTGGGTTACTGCTTGGTCACCCTCACAGAGCTAGTCACACATCGAAGGGTGAACGAAAGGAGGGCAATAAACCAATGAGCTCCACTGCTCGTTGGAGACGTTTTTTGACCCTTTGCCGGCGAGTCCTAACCACTCCAATAACCCCGGGCCAAGTGGTAAATATCCTCCAAGTTTTTGCTTCATATCTTTTTTCCAGTTTGCTTCGACGGCCTATCATCTGGGGTCGCCCCTTCATGCTCATGGTGGAGCCGTCCAGCTTGTGCAACCTGCACTGCCCTCTCTGTGCGGTGGGAGCAAACAAATTGACGCGAAATCAGGGCCATATGTCCCTGGAATGGTTCCGTCAAATCATAGATGAGATGGGACCTTATTTAATTCACCTGACGCTTTGGAACCAGGGAGAGCCCTTTCTTAACCCTGATCTATTGCCCATGATTCGCTATGCCAAAGCCAAAAAGATGGTGGTCTTGACCAGTACCAACGGTCATTTTTTAGACAGCCGAGAAGGAGCTGAGCTGCTGGTGACCTCGGGGTTGGACGACCTGATTATCTCCATGGATGGGGCCACTCAGGAGACCTACCAGAAATATAGGAAAGGCGGCGATTTCCAACGGGTCATCAGGGGCATCCGCAACTTGGGCATGGCCAAGAAGCGCCTGCGCTCATCCCGGCCCTACATCGAGCTCCAGTTTCTCATCATGAAACATAATCAGCACGAAATAGAGACTTTTCGTTCTCTCGCTCGGGACCTCCGGGCAAACAAGATTTCCCTTAAAACTGTGCAAGTGGACAGTCCCGATGAGGGTCGCCGATATCTCCCCAACCGGAGTGTCCATCGCCGTTATACCCTGGATGATAACTCCCTTCAGCTTAAGGGCAGTGCTCGGGATAACTGTCGCTGGATCTGGTTTTGCCCGGTCATCAACAGCGACGGTACGGTATGCGCCTGCTGTTTCGATAAGGACAACACTTTACCCCTGGGCAACGTCTTCCAATCTCACAGTCTGACTCAAATTTGGCGAGGGGAAAAATACCAAGCATTTCGCCGTCGCATTTTGAGCGGGAGGGCACGATTGCCTCTTTGCCAGAACTGCTCCGAGGGGCTCACAAGGCTGGTGCTCAGGAAGGAGGGCGTTTGAAGGAGGCCAGATGCTGGGAGGAAACGCTGGCACCAGAGTGATTGGCAGGAGGCTTATCAACATCCTGCGCGTGATAGGAGCTCCTCTGCTCCTGTTCGTCGTCCTGCTGCGAGTTAACTTGAGAGAGATCACCGCTGCTTTTAGTCATATAAGGCCTGTGCCCTTCGCCGGCGCGGCATTTCTGGTCACGGTGAACTTCGCAGTGCAGATCATCAAATGGCGCTACCTGCTGACCCCATCGGCCAAAGTAACCAGAGGGGAGCTAATCCGCTCGGTCATCGGAGGGTATCTTTTTGTATTAGCCATCCCCGGCCGGATGGGTGAGTTCTCACGGGCTCTGTTCATTCAGGGGGAACGCAAGCTGAAAGTGATGGGACTGGTAGCCATAGATAAGTTGTCGGCATTTAGCATCATCGTCCTCATGAGCGGGCTTAGCATATCCCTTCTGTACCCTAAGGTATACTATGTGCCCGTTATGGGAGTCTTCAGTTTGTTCATCCTGGCCGCGTCTGAGCCACGGTTCCTAATAACCAGCGCCCAAAAACTGGCTCGCGTTCTCCCTTTGAAAGATAAAGTTGACCTCTTTTTAGAGGGTATCCAAACACTGGGAAGCCGACGCATCGTGGTGCTACTGGTGATGTCTTTGTTCTATTTTCTGGTCTACTCGACCCAATTTTACCTACTGCTTTTGGCCTTCGAGCAGGTGAACTTCAGAGTTATGGCCATTTGTTTTCCCCTGTTGATGTTGGTTAATTCCCTGCCCATCACGTTGGGCGGTTTGGGAGTTCGAGAGGGGGCTGCAGTTCTATTCTTCTCGCGATTTGGGGTACAAGAGCCCTCAGCTTTGGGAGCTGCGTTGTTATTGTTCACCATCAACATCCTCATCCCCGGCCTATGCGGATTGGCCTTTGTTCATAAAATCGGCTCCCAACAGACACCTTTAAAGGAGAAAAACACGTGAGGAAAAAGCGCATACTTCACGCTGCAGCGGCTTTCTTCTTCGTCATCTCCTCCTTGGGAACGGCCAAGGCTCAGCCGCCGTTCCTCGGCGAACAACTCACCGCCGAGATCACCTTTCTGAACATCCCGGTGGCCATAGCCACCCTTCAGGTCACACAAGAGACTTTGGAGGGCGATCAATCCAGCTATCACCTGGCCATCACGGCAAAAAGTACACCCTTCTATTCCCTCCTCTATCCGGTGGACAATCGCTACGATTCTTTCTTCACCTGGCCCCATTTTCGAACTTCGCGCTATGAGCGGCATATCCGCGAGCCGGGAGTTGACCTCCAACGCGTGGTGAGATATCAAAACGGTCAGGCCATTGCCGACGGAGAAGAGCCGGTGTCTGTTCCCCGAGACGTTCGCGATCTGTTTTCCGCTCTGTATGCGCTTCGTGGCCAACCGCTTAAAGAAAATCAGGTGATCGACTCCCCAATGGATCTAGACGGACAACTTTGGGTAGTGCGCGCCACGGTTTTGGGTCGAGAGCGAGTCAAGTCCCGTCGGGATGTCCACATAGCTATCAAAGTGATGGTCCGTTTCCTGAGCCCGAAGCAGGCTCAACGAACTAGAAGAGCATCCGATGTGCTTACCAACAACCTCGTGAAAGAGAGAACCAAATTAACCATCTGGTTCTCCGACGATGAGCAAAGAATTCCCCTGAAGGCCCAATACCGCTTTTCCCCCTTCTTCATCAAAGCGGTATTCTCCACGACAGACTGACCCGGAAAGAAACCCTCTCACGCAAGGACGCCTATGGACGCCATCTTCTCTTTGCCTCCTGCCCTCATGATCCTCTATGCAGAGATCCATTATACATTCCGTCTTGGTTTTAGCCTAGTGCGCACCGATTTCCCCGAGATCATCGCCGATTTGCCCTGGCGGATTGAACCCGGGCAGAAAATCCCGATCCTTTGCCTCATCAAGGACGCCGATCAATACCCCATTTTTCTGGATGAGATCGTCGTCACAGCTCAATGGGGCGGAAAAGGCAGCCTATCTCGATCCTTCCCCTTGGACCCAGAGCCCATCAAAGCGCACTTCTGGCACCGCATCTTGGAATTCCCTCACGAGGAAATTCCGCCTGGGCCCGTCAGGATCGACGTCCTCTTCTTGGGCCGGCGTCGAGGTCGCACTTTTCGCTTTTACAACGACAACTATCGACGACTTTCCCATGCCTCGCTGCAAACGATGTTGGCCTGCGACCCTCTCCCCAACATGTCGGACTGGCATCCAGGAGATCCCCACATCCATAGTTCCTTCACCGAGGACCAGGCCGAGTTCGGGGCACCCCCTGAGGCCACGGGACAGATGGCCAGGGCCATGGGGCTCAGCTGGACGGCCATCACAGACCACTCCTACGATCTGGATGACCAGCCGCGAAATCCTTTGGCCCATGACCCAGAGCTGAAAAAGTGGCGCGAACTGGTCCGTCGGATCTCGAATCTGAACCAGCGAGAGAAAGACTTTGTCACCCTTCTTGGCGAGGAGGTCTCCTGCGGAAATGCCCGCAACAGAAACGTTCACCTGTTAGCCTATGGAGTGCCCAACTTCATTCCCGGATCCGGAGATAGCGCCGAGCACTGGCTGCGCACTGAACCCACCCTGAATTTAAGGGAGGCTCTGGAGATCATCGGCCGGGCTGGCGGATTAGCCTATGCGGCCCATCCCGAGGAGTTCGGCTCAATCCTGGAGAAGATTCTGCTCCGGCGGGGCCCCTGGTCGATGAAGGATTATACACTCCCAGGATTGTCCGGCCTTCAGATCTGGAATGGCACGAGGGATCACGGACTGGCCAGGGGATTGGCTCGCTGGATTCAGCTGTTGCTTCGAGGAAAGCGGTTGTTCATCATCGGCGGCAACGACGCTCATGGCAACTTCAACCGATTTCGTCAATTGAGACTCCCCTTTATAGCTCTGAGGGAATCCGGGAAACAGGTCTTCGGTCGGGTTCGAACCCATCTATACTGTCCGGGGGGAGTGAGCCACGAGGCGCTGCTCCTCGCCCTGCGCAAGGGGCAGGCCATAACTACCGACGGTCCCTTCGCCACCTTTCAAGTCCAGAATGAACGAGGCCAACGAGCTTTCCTGGGCCAGTCAATATCGGGACAGGAGATTACAGTAGAAATTCTGGCTAAAACCTCAAGAGAATTCGGTGCCTTGGAGCGCATCGATCTGTACTGTGGGGAGATCGGTGGCAGAGAGAAGAGAATTCGCAATCTGCGCAGAGGGCGGGATTTCCAAGATCAAACCAAAGTGAATCTGAAGGAGAGATACATCACGATAAGAAGGAGTTCTTATTTTCGACTGGAGGTGGAAACAGCGGCTGGAGAGAGAACATGGCGCGCCTTTACCAATCCCATCTGGATCAATCCGGCTCCCGGGATCGAAAAAGATGACGAATATCAAGGATGAGACTAGGTCTGTTTCTCAGGGCCGTCATGAAAATTTGAAACAGAGTCAGCCGATGAGGCTCGGTAGCGCGCAGTGTCCTGGCGGTGGCATTGAGGGTTTTGTCTGGAAGACGAGTTACGGCTTCCTTAAGGCGATAGTGCCGAGCATACGATTGCCCCAGAGACTGGTTCCAAGCCTTCTGATATCGACAAAGAGAGCGCTCTGAAAGATCGTCTTCAGCCAGGGCTTGGACAGCCACTCTGGCAGCCAGGCGGCCCGCTTCCAGAGCCGGGATGATGCCCCCACCCGACAGAGGATTCGACTGACGAGCCGCATCGCCAACTATCAAAAGCCCGGGGCCATAGACTTTTTTCAGGACCCTGCTCACGGGGACGCCCCCGGTCACGAATCCCATTTTTTCTCCGCCAGGGACAACCCTGGCCACAAAATCGTCCAGATACTCCTTGGCCGTGCGCCTTCCGGCATAATTTCCCGAGATGCCCACACCCACATTGGCTCTGCTGAGCCCCTTGGGAAAGATCCAGGCATAGCCTCCAGGAGCCACTTGACGGCCGAAATAAAACTCACAGCGTGGAGGATCCAACTCGAGCCCGCCCATGAGATACTGAGCACAGCTCTCCACATCCTTAAGAGCCAGAGTCGTGTCGACCCCCGCCCAGCGAGCCACGCGAGACTCAACCCCGTCGGCGGCGATAATAAGCTTAGCGCGGACAGATAAGCGGCCTTTAGGTCCTTGCAGTTGCGCCCCCCGGACCCATCCCCTGTCCATCAAAAGGCCACAGGCATATGTCTGCAAACAGAGCTGTGCTCCAGCCTCTGCGGCCCATTTGGCGAGATCTGCATCAAAAACTCTACGGTTCAATATCAAGCCCTGCATGCCTTGATTGAGCTGGAGGTAATCCCCGTTGGGAGCATAAAGCCGCACAGTGTCAGTTTCCGCCGAAATCCACTGGGGTCGAATAGCAAAGTAGCGCATAAGCCCAACCTTACCAACACCCTCAGCACATCGCACCGGAACTCCTACCTGGCTTCGCTTGTCTACCAAGAGCACCTTTAGCCCCCTCTTGGCCAGTTCTGCGGCGGCCATAGATCCAGCTGGACCCGCGCCAATCACCACCACATCCACTCGACGGCGCTGCATCATTCCTGTACCTCCACAGCTCGCACAGGGCACACGATGAGACAACGACGACAACCGTCACATCGCTCCGACACAAGCTGGATCTTTTTTTCGTAAAGCACAATGGCGTCCTGGGGGCAGACACTCACACAGGTGCCACAATGGTCGCAGAGCTCTTGGCGGAAGACGATCACCTCAAACCTCTTTACAAAAGGCGAAATCAAAAAAATGTATGACAGAGAAGCTCTGATGTCAAGGGAAACTTTGGGCTCAAAAGGGCGCCACGGAAGAAAGTTAACAGATGAAGTCTTCTAATCTTAGCGGCATAGTGGGAAAAACTTCCTTGACAAAAGATACCGAATCCATTATTCATCACACAGAGCAGAATCGTCCGGTGTCGCAAGTTAAGGAGGATTGCCATGCTCCCCTTTGAAATGAGAAAAGGAAAATTCTTTACTGGCTCTTATCCGCAAATCCCGGCCCTGACTTTCCTGGTGCTGATGCTGTCAGGGCTTTGTTGCCCAGAACCCAGGGCTCAGCAATTGGACGCCAAGATCGAGCTTTTCACCGAACTCCTTCCGTCTAATAAGCAAGAAAAACTGGAGAACCTAGCGGAGAATCTTGAAAATTACTTCTACGATTACGAGTGGATCGAGGATTTTAGCGGTCCCGCGATTCCCTTCAGTTTCCGCATGTATCTGGTGGATGAGAGCACGGGATTTGAGGATCGCTATGGGGCCAGAATTCACGCCTCCAATGACTACGATCTCCAATATCTGGATAAGGATTGCCATTTCGCCTATTGGCCAGATGAATCTCTCGAGCATGATGCCGTCATCTATCATTCCCTCACCGGTCTGTTGGATTACTTTGCCTATCTGATCATCGGCGGCGAGATGGACAAACGGTCCACGCTGGGTGGCGACCCGCATTTCAGGTCGGCTCTGGATATCGTCCAGAAAGCTCTGTTCAGCGAGCATTATCGTGGTTGGAACCGTCGCAAGGAGTGGGTGGAGATCATCCTGGCCGAGGAGAACCTCGAGTATCGAAAGATGCTGGCCGTTTATTTCCGCGCCCTGGAGCACTGGAAAGATGAGGAGGTGGAGAAGGCCCGACGTCTGGGCTGTTCCGCCTTAGCTATGATAGAGGAGATATTGAATCCAGGGGAAGGGGATGAGGAGCTTCCCAGGGAGCAGGAGGAACAAATAGCTAGGTTTTTCACTCACCATTATCTGGAGATGACGGACCTCTTTAAAGAAGACCCTCAGGGTCACGAGGTCTTTCACATGCTCATCGCCTTAGATCCTGAGCACCAGGAAATCTACGCCAGATATCTAGAAGATTGAAGACTTGCCGGTGACTTCAAAGCTTTCTGGAATCCTTATAAACGGTTATCGTACCGATTTCTCTATTTTGCAGATCCATGATATGGACAGAAGACCGCATCGGTGACCCTCCCATCGTCCACACTTTTTGCCAGAGCCTCTCATCGATAAGGCTCTTCCTTTTGCTGGGCGGTTTTCAACCTTCCACTTCTGGCGGGGAGGGCGCTGAGGACTCCGCCACCGGGCTTTGAAACCGTCCTTGACGGGAATTCGAAAGTCTCTCCAGCAACATTTGGCAAAGCCCATACGTTCCCCCGTGCATAGGAAATATCTATGAACAAATGGATTCTCTTCCCGGTCCTGCCAGCACTTGTGGCCTTTGCCACTGTTAGTTTTCAATTGACCCGCATGTGAGGTGAACGATTGCGGTGAGCGCTGGAGTGGCCCAAAGATCCGTTGGGTTTTACTCATTGCAGTATTTGCTGCTCATGAAATTGCCTAGACGGAGAACTTTCGACATCTTTTTGGGCACCTACTGCCCTTTCGCTTTATTCCTGTGCTGGCGCTGACAACAGAATTGTTGGATAGAAGACGAACACGATGTCCTTTCTGCTCAAGGAAGTCCCTGAATCTGGCCCCTCACCATATCTGCGTATTTTCTGGGCGGTGGCCATTGTGGCTTTCTGTGTTATCTTCCAGATGTCCGTATTGCTGGCGGCCAGACAAGGCCTGGGAAAAAACCTGAGCTTCATCGCATCCCTGATCTTGGGCCTTATCCTGCCCGCAGTGCTTATCGTCATCCGGCTCAGCCCCAATCCCAGTGAAACCTTGCGTCTGCGAGGCATTCCCTTTCCATCAGCCATCTGTGTGGCTGGCAGCGCTGTCTGTTTTACCATTTTGGCCACCTTTTCCATAGCGTTCGCCCTTCGCACCTGGGATTTGCCGCCCGAATTCCAAGTTCTTTTGGAGGAAGAAGAGAGGCTCCTGAGGGAAGTATTCAGTTTCGAGAGTGCCCTAGATCTGTTCACCGTGGCTGCTGCCGTTGTGATCATCGCCCCCCTCGCTGAGGAGCTTCTCTTTCGTGGCCTGTTGCAGGGGAGCCTGGAACGGCGGCTGGGCAGCTGGGTTGGTATCGTCGTGGCCGGACTCGTCTTCGGGCTGTTGCACGGGCGGTTGCGCTTTCTGCCGGTGAGTCTCTTGGGGATCCTCATGGGCTACATGGTGATGCGTACCAACTCCATCCTTTCCGGTGTGCTGGCTCATAGCTGTAACAACGGTTTGGTCCTGGTTCTGGGTGTTTCCGCCGGACCAGAATTTTTACCCCTCACATACCTGGTCGGAGGTGTCGTCTTGGGGGCAGCGGGCTTGATAGCTTTTCTGTGGTTCTTCCGCAAATC
>Ga0209635_10003746_pt1 | contig 11886 bp, 18 predicted proteins | sample DeeMarSWOR230_32_FD_187463 | JGI IMG/M metagenome (GOLD analysis project Ga0209635, IMG submission 187463) | Marine sediment microbial communities from White Oak River estuary, North Carolina - WOR-2-30_32 (SPAdes) (version 2) | ecosystem: Environmental > Aquatic > Marine > Intertidal zone >...
TTCAACAACAGAAATTGTAATTAATGGAATTATTAGATCCTCAATTATTTTTTATCACCCGTCGATATTTATAAAATAATTAAAGATCATGTAAATATGTTGATTTTTTTATGATATTGTCAAAAACTTGCTGATTCTCATCGTATCAGTTATTATCATATACCACGGAAAAATATAAAAATAATTTGTTGATTTTTCTCCTATTGACGTGAGTGTAGTCTAGTTGGTTATGACTACAGAAATTTTGCGACGATTTTCGACGAGAAAAGTAACGAGAATCTCTGCGTTATTTTCTATGGACTCAATAAAATCTTTTCTTTTTTACCTATTCATATTCAAATCCGGATTATAACGCCCAAATAGCATCATATTTTAACGTTTTTTTATTCGTACTCACAATAATTTTAATAAGATTCGAATCCCATTATGTAAATATAATTTATCGTATATCCTACAATATCTGGTAATAATCAAATAAGAAAGTATTTTGGGCATAATTCCATGGTTTTAATCCACAATCCTATTTCCACTTTTTCTACATATGGCATTTCCAAGATGGTTTCTCTCAAATCACAAAGATGTTCAAAGTTTTTCACTACAATAATAGAAATTAAATCATATTTTCCAACCAATTTCGAAGCTACAATCACACTGGGAATTTTTATTATTTCATCGAGAACCTGTGATGAATAGGATGGTTTAACATCAATGCCAAATCGTGCAGTAAACGAATATCCAACCTTTTCAGGATCAATAATAACAGTTGAATCGACAATTACCCTCTCTTTTTTAAGCTTTTCAAATCTTTTACTAATAGTATATGGAGAAACCTGAAGTTTTCGTCCGATCTCCCTAAATGATATCCTTGCATCATCTATTAACATCTCTAATATTGTGAAATCAATTTTGTCCAATTTCATGGATATCGCCTACTCAAATTCAAATTCAAAGTTTTTCGGGCATAACAAAGGCTTATCAACAAAGATACCAACATTAGCGACTTTTACTTGTGGAAAATTTTCAATTTTTTCTTTTGTTATTCCGATTTGTTCTATATCTTTTAATAAAAATATTGCTTCGATATCATATTGACCAATTGATTTTGTAACAACACATAATCCCTGCATTTTTTTAATCATATTTAGAACAGATTCAGAGAATTGTTGCAATACTTGAATTCCAATTATTACTAAGTTGCCTTCCCCCATTTTTTTCGGATCAACTATTATAGTACTACCACGAATCACTCCATTTTTCTTTAATATATTAAAACGATTTTTTATTGTATCTAAAGAAACATTACATTCTTTCGCTATATCTTTGAATGATGTTCTAGCATCGTTTTGCAGCATTCTAATTATTTTTACATTTATTTTATCAATCCTAATATCTGACATATGTAAACTCTCATATTAAATATTTTTAATAATAGTATGTATTTTTACTTTATATTTCTTTCTTTGTCCAATTTTATAATTCTATTATACGTATTTTTTAGTTTTTAATTTTTATTTTGTTTAATTTTCAATATTTTTCTTATATTGTCCAAATATTTATTAATATAATAGACATTATAGAAATATCTAATTGTAATAATAGGATATTGTCTTAATATAAAGTCAAATAAGTGATTGATATGGATGAAAAAAAACCTGACGCAATTTGGAGTTGGAATTACAATCATGGTACATCATTTTCATGGCCTTGTAGTAAATGTGGATTGTTAGTAAAAATGGAGGAAATTGACAATCCAAATCAAACAAAGTATGTAAGATGTCCTAAATGTGGTTTCAAAGAAAAAAGGCGCAATTAGGACAAAATTACATGAGTCTAGGTGTAGCTAAATGATTGAAATTAAAGTGAAATGTCCAAAATGTGGCTATGTTCAGGAAATGAGTCTGGTTAGATGTCTCAAGCAAAGACAAGAATAAAAATAGAAGGAATAAAAAATATGAAATTAACACCCGAAAAATGGTTAAAAGAATTCGAAAAGGATGGAAAAGCAGATGAAGTCTTTTTAATAATTCGTGGTAAAGAGTATACACCAAGGCAAATAGCTTCTATGGATTATATATTTTGGAAACAGGTTGTAAAATCTATTTAATAATATGCCAATTAAAATAATAATAACTGGTGGAACATTCGATAAAGAATACAATGAACATTCTGGTGAATTATTTTTTAATAAAACACATGTAACTGAAATGTTAAAATTGGGAAGATCAAGACTTGAACTAAGAATTGTAACACTAATGATGCGAGATAGTTTACATATGAATGATTCAGATATTAAAAATATATTAAAAGAATGTCAAAATTCTGAAGAAGATAGAATTCTGATTACACATGGTACCGATAAGATGGTAAAAACCGCCAAGTTTTTAGGTCTATCTATTAAAAATAAAACTGTAGTTCTAACCGGTGCAATAATACCTTATGCATTTGGCAGCTCTGATGGAATGTTTAATTTAGGAAGTGCTTTAGCTTTTGTTCAAACTTTGCCATATGGAGTTTATATTTCTATGAATGGTAGAATCTTTAATTGGTACAATGCTCGGAAAAATAAAGAAAACGGAAATTTTGAAGAGATTAATACAAAAAGTGATATAGAAGATAAACTCAAGGAGGTACATCTTTAAAAGCAGATATTAAAAATTAAGGCGTATTAATGGGATTTTAGATGATCATAGGTTTCATACTAATAAAAGCTGCACCTGCCCTTGGACATGAAGTATATAATAAACTACTTTCAATAAAACAGATAAATGAGTTACATCCTCTTTTTGGTGAATATGATTTGATAGCTAAAATCGAGACGAAAGATTTTAAAAAACTTGGTGAAATAATAATCAATGAGATAAGATCAGTAAAAGGAGTAATTGACACCAAGACATTAACCGGGACGAGATTCTAATGATTAAACACAGAAAATCAATAACATATAATTGTTTGAAAAAAGTAAATTTAGTAAATTAAGATGGAAAATATGAAAATTGCGATAAGTGCAACTGGAAATGGATTAGATAGTAATATCGATTTAAAATTTGAAAGATGTAATTTCTTCTTAATTATAGATACAGTAAAGAATTTATTATTATCTATTGAGAATAAAACAAAAGATCGTCCTCGTGAAATCGGAGGTATTGTAGGGCAATTAATTGTAAGTTATGGTATAGATGCTGTTATAGCTTCAGACATTGGACCTAGTGCATTTGATATTTTTAAGAGGTATGGAATAAAGGTATATTGGGCAAAAGGTTTAGTGGATGAAGCTGTACGGCAATTAAAAGAAGGTAATTTAGAAGAAATAACAAAAGCAACTGTTAAAAGAATATTTATATACTAAAATATTATACATTTCATCAATTTTATTATAAAAGGAGGAAAAATATGAATAAAAGAAAGAATATTTTGAAAGAGGCTGGTGTTTTGCTCGTCGCAGCAATACTTGTATTATCAACAATAGTTTTATTTCCGATGATGACAGCACAACCAGTTTCGCGGTCCACACAACCAGCACATGACGTTGGTATAGCAAGTATTGATAAACCACAGGATGGCTGTGCTGCAGCATCTATGCCAATGCAAGTAACAGTTAATAATTATGGTACAAATTTAGAGGTTACAGATGTACAAATGGAAGTTTTAAAATGTGAAGATGAAACATTATTACTTGATGAGCACTTCAATTCATGGCCAACAACTTGGTCATCTTATGGCTATGAATTAAGTTACACAAATAATGCTGGTGGTACATCACCAGAGGTATATTATGGTTATTATTCTGGCCACTATAATAATAACGGCTGGATAATGACTCCGCCTGTCGATGCTAGTGACTGTTGTAGAATTATTCTCGAGTTTAACCTCTCAGCTGATTTTAATCCCTCTTATACCTCCAGTTTATATGTTAATTGGACAGATGATGACGGTGTCAATTGGCATGATGTAACTCCATGGGTTAACCCAGTTTCTGGCGATATTTTACCTAGTCAATTTATTATAGAGATTCCCTGTGATTGTTGTGCTTGTGGAGATAATTTTCAAGTAAAATGGGAGTTTGACGGTTATTACTATTATCTGCAATATGCTAGCGGTATCTATCTTGATGATGTTATAATAACAGGATATACGGGTACCCCGGAGTATGCAGAGCTAATTGAGGATGTAGATGTTCCCGTTACTGGTGGAGTGGTAGTTGTATTCCCTAATTGGACACCAACTGCTTGGGGAGATCCAGCATATGAATGTTCAAATGTTAACTATTGTGTAAAAGCATTTACGCTTCTTGATGATGAAAATGCTAGTAATGACTGTAAAACAAAACATATAAAATTATTTTTTGACACAATATCACCAGTGACTTTAACTACATCTTTTAACCCATCATCACCTAATGGAGATCACAACTGGTATAATACTACCGTTACTGTGACAATTGATGCTACAGATAATTGTGGTGTCGTGGATTATACAAAGTACTCTTTAGATGGTGGAGCAACTTGGACAACTCATACTGGTCCATGGCCTTTCAGTTTTCCTGTTAGTGGTTGTGTACATGCAGGTGATTTTCAATATTATTCAGTAGATGTGTGTGGAAATGTAGAAACTACACATACAGACCCTACTTTCAAGGTTGATACAGTACAGCCTGTTAACAATATTAATGTTTGGAAGATCCCAATAATTCCTCCATGGGTTTGCTTGTTCATAATTGGATGGTCTGCTAGTGATGCATGCAGTGGGGTTAACAGAGTGGAATTCTCTCGTAATAGTATCTTCCATCATCAAGATACTACACCACCTTATGTTTGGATAACCTTTGGCAATTGTCATAACACATATTCTGCAGTTGTTTATGATAATGCAGGGAATCATAATCCATAATATAGTAGCTGAAACTAACGTCAAGTTAAAGCAATCTGAGTGATTAATAAATAGTAAATAATTCAATCCCATTTTTTTCTCTTTTTTAGATTATTAATAATTTTCATTAACGAAATTATGAAATTATTTTTTAAGCCAAAGAGTGTTATGAAATTTGCAACTCTCAGGATGATTCATGATTAATATTAAATGTAAGAAATGTGGTTGGTGTTTACCTTTTAAAAGTAAAAAGAATGAGGATGCTATAAGGAACCGAGAACTTGGAAATATTATTTGCCCCAATTGCGGTCGAATGCTGATTAGACAGGTTAGAAAGAAGCATAAGCATAAAACTTGAATTAGCTTTATAAACCAAAAAAGTAATGCCTTTCGCAACATGGGGGTCAACCGATTTTGAATGATTTATTTTTCATTCTTTTCCTCCTTTCCTGACCCCTTGTTTCAATATCTTTATTAATTAGAACAACTATAATGATCATTAGAAGGGGTCATTTCCTTTTTGGAAAGTATTTTGCATTTCTTTCCTCCCTAATGACCTCCTTTTCATATTCTTTGTTACAAATGTTCCAGTTAAAATAATAGTGTTATATTTGTTTCAATTAAAAATTATTTTTCAATTAACGTTAGTTAAGTAAACATTTAAATAATAAAATATTATTCTAATAATAAGTTTATATATATAGAGGAGGAAAAAAATGAAGAAAAATATTTGGAAAGAAGCTGGTGTTTTACTCTCTATAGCAATACTTGTTTTGACATCGATAGTTATAGTTCCGATGACAACAGCGGAGTCCTCGGATACATTGCTAACTGAAGATTTCGACCCCATTAGTGTATTCCCGCCTGATGATTGGACAAGAACCAATACAAAGTGGATAGGTTCTGCTACTAATTGTTGTGGTGGAGGAGACTTTGCAGAAGCACGATTCATTTATTATCCATCAGAAACTGGACAATTCCGCTTGTACACATCCTCAATAGATACCAGGGAAAACGGCGAAGTAGAAATAGAATTTAAACCCTAACCCAGCCTGTTTTACGTAGTAGGTAGATTTAACCGTTCCAATATATCCCTTGTTTTCTTTGGTATTTCTGAAGTTACCCACTGATCCTGTATCTCCAGCTTATGAATTCGTAAGAGATGAATAAGGACATCTTTTGGAGAATATCTTTTCAATAGATCATTATCTGAAAGAAGTCTATACACCTTATAGTAAAAAACCAGAGCAAGGAAGTTTATGAACATCCAACCTTCCATCTGATAATCATCACGCATATACGCTCTATCTGCCTGAAGAACATTTTTGAAAGTATCAAACATGGTCTCTATTTCTGATCTGCTTTTCAAAACATTATAAATCCTCTCAGCATCATCATATAAATCAGTAATGACAGCAATTGTTCCCTGACGATGCTGTATTTCATAGAAATCTTCAATGGTTTTTTTACTATCCTCATCATCTTCTATCCTAGCAATATAATCCTTCTCTTCTTCTGTTTTCAAACGTTCATCCAGAAAAACAACAATCTTTTTACCCTTCAACGCTCCACCATTAACATAGTAACTATAATGCCATATCACCCTTTTTTCAAAACGGAAATAACCATCAAAACTCCTCTTATCACCCTTGTGTATTTTTGAATAATCAATCAGAGCACTATCTCTTTTTAAAGGAAAAATATAATGCAAATTCCCTTCTCCCTCCTCCTCTAAATCAAGGACATTATCCTCAGAGAAAAAACCCTTATCTCCAATTAACACAGCATTCATTACCCCTGCCTCCTTCACTGTCAGCACAAGCGAAGACACATCACGTATAGAACCTGGAACCATACGGAAATACGAAGGCATATGTTGATCAAGAGAAAAAAGAAAAATCAAATGAACCTGAGGTGAAAAATCCCTTTTACTATTAAAACCGGTAACAGAAGAAATCACACCCTCAGAATTAGAAAGCACATACGTCAAATCAACAAGAGCAAAATCAATTCCAGATATAAAAGGCCTAAGAACCATCTTTACACGTTCTCTCACCATACCAAGATCTCGTAACAACCTGCCAACAGACTTCGGAGAAAGATGAGCATCAGGCACTGTCTCCGAAAGATAAGAACCCACATAATACGTCTGCAGATTTTTAATCGGAGAATGATAAAGAAACCTGAAGATCGAAAATACAAATATCTCCTTCCATCTCTCTGGATAAATCTCCTTAAGTTTCTTGACAATATCATTGTTCATCCCAACAATAAAATTTGTAGCTCCGAATTCTTTAACAGAAATATGTTTCATCTCTTCCAACAACTGTTCATGCCGAGGTTTAATAAGACCATCAGGAGTAATCTTTCCTAAATATTTCTCTGTAATCTTCCTTGGCTTCTTCTTATCCTTGTCCCATATATTTTTAATTTTATACAGATAATAATAATCTCCAAATTTCCTAATTTCTGTCCCTTTCTTTCTATACTTAATAACCCACCCAGGATGTTTCATAATACGTATATACGTATTATAATAAATATAGTTTTTGGTCTGGTTATATGGAAAGATTTCGAGAAAAACGGTATATACTACGTAAATTCGACTGAGTTAGGGGTTAAACACTGTGTCAATCATTATTCAGGCCCTTATACGCTACGTGTAGAAACTTCAGATGATGAAGAAAATTGGGATAGCGTATGGTTCATAATGCCAACTGGAAGTATTGGCCCACAAACAATAACAATAACAACCAGTGAAAATGTAGGTTCAGATACATTCTATGTCAGTTGGACATTTGATGGATATAGCTGGAATATCAACTACTGGTGTATTGACGATGTCAAAATCTCATCAACAAATCAACCACCAACAGTAAATGCTGGAGAAGATCAAACATTGGAATGTGGCAATGATGTTACTCTGATTGGGGATGTCTATGATCCTGACGGTGATTTTCTAACATATGAATGGAAAGAAGGTGGGACGGTGTATGATTCTAGCAATCTTCCAGCCACAGATCCGCCAATACATCACTATCCGTTCTTCACCCATGATTTCGCACCTGGCGAACATATCATTACGCTAACTGTAAGCGATACTGTGACTACAATTTCTGATGATGTGCACATCTTTGTTTTAGAAGATACCGCACCACCAGTAATCACAGCTGAATTTATACCCATCGATGTTGAAACAGATGAAGGTAAATTTGAAATCAGTTTCAGTGCAGTAGATAACTGCGATCCTGATCCAGAAGTTACAGCGGTCATTCTTCTTCCAGATTTGGACGATCCATATATAGCATACACTGTAAGGGAGTTCAAATTAGAATTTACACTGGATGATAATAAACTAGAGGTGAAAGATCCTGTAGATCCAACTGAACTTTGGAATGATATTCAAGATGATGGCGGGTTACAAGTTGATAGCGGACAAATGGTTTACATAGAACTACCAGAAGGAGATCCAACTGATTGGGAAATCTACTATGATGCATACAACGTTTTGAGGATCCTAGGTTATAAACCTACCCTAAGAGTCATAGCTACAGATGACTCAGGCAATACAGCTGTATTAGATGTACAGCCGGTTTTTGAGGAATAGGAAGACTAGAATATCAAATAATTGCAGTCCAAACAGCAAACTAAAACCACTAAATTTTTTTTTCATCTTGTGATATTTGTTTTCTTAACAATCGTTAGAGATACATTTGTTAAACATAATGGTTTGAATTTTCAAATATATGAGTAAAATAAAATAATAGATACTAAGACGTTAACGGTAACAAAGTTTTAGTAATTTTCAATCCATTTTTATCCTCCTCACAAAAATCTAGGGTCGGGTTTATATAAGTAATAGATGTTATTAAATTGTAGATTTTTGGTGATGAAAAAATTATGGCAGAAGAAACCAGAGAAGGGAGAGTATCTGAAGAAAGAAGAGATGAAAACGTAATATATGTTGGAAATAAGCCACCAATGAGCTATGTGCTTGCAGTAGTAACTCAATTTAGCGCTTCAACTGAAGTAGTAATAAAAGCTAGAGGCAGAGCAATTAGCAGAGCAGTAGATGCAGCGGAAATTACAAGAAACCGGTTTGTTACAGATGCTGAAATCAAAGATATAAAAATAGGAACAGAATCTATCACAAACGAAGAAGGTAGAACATCTAATGTATCTTCAATTGAAATATATTTAACTAAAAAAAAGGGTAAATAGGTATAAGATAAAAGAATTATTTTAATAGACATACTTATTTTTGGTTTTGCCACCTAAAGACTGCGGCACAGTTCAATGGGAGTGATACTATATGATAGAAGTAAAAGTACAAAATATTGTAGCATCTACAACATTTGCAGAGAAATTAGATCTAGACATAATAGCACAATCTTTAGAAGAAGCAGAATATGAACCTGAACAGTTCCCAGGACTGGTATATCGATTAAGCAATCCGAAGACAGCCACGCTTCTCTTTAGAAGTGGAAAAGCCAATTGTACTGGTGCAAAAAGTATAGAAGATGTAAAGACTACTATCAAAATAATAGCGGGAAAACTAGAAAAAATAGGTGTAAAGGCATATAAAAATCCTGAGATTGAGATTCAAAATATTGTAGCCACATCTGATCTAGGAGGAGAGCTTAATCTTAGCGAAGCAGCTGTATCTCTTGGTTTAGAAAATGTGGAATATGAACCTGAACAGTTCCCAGGACTGGTTTATAGGATTAGAGAACCTAAGGTGGCTATGTTGCTGTTCGGTTCTGGTAAAATAGTCTGTGCAGGTGCAAGAAATATGGAGGATGTATCAAAAGCGGTAGAGAAATTATCAGAAGAGCTTAATTCATTGGGACTTCTCCACTAAATATAGGTATAAAAAATTAAAAGAGGAAAAATTAACTGATTTGGGCATTCAAATTGTATAGACCTTATATTTTCTTATTTAAAACATGAGCAAAATAACCTATTTTCAATCCTTTTTATCCTCCCAACAAAACTCAGAAGATTGTAACAAATTTTTAAAATACAATTTTTAGAGGAAACTTTTAAGTTACGCTGCTACATTGGAATTATATATATGGAGAAGATGGAAAAATATGAAACAAAAAAATTTACTCGTACTAGATGAAAAGGATGATAAAGCAGTTAAAATATTCACAGAGCTAGGGATGCCGAAAAATCTCGCTAAAACATTACTATATATCTATCAGGTTGACGAATGCCGATCTGGAGACATTGAACAAGGAACAAATCTTCGACAGCTAGAAGTAAGCGTTGCCATGCAAGAATTCAGAAGAAGAGGATGGGTAACAAAAAAAGATCTGAAAAAGAAAGGGAAAGGCAGACCGGTACATATCTATAAACCTGCAACACATTTATCTGAAATATTGAAAATCTTTGGGCAGGAAAAATTAAAAGAAGTTGAAAGACTTAAAAATGATATATCGGAACTTAAAAATCTTATCAGAAGTAGATAAATTTTAACTTGTGTTTTTTTTGAAAAGTTATTTCAACATCTATTTATACTAACATGTTTGAGGTTGGTTTTTTATAGAAAAGGATGTTATCAGATGAATATATGACAAAATCACAACAGATAGATCAGAGAATCGGCGTGTTTGTAGACACACAAAACATGTACTATTCAGCAAGGCAGTTATACGGCAGTAAAGCAAATTTTAAAACAATCTTAAAAGAAGCTATTGCAGGTAGGAAACTCATTAGAGCCATAGCTTATGTTATAAAAGCAGATGTGAAGGATGAAAGCACTTTTTATAATGTATTGTCTGAGATGGGTTTTGAAGTAAGATCAAAGGATCTACAAGTTTTTTATGGCGGAGCTAAAAAGGGCGATTGGGATGTAGGAATAGCTATGGATGTAATGAGGTTAGCACCAAAACTAGATACAATTGTATTGATAAGTGGAGATGGGGATTTCTCCGACTTGTTAGAACATGCAAAAAGCTTGGGTTGCAGGGTAGAGGTAGTGGCCTTTGGTAAAACTACATCTCATAAGCTTAAGGAGGTTGCAGATTTCTTCGTTGATCTTGATAAAGATGCAAAGTATTTGTTAAAAAAACGGAAATAGTATTTTATACATAACTGTTATGAAATTGTAGAGTTGGAGGAGATGTATGATGAAGGGATGTAATTTCAAACAAGGTAAGATAGGTGAAGCGGGTCCTTTTTGTTTTATAACAAAATGTGATTGTTCTGGAGAAGACAATTGTATTTTTTATCAGATATATAAAAATACAGAGATAAACAAATAAATAAATATTTCATAATGTTGAAAAGGTGGTTATGAAATTGTAGATTTGAAAGGTAAATAAAATGGTTCGAGGAATTGGTAAAACAAAAGTTTAATAAAAAATGCCATGGAAAACAAGAATGGAAAGAGACATAATGTTTAATAAAGATATAAAAGAGGCATATCTTCAAGGTGGTAAAGCAATAGGAGAAATTGTTAAACCAAAAAAGGTGAAAAATGAGTTGGTTTCATCATATATGTGAATGTGGTTGCAATATTCACGATGTTGAATATACCAATGAAGTGATTATACTTACTTGTAAGAGGTGTGGTAAGAAGGTGAAAAAATGAGTAAAATCACAGGAAAACATAGAAAAAAGAAAAACAAGACAGAAATAGATAAAAGAATGGAAAAAAGAGAGAGAGAAAAAGAAAAAGCAGAAAAAGTAGATAGAAGATTTTATTCAATACAAAAAGAAATTGAGGATTTGATGGGTTAGATTTATAGCCTTATGATAGCGTAGATAAAATATTATTTATAAACTCATTCTATGGAATCTTTCTGATTCAATTTTTGAAACAAGATGAAACAACTTTTCCCTTGAACTCATAGATATCAAAAATTTAGCTCTATATGGACATTCCTCATCCAAAGCTGCACAATTATTTTCCTTATCAAATATTATAGGGTACAGTTGACATCCTTCAGGTCTATGCTCATAAATCAAACATTTCATCCTCTTATGAAACACACAATGCCCCTCTCTATTTTT
>Ga0209635_10003747_pt1 | contig 11886 bp, 19 predicted proteins | sample DeeMarSWOR230_32_FD_187463 | JGI IMG/M metagenome (GOLD analysis project Ga0209635, IMG submission 187463) | Marine sediment microbial communities from White Oak River estuary, North Carolina - WOR-2-30_32 (SPAdes) (version 2) | ecosystem: Environmental > Aquatic > Marine > Intertidal zone >...
GATCCTGGGGGTGGTGATGTCTGGTGCCCTCATTCCTTCGAATTCTTTCAAGAGATACCTGGCACATCGCTCGGCCTTATTAAGGGTCCGTTTGTTGTTGATGCGGTAATCCGTCAGGTAATCCTCGACCAGCTCGTCAAAGCGGACGCGATCAAAGCAGATCCCCGGTAGCTTTCCCCGAGAGATCTCGCCCTCTCGGATCTTTAAGAGTCTTTCGGCCACCGCCTTTTTATCGCTACGGGAAGATTCTTGATATGGTTTGCCGTTCCGATAATATTTGATGTACCAGTTTTTTGTTCCTTTTCGCCTGTAGATACAGCCCATTACTGCCCTCCTTTCCGGGAATGCTTGCGCTTGACAAACTCGATGTCATAGCCGAGGTAGTCGGCAATCTGCTCCAGCTTAGGCAGGGAAATGTTCTGCTTGCTGGCAAAAAACCTGGACATCTCCCCCTGGTCAATCCCCAGATCTTTCCAGAGCCGATACGTCGATACTCCTTCCCTTTTTAGGACTTCTCTCAGGCGATTTCCCACCATGCCACCATCATAGCAGAAGCTTGATAATATGTCAAGTATTGAATTCATTGATAGATGGATTTGTTCCGGTCTATGAACTCGTCAATATCCTTGATATCCAGGAAAATCTTGCGATTCCCATTTCCTCGTACGATTGGGATCTCCCCTGCCCATATCAGCTCCCGCATGCTCCAGTCGGAACGCCCCAGGTATTCAGCGGCTTCCTTGAGGGTATACAGGCGCTTGCCCAGGGGATTGGCTATCCCGTGCTCCCTTTCTGGGCCTTGACTATCAATAGGTTTTCGGGCCATGTCACCACCTTGTAACTGAATTTCGCCCCGAAACCGTTACTACTTCTCATAATTTTCAGTGCTCCTTTACGCCCTTTTTTGCGTCCTCGATCTATCTTCCTATGGGCGAGTTAAGGGTTATATGTTGCTTACCTCCCGCCCCTTCATCCATCGGCCCAACGTCGAGGGTGGTGGCGGGATATTGCCTTACAGATGGACAACTCTGAATCCATATACCGAAACCACGGCCGTATCTCCGATCATCGTCCCAGCGTGCTGGTGCGTGTGTCCGTGGTAAATATACTTTGGCTACTTATCCTCGATGTACTTTAGGATGGCTTCAGATCCGACATGGGCGTAATCGTCCTTGTCCGTTTTCCCATAGATCGGCGCATGACTAACGAATATGTCTGCGTACGGGAAGTTCGCCAAATACGATGACGCCTCGAAATCATCAAACATACTCCTTCCGGAAGGCTTGTAGGCCGGCACCCCCTCCCATCCTCCTATTACCCAGAGATTACGCTCCGATCTATTCCCTGGGCCTGGAAGATCTTTCGGTTACTTTCCTCCCTTACGATTCTTCGGAGGTGATGGAGTCTCCATCTCCCAACCCGCTCAATCAACTGGGGCATGCCCTGTCAGGGATTCCTCATCCCAGGCTGAAAGATGTCTCCGATAGAAACTTAGGATCTCTTCATCCACAGCACCTCGCCTCCCCAATTCGCTCTAATTACCTTTCTTCTTGACGGATACAAAGGCCTTCTTTTCGGGGTCCCACTCCATCAGCTTTGTGCCCTGAGCTACAGCGGCCTCAATGTCCTCCTCGGGCAATACTCCGGGCCTCCTCCCTTGCCTGAAGCCTTCAACCAAAGCTTCCCATTCTTCTATGGATGCTTTCTCCGGTAAGACGGCCCGCCCCCTAACTACTCGTTCTTCCGTGGCTGTGACGTGGGTTTCTCGTTCAATCGTGAGGCCAAAGAGCTTCGACCAATTAAGGATGCACTCTAACACCCTCCCATGGAGCTGGGCAACGGCCTTCCAGTCCGGGCCAAACACTTTCCTGGTTATCTCGACTTGCTTAGCCCCCATGCTCACGTCCAGGAGTTTTTGCGGATCTTTAATTGGTTTCACTTCGCCCACTTTAAATGGTCGTTCCGTTTCTTCCGATATCTGGGAGCCCTGCCGAGCCGCGTCTAGGTCTTTTTTAATCTCCATAAGCTCTTCGGCATACCGCTGGATGAATTCCTCCCTGAGCGCCAGCCGCCCCTCAGTATAAGCGGGTTCGCATTGAACCTCCTCCTTCAGTATCGCCACATCTCGCTTGATCGTTTTGACTGAAACCTTCAACCTCTTAGCGATTTCGACATGGGTGAGGCCTTCACCCCGCAGCTTATCTATCTTTAGCCGCCTTGCCGACTGCTTCCGTTTGATACCAGCCACGATAAAAACCTCCATTTCAAAATTGGGCAACGTGGACAAAAAGAGGACAAAATGGGGACATTTGTCCTCCCCGCAGTGCCCTTAAACCCAGTATTGATGGGGCTTAGAGAATTTTGTCCCTGGACATTTTTAGGGACATACCTCGGCCTCTACGACTCAGGTTCAGCCACGTAAGCTACGCCGGGAAGTACCTGCTCGCCCTTCTTCCTGGGGATTCGGGCAATCCGTCCCCCGTTCCCTATGTTCAGGAGTTCCCAACCAGGAATAGATTCAGCGGGCCGCTGCACTATCACCCAGCAGAACCGCAGCAGGACGTTAATTGCCCTGATATACTCTACCTGAGTTTTAAAATGGTACGGCTGCATCCCGTTCCACTCGACCCTATCCTCGTATAAGGTCATGGTAAGCGTTGCGAGTTTTTTCCCTTGTTTTTTCATCTTTGTTTCTCCCTTCATGAATTTGTAGTCATAGCGACTACATTTATTTAGGCCTTAGCACAGGCCTTTGCCAATAACTCTAGATCTGCCTCGGGGAGTTCCACCAACCCCCCTGGAGTCCACGCATAGAGGAGCCTGGTTAAAGGACCTGCCCTCGAAAGAGTCAATAATCCTCTGTCCTTTTATCTCATCGATAAAACCCTCCCGATTTACCAGTCCCATGAACATATCCGCGAGGAGATGCCCACCTAGAAGAACCCTCCTTGGAAGGTCCAAGTCCTCTACAGCGGAGGGTATATTGCCGATTACAGTAAGCAGTGCGCTCCCGTCTGCATTGATGTCCAAACAAACGAACCCAAAAACCTTGTCTGGTAGCTTTGTCCCTGTCCCCAAGAGATGCTGGGATATTTTACGCACATTCTCTAGCTCCTTATCCATTTCACTAAAACCTCCAACTCATTGAATATTAAGGGCTTTTTAATATAACCCATGTCTCATTTCACCCATTGGCTAAAACCGCCTGGCCAGTTTTGAGGTATTTTCCACCCGTTTGCTAAAACTCCCCGCGAGGGTTCCCGGGATCAGTCTCTTGTTCACTAAAACCCTCCCGAAGGTTCCCGGATTACTACTCCACCCGCTAAAACTTTCCGCCCAACCCAACGGGCTCGTTGGGCCCTTTTACGGCACGTTGCCCCAAAGTATTCTTTCTTTCACCGGCTCTCTCCCCTTTCATCGGATTATCCCCCTCATATCCATCCGAGGCTTTCGAGGATGTCCCAGGGCAAGACTTTTTACCCGGCGGTAGCCTTCCCCTTCTCCTCTCTCCCCCCTTTTCCCCCTCTGTACCGATGGGTTTAACTTGTCAGTTGAATGGTCAGTAGGCGAAGCCTCCAGCTGTGAGTGAAAACTCCCTTATTATGGTCAGCATTAGGGCCCTGTACTCGGCCAAAACTTTTTGAACGGCTTTAATATCCCTCTTCAAAACAGCCTCATTTACCTCCGCCTCAAAAGGAAGAACCCTTATCCATTCCCGAGGTTTCCTCTCCTTCATCCAGGCAATAGCCCCGGATTTATACTCCCTATTGATTTCTTCGAGGGTTTGGTCTATGAGAGAATCGATGGTGTTTATTACCACCGGATCACGCAACCGAATCGCTTTTACACGCTCCAGGATTTTTTGAACATCGATAGCCATTTTTACCTCCGTTCTTATACCTTGATGCCCGAGATGCCAGAGATGCCCGAAACGATTTTTCCTAAGTGATTATAATCAGTTAGGAATTCCTATTTCTGGCATGTCGGGCATGTCTGGCATCACCCTATAAAGAAGCAAGCCCCAGGCCGCTTAAACGTTCCTTAATGGCTTTTTTGTTGAGGAGGTATCCACGCTTGGGGTGCTTCGTGTACTTCCCGATAGCCAAACGCTCGACCTCCCGCTTAAGGAATTTTCCCACCCTCCCCTTAAGGATCTTGGCTTTATCCCTATTGTCCTCTTCGAGTACCATCCAACCGAAATATTCATCGTCATATCTACAAAGGGCCTCAGCCAATTCCGAGGTCTCGTAGAAACCCTCCTCCATTTCTCCAAGAAGCTCATAAAGAGCCTGCAACAACTTCGGGGTAGAAGTTTCCTCCTCGCGTTGTCGTCTCTTGTCGACCACTACCGTTAGGGCGAGGCTCCTTAATTCCTCATAAAGCTCAAGTCTTGAGCCATCACCGTCTTCCCCATCGATGGTAGACGCAATGGAAAGAAGGGGGCACCATAGCTCCCATTCTCGTCCGGTGATCTCACGATCCTCCAGGCCGTGGTAAATTTCCCTAATCTCCCCATGATAAGCCATCATGGCCCGGTAGAGTTCATCCCGTATGGATTGAAAAACAGGGTTTTCAAGGCCTATAAGTCGATTTTTTATCTCTATGTCCGTGCTTTCCACCATAACCAGGGGGATACACCGGGTTTTCAGAACTGGATTGAGGTCCTTGATCGAGGCGAACATCTTTGGGGAGTATGATTCAAAGTGTTTTGTTCCCCACCTCCCTTTTCTGTCGGCTGGCTCAGCTTTTCCTGCCATGTTCCCCCTCTTATACCCGGAGTTGTACATGGAAATAACAAGTTGGCGGTCCTCGTCTTTGGAGTCCCTGAGCCTTTCGGCCTCGTCAACACAACAGGTGCAGTGGTTATCATTTATTGCCCGAACGATGTACGCTGGAGTGGAGTGGAATGTAAGCTCGCCATTGAAAGCCAGGTGGCCCGTCAACTCCAGTGTTTTGGTTTTTCCGGTTTGTGGATCCCCGTTTAGGTGGATATACGGATACGCTGAAAATAGGCGGTGAAAGTAAGTCCCCACCACCCACACAGAGGCCAGGGAGTAGATCCGCGGGTCAAGAAAATCAATATAAAGTCGGTACTGTTCCCGGATGCGGGCAAACAGTCCCATCAGAGAAGGCGGTCTCGTGCCCCCGCTGAGAAACGCCTCAATACTTTTTAACGACCACCGGGGGCGAGGATTGGGATTCCGGTCAGTGTAGAACCCCCGTTCGATCAGGGCTTTGTCCCCCAACGGAAACCTTTCCCGCTCGGATGTGATTAACTCCACAATGCGTTCAAGTCGGCCATCGGAAATTGTGATTCGAGGTGCTGCAACATAAGCAGTTCCATTTATAAAGTCCAGACCCGGCGTTATTTCCCGAAGTCTGTCCCCGATCAGCCTTTCATTTTCGGGACTTTCCTTGTTGGGTTTGGCAGCGTGGTTCCGTTCGTGAGTTTTGATCACAGAATCAAGAGTCTTCTCAACCTCATCTTGATCGAGCGGAGGATCAAACTTGCTGTTAATACCCTGGAGGGTCAATAATATCTCTTCCCGTGAAAGCTTCCCCATGCCAACATACTTCCCTGCGAAACGGGTGACTGTCTCGTTTCTTTCCCCCTCCTTTACTCCATGCTCAAGGATTGGCTTTTCCCAACCCGGCTCATTTTTCCTACCCGCCCCCTTATCCTCCGACCCGACAAAGATCTCGAAATCCTCCAGGTTGAAGCGGGCATCGTTAGCACTGACGATCCCCACCGCTCGTGGTGGGTCGTATTTGTAATTCAGTGTTTCAGGGATCCTGAGGATGCGGGCGATCTCGGCAGAAGCCGCGTCCCCTTGGAAGTATCTGGCCAGGCCACGAAGGTACTGCTCGACCTCGTCTGTGGCCTTTACTGGCTCCTTGAGAAGGAAGTAAAGATGGTAGCCGTTCCCGGAGAAAACAACCACCGAGGGCTTTATCGGGGCGTCTTGAAGTAATTTGCTTAACTCATTGTCGCTTATGTCTTTACGGTCAACATCCACCCACAAGGCCGGGAGATCGCAACAATCCTCCTTGCCGCCCGAAGATGCCCCCTTCTTCCGGGTTGCTACACCAACATAGAGGTCGTCTTCTCGGTGCCCGGTGCAGAATCTAACAACTTCACCAAGCTTACGGGTGAAGATCCGATCTTTTGAGGGGAGTGCTCGTAGTTCAACTGTTCCCCCACATCCCTTGAATAGCTGTTTGAAGAACTCTCGCTTATCCCCAAATATCACGGGATTGGGGGGGACGATCTCCACCGAATAGCCGATGCTTTCGAATCGTTGCTTTAGATCCAGAATATAGAGTTCCCCGGCCTTCTTCATTCGGTCGGGGATCCCCTCATCAACGGCTCGGCAAAATTCCAGAATAGCCCCGTTGTCATCAGGCCTGGATCGTGACTTCGCAAACGCCTTCGCCCAAATCTCGTGGGGGATATGCCTCCCATCAATAGTGGCCGAAGCACCCATCCGGGAAGAGATAGGGCTACACTCAGTTAATCGGAGACGAATTGTGGGTTTGTCGGTTTGTAGTTCGTTTGGTTGGTTCATGGTCATCTTGGTTACCTCTCTTACAGGGCGTAGATCATCGCCTTTAGATCTGACCAGGCGTTGGCAAATCCGTTTAGGCTGCCCTCAAGTTCACCGTTGAAGTATTTGCGGACAAACTCTGGCCGGTCAGCGAAGTCTTTAAAGACAAAGATCCCCCGCGTCCCCGTCTTTTTTATCTGAACCAGTGGGACCCCTTTGAGCTTCATGGCCGAAGCCAGGTAAAGATCTGTAGTTTCAAAGAGTCCGTTTTTGTTCATTTCATACCTCCCCTTCGATGTCTTTCTCGGAAGCGTCCTCCTCATCCTCGGGCGAATGATCCTCGTCATCCGTGGGCCAACTAAGGCCATACTTCTCGCCCATCTCCTGCCAAAAGGTTTTCACCCACCTGACGGTTCCGCCGTCTCTCACGGGGTGCTCCCCCATCCGAGGGGGGACCATCATCCGGGGAAACAGTCGGGTCTTAACCATCTTCTGAAACCAGGGCTCATTTTCGAGGACAAACGAATCACTCATCTCATTTCCCTCCCTTTCATCAGTAGGCCACCGCGCCACAAACGGGCAGCAGACCGGCTTAACTTGGTTTAGGCTTGGGTTTCTTCGCCTTCCCCCTCCCCTTGCCGTCTTCTGGCAAGGTACCCCTCGATCTTCTCGAGCTCGTACCTGACGAGGTGGCCGAGCTTCACATGGGGGAGTACACCCTGCATGGTTCTCACCCTTACCCGATGCTCGGAGACGCCCAAAAGATTCGGCCACTTCTTTGGCTTTGAGAAGATTTCCATTGCCAGCCATGATCAATACCTCCCTTCTTCCCATCAGTGGGAAATGTCTGTTTTAGGCAAAAACAAAAGGCCGTCCAGAGATGTCGTTTTTTCGTCCTTAACACCTCCGAACGGCCTTTGACCGAATCGGAATCTAATTATTACTTAAGCTATTTTATTGTTGTGAGAAAGAGCTAACTACTTAAAAAGAAATGAGATTTGCTTAGTGGGGCCTAACTTTGGAAATCTTACTGCCTGCCCTTTCCTATAAGAAAAGTATACCTCAGTATCCGCATTTTGTCAAGGGTTTTGGCACGATTCTTGCTTTTCGCACTTCATTCTCCAAATTACCACATTCCTCCCTCATCAATAGTAGTATACACTAAAAATCGTGTTTTGTCAACCTATTTACCACAATTTCATTCATTTTCTTTGATTTTTCCGCAATATCTTTAATTTTCTTTCCCCCAGCATCTATCTTGCTCGCCATTGGGTCGGCACACATCGGAGTAAAAAATAAAAACCCACTTTTCCGGGGAAGACCCAATTAAACTGCCTTTCTACTTCTTGTGAATCATGTTCCTCTCTGCTAATATTGGGTTATGAGGAAGGTCCCTCCCAGGCTCCTTCTCTTATTTGCTATTTCTTTGCTGCTATTCGTCTTCTCGTCCTCGCACGCCGCTGATTTTCAAACCCCCTGGGCCAAAAAAGTTGTTGCGAGCGACACCTTCACAGGGAAGGTGGTTGGGGTTTCTGACGGTGAAACCATTTCGGTGATGCGTGTAGGGCGGGCCGTAAAAGTACGCCTGCATGGAATCGACTGCCCGGAGAAAGGGCAGCCCTTTGGCAAGCGAGCCGAGCGATTCACTTCGGAGATGGCATTTGGTATGGAGGTCGAGGTTCAGATTAAAACCACGGACAGGTATGGGCGCATTGTAGGGGAAGTCATTCTCCCGGATGGTTTGAGTCTGAATAAAGACCTTGTCCACGCGGGTTTTGCATGGTGGTATCGTAAATATGCCCCGAACGACCGAACCCTGAAGGCACTTGAAGCCGGGGCACGGGCGAAAAAGGGGGGCCTGTGGGCGGACAAGAATCCTATACCTCCCTGGGAATGGCGACGGGGTGAACGTGGACGCCAGGCAAAAAAGAAACAGGTCTCTGGATTCTATCATGGGAACATTAAATCCCGCCTCTTCCACAAACCTGGCTGTCGTTATTACGACTGTAAGGATTGTACGGCTACGTTTAAGAGGCGGGAAGAAACTATCAAGGCTGGGTATAGGCCGTGTAAGGTGTGTAACCCCTAGATACATGGAGATGCGAGAAAATGCAAGGGAGAGGAAAGATGAAAACTAAAGTCTTCTTGTGTGTGATGGCCTTAGTTTCTATGGTAGGTACTGGGTTCTCCGCAGAGGTCAATAAATGGCACGGCATAATCCTCAACCAAACCACGGTCGAAGAAGCCACAGAAATCTTGGGAAAACCTGATAAGAAATCGTTTGCCGGGCTTGGCCCCACCCTTCATGATAAGTTTCTCATCCCAGAAAGAAAAAAGAAAATCTGGATAGGTCTAATGTACAAAAGAAGAGCGGATATGAAAAAGATTGAGCTTTGGGCAGATAAGGGTAATAAGATAGTTATGATCCATTTGCAACCGGAGAAAAAGATTGAAGCCAGTATGCTACCAGAAATATACAAATCAAAGATTGTTCCATGGTTCACCGGGCTTGAAGTTGGAATGTTTCCAAAGAACTATGAAGAACACGAAGGAAACGTCTATGCTAAGACCTATCCTGCCGTGTATAAATTACTCTCTGAAAATGACCAAGCTTATATGGAAGCTGGGGTTGATAATGCGAGCTTAGGGATGGCTCTAAAGGAGGTTACAGGAGTTCGTGATACCGGACTGGGATATCCGGGAAAGGTTTTAGATATATACCTCATATCCAAGGCGCTCAAGGTTAAGACAAAGGTTTTGGAATAATTCTCTGAAAGATACAGGGCAGATTGGCGAAAGATTGTGGGGGGGATTAATGGCAAAACCACTCGACCCAAAAGAAATCGTCATCGTCCAGGAAGGACCAATAGCTATCATAAATTACTCTCACCTTTATCATCCTCGTTTGGACAAAAAGGAGTGAAAGGATGAGAAGCGAAGAAGAAGTTAAAGAATTAGAGGAAGAAATATCAAAGCTCACAGGTTTTATAGGAGATTTTGGCACAGAAAAAGAGTTTGAAAGCGAAGATTTTAAGTTTTCATGTAATGTCTCAGATGCTCTAAGTTGGGTTTTGGAAGAAATAGCAACCGACCATTTTAGGAGTGATGCGTATCTGAATATAAATAATCTGAAAAAAGTTGTTAAGAATATAGAAAAACGAAGCGGAAAGAGATTGGAAGACTATAAATAAGACAAGCATGGGGTTATGCGCCAAGGAAGTATGACAAAGTCACTTTACTATGGGAACTAGCCATCTCCAACATGCTTGAGATTGAGGCATTGATCGAATTTCTAATGGAGAAGGGTATAATTACCAAAGACGAGATGATGGCCAGTGTAAGAAGCTCGATAGGGAAGGGAGGGGTAACCGATGGATACGAAGAAGAAAGCTAAAGGCCGTGATTTTATCGCCTTCAACACCACTATCGGCTTACTGCTATTCTCAGAAAAAGAATGTGAAAGAGCTAGGAAAAGAGGCGGGACCATAGATTTGGAGCGATATCCAGATTTAGAGAAACTTAAATCGCTCTCAGCACTCCCAACTAAAGTCATTCTGGAGAGTAAAGTAAGAAAAAGGGCATCCAAGGAGAGATCTTTGAGAATTGGCAAAAGGGGGACCATCCTTCTTAGTGGTGCATTGCTCATAGACCAGCTTGGTTTCAAGAAGGGAGATAAGTTCAGCGTTGCCAAAAAAAGGGATAGTATTATCCTGAGAAAAACGGAATAGAAGGAAAGAATGGGCAATACCGTTAATTCGTTTAATTCAAGTACTTAGAGTCCATCGGCTTCGAGCATGGAGGTTTTGAGAAGGTTTCTAACGTTTTTAATTAATAATATCATTTTAGTTGTCGCAAGTGTCGTTATCGCCTCCAAGGTGGCACGGCTCTGTGGATTAACTTGTGATTATAAAAGAGGAATTGAAGAATTAGTAGGGTTATTTTATATGCTGGTAGGGAGATGAAGAAGAAAAGGAGAAAGTAAGGATGGAAGGAGAATGATGTGAAAAGGGCGAGCGGGGGTCCCTTTAGCAAGTATTCCCAGTGTTGCAATTGTAGGCTTGTTAGGACCAGGAACCGAAAGCGCATTCGGTGCCGCTATTACCCGAATTCCATACCGTCGGCGATTGAGCGAGGGAGGGTATCATGTGAGCACCGTGAGTACTCCTTCAGGACCGAGCGGTTCGCGGAAGTGAACCTTGATTTCATTAAGCCCATAAAAAATGGGGAAGAGGAGATAGGGAGGTATGAAGGAAAGAAAAGGAGGTAAATATTTCTTTCGCAATTCGATAGTTTTAGGCTGGGGTACTAAGTATCGAATACAGTTAGTATTGATTTTGAGACGAGGAATAAAGCAAATGATTTAGTGGCAAAGCGATTGCTTGACCTTCCCTCATTTCAGCCCTGCCTTGTGCAGGGCGTTAGCAACGCGCTCTGGATAAGCTTGATCTTTAATTCTAGATCCAAAAAATCTTTTCATATAACCATCTACAGAAAAATCGGGTTTTAACCTGAGAACCTCTGTGGCTTCGGCACGCGCCTCCTCTTCACGGCCTAATAAACTATACGTTTCAGCCAACCAAACGCGGATAGCATGGAGATTGGGACTGCGATGCTTAGTTTCCTTGTAAGCTGCAAGTGGCTCCTCATACTGCCCTATAACCCAATGGGCATGCCCTAAGTGGGCAAAGTACCACCATGGAGCCACTGGGTTGAGACGGATCGCCTTCTTCGCCAACGGAAGGGCTTCCTTCCCTCTGCCCAGACGAGCCAGCCGATCCGATAAATGATCATAGGCAAGGGCGTTGTTCGCCGTCCAAAACGGTCTCATTGAAAAATCGCTCCGAAAAAAGATCCCTCTCTTCCTGCATACTTGTTTCAATGACGTCCACCCTATTCCCTACGACCTAAGGCCCATGGAGAATTTCTGAAAACAAGGTCAGAAAATATCCTAAACGAAAATCAAAAATAGTATCACTTTCCGTGGCCCACCAATTGCAGCCCTAAACACATTTATCGAAATCTCTTGCCCAAACCCCAAATGAACCCGAGCGGAAGGAGGGACTTTCGAGGAATATCACGGGGGGAGATGAAGAGATTGGACAAGGCCTTTGATAACATTGAGGAGGAGGATATGCATTGCCCTCATTTGGGAGAAGGAAAAATTTCCACATGCCACGCAAATCCCAGGACGGTGACCTCCCGCAATGAGTACGAGATCAATTATTGTGCCTTACCTGGAGATACAAGGATTGTCTAATATAATGAAGGAGAAACTGATGCATGACACTGGGATTGAACGGAGAAAACATCAGCGGTTTCAGGCGGAGCTTCCCGTCAATAT
>Ga0209635_10003749_pt1 | contig 11885 bp, 8 predicted proteins | sample DeeMarSWOR230_32_FD_187463 | JGI IMG/M metagenome (GOLD analysis project Ga0209635, IMG submission 187463) | Marine sediment microbial communities from White Oak River estuary, North Carolina - WOR-2-30_32 (SPAdes) (version 2) | ecosystem: Environmental > Aquatic > Marine > Intertidal zone >...
TCATCTTATGGTTGACTCTGGGGATAAAACTGTACTAAAAATTTATGATTTAGGCAATGGTAAAGTTGTAAGAAAAATCACCGTAAACAAAATACGTGACTATGAATACGATCCAAAACAGAACATATTTATTACGCTTGACATCTCGAATGTGCTGACTGTCTATGATATCGAATTACGGAAAATCAAAACAATCAAACCGAATATCAATGGCAAGTGGTTTGACAAATACGAAAATCACTATTTGATCTATGGTGAACAAGGCATATTTTTTGTCGACGACAATGGAAAGCTATTAGATTTTCAGCCAGTTTTACTTCAAGAAAAAGAGGTATATGAAAAATTCACGTTTTTAACTAAAAGCGGTATTGTACACCTTGATTCCTTAACACTTAGACCAAAACTGCTACTGGAAAATGACAATAAAATAACAAAGTTGCTTCATACCGATTATCCAAATTATGTTTTTGGTCTTGATGCCAATTATAATTTTTATCTCATTGACACCTACAGGTTGACAATAAAAGAAATAAAGGAAAAAAGACTCATTGCAAAAACAATCGAGCCCTTAGTTCATTCTACCTACGCTGATTCACTCTGGTATTTTCAGCTTGGAGCATTTGCACATATCGAGAATGCTTTCGAAATGTATAATAAACTTAGACATAACAACATTCCGGTTTTCATTGATTCAACGAATCTCTACCGTCTTAAGTTCGGCGGTTTCCAAGATAAGATAGTGGCAACGGAAATTATCGAAAATGCACATCTTAACGGCTGGTTTATATTTCAACCAAGATTTGAGATAAAAGATACAATAGAATTCACGATAGGTAGAGAAAAATATATATTCGAAGATGGTATCATAAGGGAGGATTAAACTATGAAGAAAATAATTAGGACAAAGAATGCACCTAAGGCAATAGGACCATATTCCCAGGCGGTTGTTACTGGAAAGATTATTTTTACTGCTGGGCAGATTGCAATCTCGCCAAAAACCAACAAATTCATCGATGGTGATGTCGCTGAACAAACTGAACAGGTTATGCAAAATCTTAAAGCAGTAATTGAAGCAGCTGGAGCTAAGCTTTCCTCAGTGGTAAAAACAACTGTATATCTTGCTAAACCAGAAGATTTTACTACGATGAACGGTGTTTATGCAAAATATTTCAGTAATGAACCACCGGCACGCGTTACTGTATTTGTCAAATCATTGCCTAAAAACGCATTAGTTGAAATCGATGCCACTGCTGAATTGTAAGAGAATAGAAGAACTGCTCGGCATTAGATTTAAAAAGAAAAGCCTGTTAAGACTTGCTCTCACTCACTCGTCCTATCTCCAGGCACAATCCGAGAAAGATCAAAAATCTAACGAAACCCTCGAATTTCTTGGAGATGCAGTCTTAGAATTGATAATACGAGAATATCTTTTGGTGAAATTGCCCGAGGCTCGTGAAGGCGAGTTGAGTGAATTGAAAAAGATGTATACAAACACAGAAGCACTGTACAAAATTGGTAAGAGGCTTGGACTCGGGAAACTCATTTTGATGAATAAAGGCGAGGAACGTACCGGGGGGCGAACTCGTCCATCCAATATCGCAGGCTGCGCAGAGGCGATTATTGGTGCGCTCTATCTCGATCGCGGTCTGAAATACGCCAGAAGATTTGTCGAAAGAAATTTTTTCAGAAAAAGAGTTATCAAACAAGAGGATTACAAGTCGATCTTGAACAAATGGGCAATGAAAAATAGAATTAAATTTTTTTATAAAACCGCGAAAGAAAAGGGCCCACCGCATCATAAAACATTCTATGTAAACCTGTACGTGAACAAGCAAAAGGCTGGATGCGGTGTGGGTAAAACAAAGAAGAAAGCAGAGCAAGAAGCCGCAAAGAACTTCCTCCAAAAGAATTCCAAATTAAAAATGCCCAATGTCAAATAAATTTGAATATTTGTCATTAGTCATTTGACATTAACCTAACTTTCCCTTCCTCAGCATCTAATTCCACCATTTGACCATCCCCAATCAACTTGGTAGCGCCTCTAATTACAACTGCCGGCACACCCAGTTCGCGCGCTACCATGGCAGCGTGGCAAATAATTCCGCCCGCTTCAATAATAACACCCTTCGCTATTGTAAAAAGAGGCGTCCAACCAGGATCAGTATGGTGCGTAACTAATATCTCTCCTTCCTTCAACCTAATGCTATCGGCAAAATCACTAACGACCCTTGCACGGGCTTTAACCCTGCCAAAACTCAAAGGTTCACCCAATAAAATCTGTGTTTTTGTAACTTGTTCATAAACACGTGCACCACTTTCGTAGACAATATCTGGCGCCTCTATCTGCCTAGAGATTTTCCACTCCATTTTTCTCTTTCTTATAAGCTCCAATAAATCCTTTCTTCCGAATCGATCAGCAGCGATATTTTCTAAATCATCTAATGTAAGAAAAAAGATATCTCGCGTCTCCTTGATATACCCCTTTGCAATCAAGTTTTTCTCCAAATATAACAACTGGTCTTTCAATTTTGCCATAACTTTTAGATAACTGTCTTTTCCATTCTCCCTAAGTGGCATGAATGCTTCAATCCGCGGTAGAAATATCTTAAGAATAAATCTCTCATAAGCACCTACGTTTTTCATTATTTCATTTAGTATGGTCTTCCGGTCCACGTGATATCCCTTATCTTCACGGGTCGTCGTAATAATCCTATATACCATATCATGATCTTCACGCCAGTTTGGACTTGCTATATCAAATTCTGCAGGTCCTCGATGACCGAAATCGTGAATAAAGCTATCAAAGCAATCCCTGAAATGTGCGTCCCTTGCATACAATGCCTCAAGATGTGAAACAGTCATCCGTTTGGTTTTTTGCCTGGCAATCGCAGCGAGATCTTTCAATGCCAGTGCCATCTCGCCTGTTCTATCAATGACACCAACCACAGTCTTCCGAGCAATTATTGCACCTTTCCGGCACATTCTGATACTCAGAAGTTTACTCAACAAAATAAGATAAAATACGCTGAGAAAAAGACCTCCAAAATATCTACGCGCAAATTTTTCTGTTATGAGTGCCATCCATTTTTGGATATTTTCTGAGCCTTTTCTTAGATCATTCGAAGGCACAAGTTTCTCGCAGACTGTCTCTAAAGCATCATGAGCTTTCATTACTTTCTTTGACATCCATCGAAACCGAGAAAAGCCGAGAATGAGATAATGGACTAATCGAATAAAGGCAACCACACTGAACCATTTCATTGTGAGAGAAGAAATTGGGGTCGGCAGATCTTGGACATCAACTGCCCTGAATGCCTGCCGCAATTGAGGATCAACCGATCTGTCTCCTTCAATAAAATCCAATATGGGACCTACGGATTTCCCAAATGCGATTGTGTTGTTAATATTCCAGTAAAGCCTGCCTGAGATTAGTTCCACAGGGCGATATTTTTTATACTGCTGAATTGTTATTGGCAAACCAAACGCACCAATTATAATGGCCGGAAAGAAAACTTCATCAAATATCGACCATCCCATAGGTGACATGGGATCAGGAATTGTCTCTCTCACATTGGCATTGCACCATACTGTACCTTTCCGGCGCGGAGCACAAGCATGTACAACAACTGGTCGAGACTGTAGTATGAAAATTTTACCGCCTTCAATTGCCCATTCAATATCCTGAGGAGATCCAAAGATCTTCTCAATCTTCTTGCCTGCTTCGACAAGTTCAAATAACTGCTTGTTGGAAAGCAAATCATCACCCCTATGTTCAATCATCTCCTTATGACCCAAACGATAACGTGTTGGTGTAATTTCACCTGAAACTAATTTGTCACCCAGACCGTAACAGCATTCAATCAAGACTTCACTGACAGAAAAAGGACTTTGAGTTACCATCACTCCACTTACTTGAGGCTTTAGCTGATGCTGGATGATCACAGCCATGTTGCCACGAGGAACATTCATTTGCTCGCAGTATTTTTTAACGCGTTGTGAATCAATCGAATCCCACACACGCATCACGGCTTCCAATCCTTCATCTACATCCTTTATATTGAGTACTGTTGTGTACATGCCGGCAAACGATATCCCGCGAAGATCCTCGGCAGTTCCAGAAGATCTCAACGCTACCCGGCCTTTTCTCAGGAAATATCCCAATTCATTTCGTAATTCATATTCAAGTTTTGGAACAATATTCTTAACTTTTTGATAATCTTTGAATCCTTGAACCGTGATTACAGAAAATTTAGGAACTAAAAAGTGCTTATTCAATTGAAATAGATGCCATGCTTTTGTGCCAACAGTTTCTGGGTTAGCTCTTTTGCATTCAGAAATTACGTACATTATTATCCAATATCTTCGATGGACTTTTCTAATTCCTCTATCTCTTCGGATAATCGCTGATATTCTTTGAACATGTTTTTTGATTTCTTGGGATTGCTAACAGAGCCAAAGCGAGAAAACGCTTCGCGTAACTGCCCACGTCTTTTTTCTTTTTGTATAATTAGGTTCTTCATTCTTTCAACTGGAGATTCAACTGCTTTTGACTTCCGCTTAATTCGCCTTGAAACATCCCTGCTTTTTTTCCACAAATAATAAGAATAATCTCCGGGATAATCATAGAGTTTTCCATCCTTGATTTCAATTATCCGCGTCGCAAAAGATGCTATTAAGTCACGATCATGAGTAACCAGTATGATTGTTCCTTCATATAACTTGATTGCCTGCTTTATTGAATCAACAGAATCCTTGTCCAAATGGAAGGTCGGCTCATCAAGTATCAGTAAATTGGATGGCTCAAGCATAGCCTTGAGAATTACAAGTCTTGTTTTTTCACCTCCACTTATAACCTCGATTTTCTTTAAGACATCATCTCCAGGAAAAAGAAAAAGACCCAAAAACTTCCGAATATTCTGATTGACTTCTGGTGGAGCATCTTTCATGGCTTCTTCAAGAACTGTTTGTGATGGTGTGAGGTTAAGTAGCATTTCATGTGAGAATGTACGGATTTTCAACTTCTCACTCACTTTTCTTTCTCCTTCTGAAGGTTTCTCACTTCCCGCAACAATACGACAAAGCGTAGATTTTCCTGCACCGTTCTTGCCAATTAATGCGATCCTATCATGCCTCTCGATAAAAAGGTTTATATTCTCAAAAACTGTATTGCCGTTGTATTTCTTTGCGATGTTTTTCAATTCCACAAGGCGATGACTGTGCATCTTCGCTACAGGAAAACGAACTTTGATCTTTTTTCTCTCTGATTCCGCCTGAATGCATTCCATGCGTTCAAGATATTTTTCCCTGCTCTTTACTAATTTTGCCTTTGATTTATTTGCCCTATTACGCATGATGAATTCCTTTATTTCTCTAATCTTCTTCTCTTGAACCTTTGCCAGCTGTATCACTCTTTGTTTTCGCGCCTGCGATTCCTGAAGATATCCCGTATAATCAGTACGATACTTCCGGAACTGACCAAAATCTATTTCAAAAACGCCGATTGAACCTCTTGAAGTTTGAAGTACCTTGTCCAGAAAATAACGATCGTGGGACACAACTATCATTGCACCATTGAAATTCTGAAGATAGTTCTCCAACCACTGTATTGACTCGATATCTAGATGATTCGTGGGCTCATCGAGCAATAGCAGGTTGGGTTTGTTTAAAAGGAGTCTCGCCAAGACAATGCGCATCTGCCAACCACTTGAGAATTCATGTACCGACTTGCTGTGATCCGCTGTAGTAAAACCCAAACCATGAATTACCTTCTTCGCTTCGGCTTCATAGCTGTAACCACCAAATCTTTGAAAATTTTCTTCTGCAATCTCGTATTTTCTTAGCAAACCTTTCGCTCGGGGATTTGTGTTTATTGATTCTCTAATTCTGGATAAATTTGCAAGGTGCAGATTGAAATCCTTCAAAACCTCATCTATTAAACTATGCCCGCGCAGAACAACTTCCTCTTGGGGCAGGTGATCGATAATCATCTCTTTTGGTTTGCTTACATGACCCTTGGTTGCTGAAAGATCACCAGAAATAATACGTAACAGCGTTGTCTTGCCCGCCCCGTTGGCGCCGACAAGTGCGTATCTATCAAATCTATTAATGCCTAGGTTTATGTTAGAAAAAAGCGTGCGCTCACCAATGCTATATTCAATATCAACCAATTTCAGCATTTCCAAACCTTATTACTATCATTTTAATGGATTTGCATTGTAAGTCAATAACTAGGTGTCTGATAAAACCAGACACCTTCGATCTTGGAAATAACAGATAGATTATCCAGATGGAATTAACAGAAAAGTCCGTCTTTCATCAAAATAGAATCTTCCCGAAGTAATTTTTAAGAAGATTAAGCTTTTTACCATTCTTCTTCCTTTGGATAGGGATTATATCTTTGTCGATGATGAGCGTCAAGCTTTTTTTGTAATTTGTGCAGGCGATCGAATAGTGATAGATAATCTATTGTTTCACGTACTCGCTTGAGTTCCTTTTTCTTTTCAGGTGAGATTTCTGGTGCGGCAAGCATACGATTGATTGGTAGGTTGATTTCGTACTTTTTAATTACTTTAGCACCAATTCGTTTTTTTGTTTTCAATTTCATGGTTGGGATAAAATAGTTATGGCGCAGGGAGATTAAGCGTAATATCTCATCAATAATTGTGCACTCCGCATCCGTATCATAGCGGCGGTACCCCAGATAGGATCGTACCATGGTCCAGTTCTTACACTCAACATAGGGCGCATCATTCTTATGATAATCACGGGAGCGCGTAAGGTTAATCCCATGGTTATTTGCATAATGCACGATATGGGCGTTGATGAACTCGGTCCCATTGTCAAAATGGAGATCGGTAATGATAAAGGGCACGGTCCTTTTAATATCACGCAATGCCCGCTCGGTCCAGACTCGTGCCCGATTACGTAGCGCCCGTAACTCGGTCCAATCAGTATTAATCTCGGTTGCCGTCAAGGTATGAATATAATGGCCACGCGTCGTTTCTCCACAATGATGTACCAAATCCGATTCCACATAACCTAACCGACCTTTTGGTTTGGCATAATGCGGTTGCACGGGAATGTTCTTTTTTATAATTGATGCATAAGGATTGCGGCGATAGCGGTGTTTAAGCCGTTCTTTTTGTTTAATCGGTTTCATCAGACGATCTACGGTGGCCGGACTAATCGTCAATAACCGCTCCTTAATGTCTGCGGGCAGATCTTTAAAATATGACCAGCGCTGGAAAATGCACTCTTTATTGAGCCGAATGAAATGCACAAGGTGAATGGCTGAGCAATAATGTGCTAACTTCCACAGAATTACTAAAAGAGGCACCAGTTCCTCGGTATAGCGCTTCTTGCGGCCTCGTAAATGGGTTAAAGTAATAGTCGGATCAGCCACCAATTTAATGCCTTGAGGCGTATAGCGAACTTTGCCCGTCTTACGTAAAAGCACGGCCAAATGCTTACGGTTATATTTAAGAACCTGGGCTAACTCATTTAACATGGTCGTCTTGGTCTTACGGCGACTCTTTTGATACGGCTGGGCGTTTACTTTGACTATTGACCTTTTAGCCGGCATGGTGTATACTCCTTCTGGTATTGTTATAGTCATGTGTGCTCCTTTCGGTATTAATATACCAGGGAGCACACTCTTTTTCAATAAAAATCCTACTTAAGCGAATTTTGAATAAACAACCTTGTTTCGGGAAGATTATTTTTGAGGAAAATCGAAGTCTTGACATATTTAAAATTATATGTATAATCTGCAAAATGCAGAGAAAAGGTACAATAGAACGGGAATGTGCAATTCTTGTTGTACAGAATAGTGTTTATTCCACGGAAGGAGGTGGTACAGTTCTAAATAAGAAAGGTGCTTTATATAAAAGGCATAACAAAAAGGAGGTAAAATGAGGTATGCCCTAGCAGTAGCGATTATAGCATCGCTATCCTTTGGATTGATAACTGAATCTTTCAGGTATCAATCAACTGCTGGTCTCTGGGAGGACGACTATGATCTTCTTTTTGATCCAGCAAGGATTCCGCAGATTGAAGGTTCGAGAGTGTGGACCAGTCTTTCGAACTTCGTAACAGGAAACGAGGAACCATTTTCTAATGGAAGTGTTCCATTTATTCTTGTCGGTGGCACAAAGAACTTCGGAGACTATTATCCGGGTCTTGTCGTTGATAACCGTATGAGCAAAGATCCCTTAGATACGGGTTTGAATGATCCATTTGGCAATGACATCTATGGCGAAGGTGAGAGAGTGGAAATAGACTGGAATGACATAGATAACAATGGTGTCTTCGATGAACGTTCTGTTAGAAGATACGGACGAACAGCATTCGATACTGAAACAGAAAGAGATGTATATATTGGGGTAGGAAGATACTTCGGTAATCTGAGAGTCGGCCTCGGTTTCATGAGAGAAGAATTCACTGACATATATACGAGCACAGGCAACAATTACACGATCGATTCTACTCATGAGAATTTAAATCCAACAGAATTGGTTTATGAAAAACATATTGCATTTGAAGGTGATGAGATCGATAACTATGTGAATAATAACTTTATATTGAGCGGATGGATGGACAAAGAAAAAATGTCAATCGGAGCAACAGTGGAATTCAGTTTGATGTCCCTAAAAGAAGAAGCTATCGTAACTGGTGATTCGATGATTACTACTGATCCGAGCAACCCGGCACTCGACTATACCTCCGCTACAATATTAGATTCTTCGTGGATTCCGTCGTCAGGTATGGGAGTTGATGTAGAACTAAAATCTTTCTATGACTACAATGATTATGCGCAGGGAAGATTCTATTTGGGATTCTTCATGAACATGCTAAGCTATCATGATGATGCCGCTGAGTACTACAACAAGTATACCGAGAATATCTATAACGACTTCACATGGAATTATGATACAACCGTGACTAATCACGATGGCAGTAGCAATTATATGGGTGTGAGGCTTGGTACAAAGCAGCTTTTTGAAGTCTCTGAAAGATTGAACCTCGGTTTTGGTCTCTTTTTCAGCATGTCAAATTATACAGAAGAAGATACAGCCCAAAACAATTCCGTTGCTGTCGTTGAATATGATGACAATGACGGTATGACCAATGATTTCGATGATTATACTACCACAACCTGGTCGAGCAGGACATGGATGACAAAAACAACTGGTGCTGTTAAAAGTTTCTCGGTACCAGTTGGCATTGAGTTTTATCTAGCTGAACCTGTTGTCTTTAGGCTCGGTGCAAGACACACCTTGTCCATCAACGATTACACAACTGTGCATGATATGATTGATTATGACCCAGAAAGAACAAGAACAGTAAGAGGTGATGGAACAGTATCTGAGTCCATGATTGACCCGGGTAATCAAGCAGCAGGTTCTGAGGAAAGTGACACTGAGACACTTCCTGATACAGATTATTTCTATGGTATTGGATGGCAAGTGACTGATAACCTCCAGATCGACCTTATGGGTTTCAATGAACTGACTGACCTAAGTAATTGGAAGCTCTCTGCAACATTTAAATTTGACTAAGGAGGAGAAATGAAAAAACTATTAATCATTGCATTCACTCTATTACTAATTATTGCCTGTAAAGAGGCAAATGAATTGGAAATCACACCTGAAGCACCTGATGGTGTAGGCTCGAGTGATCTGCCTGTTGTATCCGCAATTTCCCCCTCTGTCTATGGTCAACTTACAGATCAAAATTCAGTCAAGACAGGAATTCAAGCTAAAATTGAGGTGACATTTTCTGATTTCATGGATGTTGCAACGATTACAGAAAGCAATGTTATCTTGCGCAATACAGCCACAGGAAGTGATGTAACGACTTTTACCACAGAATATTTCCCAGAAAGCAAAAAACTATTCATATACGTTGATACTGCTGCCTCTGCCAGTCTATTTCTACTCCGTCTTGTCACTGGAGGAATGACAAACACATACGGTTCGTCGCTCGATTTTGATGGAGATAACTTCGCTGATGGAACACCTTATGATGATTATCATGCATCTTTCTGGACAGCTGGTGCTACAGATACAATCGTAACCAGGACTCAACCAAAGATTACTAGTGTTTCCCCTGAGTCATTGGCTATCAATGTCCAGCAGCCTCTAATTACCATAAATTTCAATTCTAATATGGATACGACGACCCTCAACACATCAACTATTACGTTAGAAGATGAGAACGGGAATACTCAAACACTCACTGTGACCAATAAGACCTTAACAAGTATTGAACTGCAGCCTGCGAGTAATCTAGCACTGGCAACCAATTATCTTGTTACGGTCAACTGTGCAAGCATTGAACGACTTGGTGATTCAGAAACACCATCTTATCTTTTAGCCTTAGACGGTGATGACGATGGACCTGAGGAGACAGAGCCAGATATACAGTGGTCGTTCCGGGTTGATGACCCAACCTTGCCGCCAACTGCCAGCTTGTCAACAGGCGGCATCACAAACGGCGTGAGATATATCTTTTCAGATCTCATTGATGAAACAACGATTACGACAACTACATTGAGAGTATATGACGGCATCGGACATGTACCCGGTCACTTTAGAATCTACGACGACGGTGTTCAGACATTCGTCGAATATTACTACAAACGCAGTCTATCAGGAAGCAGACGTGCATTTGTTTCAAAGAGTATTCAAGCTACAAATGGCTACTTTTATGACGGCAATGGAAACGGCATAGGTGGCGAGCCCTGGGACGATAAATATATACCATACTAGGATAGAGAACTAAAAAAAGGGAAGGGCATATGCCCTTCCCTTTTTTACTGACAAACCTCAATAAACTTGAATAATCACAGCAATCTTAATTTGTGCGAAACTGTCATCATTATTAGTAATCTAACATCCAAACCTCAACCCATACACTATCTCTGTCAATGGATTTAAACAAATACCAGAACCTCATCAAAAAAATATACTTCAAGAAAGATTCAAAGAGAGGAGTCGATAAAACCTTCAACTGGCTTGTGGAAGAAATCGGTGAACTTTCAAGGGCAATAAGAAAAAAAGACAAAGAAAAAACTAAGGAAGAATTTGCTGATTGTCTTGCTTGGCTCCTTTCGGTTGGCTCAATACTCGGCATCGATGCTGAAAAAGCAATGGGGAAATATGCGAAAGGCTGTCCGAAATGTAAGAAGACTCCGTGTGATTGCAAAGAAGATAGATGATGGGTGTGGGTTTAGAAACTTGATATAAAGTGAAAAAACACATCACGAGTTTTTATGATCTTGAAGTCTATCAACGCTCTTATAAAGCAGCAATTATAGTAATTAAGAAAATAATACCTGAACTGCCGCCTGAAGAAAAATATGGTTTATCCAGTCAATTAAGGCGGTCATCAAAAGTTATACCAAGATTAATAGTCGAAGGTTATTCAAAAAAAACACCAAAAGAAAGGATTTCAAAAATATCTTGATGATGCCTTAGGAGAAAGTAATGAAACAATTGTTTCACTGAATCAGGTTAAAGATATCTATGGTATTGTACCAAAATTTTGCAGTGAAATGATTAAAGAATATGAATTAATCTCAAAAAAATATATAAATTATCTACAGTTTGGATATCATTCGGTAGCAGGAAGGTAGAACTTGAATAATCATAAGTCCTTCCAGCATCCAAAACCAAACCTATCTTCAAGTTTTTGAAAGGAGGTTAAATGACCTTAATTTTATTAGCAGGATTGTTTGCCCTCGCACCACCAACAGGAGTTCGGGCTTATGATACACCTGATGATGGTGGTGGCGCAATTATCATAGAGTGGCAGATATCACAAGATGATCAAATTCTTGATGGTTACGAGATCTATAGAAGTGATAACGGCATCGATTTTGAAAA
>Ga0209635_10003751_pt1 | contig 11882 bp, 9 predicted proteins | sample DeeMarSWOR230_32_FD_187463 | JGI IMG/M metagenome (GOLD analysis project Ga0209635, IMG submission 187463) | Marine sediment microbial communities from White Oak River estuary, North Carolina - WOR-2-30_32 (SPAdes) (version 2) | ecosystem: Environmental > Aquatic > Marine > Intertidal zone >...
TTGAGAAGCTCCTTATCTACTCTGGGTTTATAGTAAAATCCCTCTAGGTAGCTTTTGGTAACCAGTTGGAGCAAATTGCGGTAGCCTTTTTCATTCTTGACCAGTAAAGTAAGGTGATAGGGATTTTTACGGGCCGGGTCTCGGCTATGGCAATCGGTCTCGGCGACATAAACTTCGCAGCCAATGATTGGTTTTATCCCTGCTTCCTTAGCTGCTATATAAAAATCAATAACGCCGTACATGGCGCCGTGGTCGGTGATAGCAAGGCTGTTCATGCCCAACTCTTTGGCGCGGGCAATAAGCTGGGAGATGCGGCACATACCATCGAGTAAGCTATATTCGGTGTGGACGTGCAGGTGAGCAAACTTCTGAGGCATTAGGTAGATTATAGCATTTGTGCCTGGAGCACCAAACGAGGGATTTAGCACTCTGAAAAATTTCATCACATCGCCTCTCTTCTATCCAAATCTGGGTATTTTGGAAGTGGCTCAGCCCCAGTTTTTTATAGTTTTCCGCTTTAGCATGCTTTGTCGTGAGTGCTTGACTGAGCTCACGCCGAAGCTTCAGCCGAACAGCTAGGTGTCTAATGGATTAGCATTAGGGCTATAGCTATATATTGCACAAGTCTTTCCTAATCCCATTCTATGTTTTCGCCAGATCTCCGCTGTTGCCATTTGGGTAATTGCGTATTATGATGTCGGGGAAAGGCTTTGTGATGCAGTGGGACAGTGAATACCATACTATTGTAATAACTGTCCCGCTTCACTATGTCAGTAAGTTTACCCACCATGGTAGATTTCTGTATTTCGCTAAAGGACAACATCCAGAGTTTTCCGTCTTCGTGACTCCGCGAACTGGAAGTGAGCGGAAAATACCTTGAGAAACCGACTCAGTGGTGAGGTTAATGGCCAAGACCTAGGTAATTGCCAATAAACACTCTTTGCAGTTAATTTACTGAAAGCGATATAACCGATATCAAGATGTCTAATTTTCGCAGCTACTTAAAAATGGGATGCCTGGCCGGACTTAAGCGAGGCTGGCGTAGTTTCCTCTGGATATGCCGGATTATTATTCCTGTTTCACTGCTGGTAATCCTCCTTCAGTGGACGGGCTGGCTGGATCAACTCAGTTTCTTATTAAGTCCCTTGATGAACCTTATCAATCTACCTTTCCAGGCGGCATTACCAATCATTGGCGGAATGTTAATCAATGTTTATGTCACTATCGCTACCATGGCCGCCCTACCATTCACTATTGAGCAGATGCAGTTGATTACTGTATTTACCCTGATTTGCCATAACCTCATTATTGAGGGAATTATTCAGCACAAATCGGGCATTAACATCATCAAGATAACAACTATTCGTATTGCGGCAGCTATCCTGGCGGTACTCATCGCTTCCCAGTTTCTCGGTGATACCAGCCAGAGTATCCCGGCGGCTGCCCAGCTTACTTCTGATGCTCCACTGCTTGTGGTTCTGAAGGATTGGGCAGTAAACCTGGTGATCTTACTCATAAAAATTTTAGGCATTATTATGGTTATCATGACCATGCTGGAGCTATCTCAATCTCTGGGATGGACAGAGTACTCCATGAAAATTTTCCGACCTTTGATGAAAGTGTTCGGTCTACCCGAGCGAGCGGCAACCTTGTGGGTAATCAGCATTGGCTTTGGCCTGACGTACGGCGGGGCTGTTACTATTGACGAAGCTAAAAGGGGAAGCTTGAATAAAGAAGAATTAGAGCGCCTCCATATTTCCATCGGCATCAATCATAGTATGGTGGAGGATCCTCCATTATTTCTGGCGCTAGCGATAAATCCTTTCTGGGTGTGGGTACCCAAGCTGCTCATGGCAATAACAGCCGTGCAACTTTATCGAGCTATACACCACCTTAAGAACAAGTTGCTTCGCTGAGGAGCAGAATTTCAAATGTCTATGTCTTCTAACTGATGGAAATTCGGTGAGAAAGGAGCTAATCCTCGGAAGTGGATTGAAAGTGACCATCATCGGTGTCAGGGAATTTCCTGAAGGATGTCCCAGATTTCTTCTGCCTTCGTGCCGTGGTTGGATTTAGGGGAGATTTGTAGGAAGGGAGCTCAGAAATTCATGGTAGCATTTGGGGATATGCTGCGGCACTGCCGTTTTGGTTATAATGGAGGAGTCCCAATGCTTGTGTCTGGCTAAAGGAACTAGGGTGGAGTTATGTATTTAGTGGACTTTGGGGATATAATAAGCAGTAAGCTAAGGCAGATCGCTGTAATTTTGTTTGAGGCTTGCAAGATCCCAAGATACTACATTGTTGGACTACATTGGATTTGTATGTGGTAAGAACAGCAGGTGAGTGCCTGCTCTCCAGCACTGAGTAATGGCTTATTAAGAAAAAGGACGATTATGAAAGTGTTAGGTATTATGGGCAGCCCCAGAAGGAGAAGCAATACCGAGATTCTTCTTGATAAGGCGTTGGAAGGTACTGGGGAGGCAGGAGCCGAGTTTGAAAAGGTGCTGGTCTCCAAGCTCAAAATCTCACCCTGTCTGGAAATATATGCCTGTCTCAAGGATGGCGACTGTGCCATTAAGGATGATATGCAATTGCTCTATAAAAAGCTTCTGGAAGTAGACCATATCATTTTTGCTTCACCGATGTTCTTTTATGGTATTACCAGCCAGGCGAAGGCAATAATAGACAGATGCCAGGCGCTTTGGGTAAGAAGACATGTGCTGGGCATGTGCAAGGAGGACAATCGGGTTCGCAGAGGGGTGTTCATTTCAGTTGGCGCCACTCGGGGTGAAAAACTCTTTGATGGCTCAGTGCTCACGGTGAAGTATTTCTTTGATGCTATTGGCGTGAAATATTATAGTGACTTATTGGTCAAGGGTGTTGATAAAGAAGGTCAGATTGAGGAATATCCTCTGGCTCTACAAGATGCATTTCGTCTTGGCCAAGAGCTTGTCCTTGGGAAGAGAGAAGGAGAATGAAGTCAATAAGAGCTGACAATCTAACCAAGATGTTTGGCCATCTTGTTGCCGTAGACCATAGCTCATTTGAAGTCGAACAGGAGGAGGTCTTTGGTTTTCTTGGCGTTAACGGAGCCGGCGAGACCAGCATCGTCATGATGATAGCTACGGCACTAAATCCTAGTTCCGGGACGGCTACTGTGTGCGGGTATGATATCATCAGAGAGCGGGACAAAGTCAGATAATCAATTCCGTTGTTACGTACGAGCTGCACGATGATGACAAGCATTGCTAGGATAATTGACAGACCAGATACTGGATAGTATTATGATATTCGATACTGACTGAAGCAAGAGCGGTACTGGTTAAGGCAAATACCAGAGGGAATTTCACAGGAAATAAGGATATGAATAATGCAAAGTGAGCAAGATCACTACGAAGTATTACGCATTACACCAGACGCCAGCGAAGCTGAGATAAAAGAGGCGTATCGTAAGCTGGCTTTCCTATATCATCCAGATAGGAATGAGGCGGGCCAAGAAGCCAGTAAGAAAATGAAAGAGATAAACGAGGCTTATGCCATTCTCTCTGACCCAATTAAACGCAGGGAGTATGACATTCCTCGGGGATATCGTGGCAGGGTGCCGAAGTTCGAGAAAGGCAGCAAGGTGAAAGTCAGTTCCAGTTCCGCTTCACCGTACAGAGACCGTACCGGGATAATTGACAAAGTACCTGTTAAGGATACCTTCCGCTTCTGGTATATGGTGAGGTTCGAGTCGAAAGGCTTGCCGACAGTCAGTCGCTTCGCTGAAGAAGAACTCGAGGGAGTGGACAGTTAGTCTGAAGTTGGCGCACGTTGAGTAGCATTCTGCGGGACAACCTGAAACATAGACGAGCGAGAAACGGCAGGCGAGAAGAAAAAGGAGGCGGCAATGATTAAGGGTGTTGTAGGATACAAGGTGAGGAGTTATAAGGACTTGGAGCCTATATTGATGAAGCTCAGGGCGCATGCCATGCAATATCCAGGCTTTTTAAGCGCTGAGAGTCTCGTCAGCGAGGTGGATTCCTCTGTCGTCGTAATGATGAGCACATGGGAGATGATTGAAAACTGGAGAATGTGGGTGAAATCAAAGATAACGCAAGATCTGCTCCAACAAGCTGAAGCATTTTTGAAAGAAAAGCCCAGAATAACAGCTTACAGGATAATGCCCACAGTAGAGTGGCGCTAATCCCTGGGATATAAACTTTTACTAAGAGTGGTTGTTAAGACAAGAGGACTGGACATCCCGAGGCCGGGGCAGGATCCAATCCTCCCGAATTCTGGTGGGATGTGTAAGGAGCAAGCCTAACTCCTGCCGATTTTGAATGCTTTCATGCCATAGGTTGGGCAGATGCTCTTTAGAGTCGCTGGTCCGTTGTTCTTCATGATGATGTTACTGTGTAGAGGTAGTTGGGCTTTGTGGTTGTACGGTGTCAGGAGCCATACTCTCCCGGAAATGTTGAGTCTCTGCGTGCTCGTGAAATCGGGAGTGGCTCCAGTGGTGGGCAACTACGACTGTGGGTGCTAGACTTCATATGAAGGGTTAACTTAGTAACAGGCAAGCTTTCTTTAAATAAATGTTTCTGGAAGGATAGCAAAGTGCAAAAAATGCATTCAAATTGTGGAGGGCTTAGACCATTGCTAGCTTCAGAGTTTAACTGTAGGCTTTGCTGATGAAGAGTAAGAACTTGTGTAATAAAGTTAAAATCGTCACCGATAGTTCTGCCTACCTTGAGCCAAAGGTCATCGCTAAATATGATATCCGTGTTGTGCCACTCAGAGTTGCTTTTGGAAGTGAGGTTTTCGCCGAAGGGGTGGACATTACTAATGAGGAGTTCTATCAAAGGCTAGCTGAAGGCGGAAAACTGCCTACTACTTCACAACCTGCGATTGCTGACTTTATCAAAGTGTATCGCAAACTGGCGGACCAGGGACATCCTATCCTATCCCTGCATATTTCTAGTAAATTAAGTGGGACCTGTGCTTCAGCTATGGCTGCTAAAAATGCGCTTCCCCAGGCTCAAATTGAGATAGTAGATTCGTTAACTATAGCCCTGGGAATGTTAATCTCCCCTGCCGCTGAAGCCGCGGAAAGGGGAGAGACGCTACCTCAAATTGCGGCTTCTATGGAGAAACTAAACAAGTGCGTAAAGGTTGTTGGTGCTTTTGATACGTTGGAGTATCTTTGGAAGGGAGGGCGGATTGGGACAGCTAGAGCCCTCATTGGTACTTTACTGAAGATTAGACCTGTTCTGACTCAGGAGGATGGAGAGGTCAATGTCTTAAACAGGACAAGAACCATGGCCCATGCCATTGAGTATATTCTAAAGTTTGTGGAAAAAGAATTGAAAGGGAACGTCTCTCTTAATGGTTGGATTGCTCACAGCCGCGTCCCCGAGGCAGCACGTACATTAGAGAAAAGGCTTCGTGAAGGCTTTCATTGGGTCAAGTTACGCTTTTTTGAGCTGGGACCAGTTCTGGGGACTCATATGGGGCCGGGTCTCGTTGGCGTGAGTTTTTATTGTGATGAGGACTGGCGCTGACTTCGGGCGATAATGAGGTGGCTAGGATTGTAAAAAATAGAACATCCCGAGTAGTCTTACTCCCCCCACAAGCTACCGTCTGGCCCCGTTTCCACTTACATTGTGCTGACTCTCAACCTGCGCCTTTGCCTCTGCCAGACATTCTTGGGCATCCTGCCTGGATGCAGGCGGCAAATCGTTCAACCTGTATTGGAAGTGAAAAGCGAGAAGGGCATAGTGGAAATCGGGACTGAGGGAGCAAATAAAGGAAGCAATTCCTGCTACCTCCGCTTTATCAATGTGGCCAGGTACAAGTAAGGTGCTAGCTACCAGAAATGTAGGTGTGGGGCGTTTCCTCATGTAGCCAGCGAGCAGTCCAAAGTTTTTCAGTGTCTGCTCATTACTTACACCGCGAAGGGCTATGTGCAACTCTTTGCTACATACCTTCAGTTCAAACTTGATACAACCACCGGAGTTTAATAAAAGCTCAGCCACCTGTTTTAGTAATGCTGGAGGCATCGCGCAATTGGTCTCCCAGCAAATGCGAAGAATCCTAGCTCTGTTTCTGGCAAGAGCCAATCGGGAAACACACAGGGCGTAAGGTAGTTGGAGGGACGGGTCACCGCCAAAATAACAAATGCAGGACGTTAGATTACCAACTGCCTCAGCCAACTCTGTGGCGCTAACATGGCTTGGGCTTGTTGCCTAATTGCGATAATTCCAGTTCTGGCAAAAAAGACAATCAAAAGAACAAGCCTGATGAAAGACAGCCAAATTTGTATAGCCATATTCAGCGCCAGAAGAGTAAGCATACTCTGGATAACCGACTCCGGCTCCGGCGGGACAGACCAAGCAGCTACGCAGTTAGTGAAGAGAGGATCGTAATACCAGCGAACATTGCCCTTAGTTGCAGTGGCTCCTACTGACCTCTTATCTTGGTTAGTGCGTAGCCCGCAATAGCTCGTCTTGTTTGGTGGGATGTGGCATCTGTTAACACAAAGTTGACATTCAAGCCCTTCTTCATCCCGGTGTGGCTGTTCGGGAAGGTTGAGTGGACTTCTGGCATTTCGATGTGCTTCCTCAATAACGAGCAGAACATTGGAGAATTTCTCTCGGATGCAATTGAGACATAGCCTCAGGCTTTGAGAGATAAGAGGTGCCTTCTTACCACAATAATGGTAGTGACCAGATTTTATATCAAATGCGGAGGCTGAGATACATGGGTAATACTCATGGTATGTTTGATAATGATAACTTGCCGTGATGAGTTACTAGGATGAGAAAACCAACCGGCTTTTGTTTCTTTAAAAGAAAACCTATTGTCCAGAAGAGTAGATATGAGTTCCGGATTGAAATAGAGGGATTCAATGAGACCTCAAAGCCTGAATGACTAATAGAATATAACTTTCAATTGCTCGCAACCATTTCTTACTTGTCTCACTCCGGTAGAGTATATTGAAACGAACTTGCGAAAATCCGTAGCCCGGTGTTACCTATGTGGTCAGCCAGCACAGACACTTGACATCGGAATACCGTTTGCATTATACTGGAGACGGCTAGAAATTCATATCTTAGCCGGTGAAGGAGAATAGTAAGAAACTGGCGCTTTCTATGAGCGAGCCGGAGAGGGTGTAAGCCTGGCAGAAAGAGGTTTCTGAACGCGCTCTGGAGGTTATGGACCGAAGAAAGTTCCGACTTGGAACAAGTAGGATCCAGCGGGTGGCTCCCGCAGATGCAATAGCTCAATGAGTGCTTCAAACCAAGATTGTGGTTTGAAGAATCAGGGTGGCACCACGGGGTAAGAACCTCGTCCCTAGGTAGAAACGGAAGTTTTTATGTAGAGACGAGGATTTGTTGTTTGTGATTCTATCACAGCAAGCAACCAAAGTTGTTCGGCTTTGAAATAGTTCATGAGAAAGAGGAAGCATGTGGCAAAAAAAGTGTGGCAAAACACAAATAGCCTGAATAAACTTGTTGAGCAATACACTGCTGGCAACGATGTTTTGCTGGATCAAAACCTGGTGAGTTTTGACGTTTATGGGTCATTGGCGCACGCCAGGATGCTTGCCAAGCAAGAGTTGATAGAAAAAACAGACCTGGAAAATATTAAAGAGGGTTTGATTGAGATTTTGGAGCTTCATAAAAAAGGGCAATACACTCTGCAGTTAGGTGATGAGGATGTGCATACGAAAATCGAAAATGACCTGACGAATAAATATCCGGAGTCAGGGGCAAAGTTGCACACAGGTCGATCCCGAAATGACCAGGTATTGGTTGACCTCCGTCTCTATATCAAGACCAAGCTTACCGAGATTGCCCTGGCAATACTTGACTTGGCAGAAACTTTTTATGGGCAGGCTGAGAAATTATCCAATGTTCCTCTGCCTGGTATGACTCATATGCAACCAGCTATGTTGTCTTCGTTTGGGCTGTGGTTCGGGTCTTTTGCTGAAAGCCTGCTCGATGATCTTTTTTTGGTTGAGGCGGCTTACACTCTCAACAATCAGTCGCCGCTTGGTTCGGGAGCGGCGTATGGTGTAACCCTACCAATTGATCGGGCATACACTGCCGAATTGCTGGGTTTTACTAAAATACAAAATAACGCTCTCTACTCCCAGAACTCAAGAGGGAAAATTGAGGCAACTGTTATACACGCTTTAGCACAAGTGATGGCTACGTTGAACAAGTTTGCCACTGATAGCCTATTGTTTACCACTGAGCCATTTTCTTTTATTACGTTTGACAAGAGTCTCAGTACCGGTAGCAGTATCATGCCACAGAAACAAAATTGGGATGCGCTGGAATTGATGCGAGCTAAGTATCATCAGGTTATAGCAACTCAGTTGCAAATCAGTAGTTCTCTGGCAAACCTGCCCTCCGGGTACAACAGGGATGTACAACAAGCAAAGGGCAGTATAATGGGCGCTGTTGATATAATTCTTTCTTCTATAGAAGTAGCCAAGCTTTTCGTACAAACGATTGAAGTCAATGAGACACAAATCAAGAACCATCTTCCGAAGGATATTTTTGCCGCCCACTGGGTATATACTTTGGCTCAAGAAAAGAAACTGCCTTTTCGGCAGGCATATACGTATGCTAAAAAACATCTCAGCGAGATTCCTGCTTTTGATGCAGCTAAACTCCTTAAGATAGCCACTTCGCAGGGCTCGACTGGCAATCTTCAACTTTCAAACGTTAAAAAGAATATTTTGGAAAAAAGGCGGCATTGGGTCGAAGAGAAAGAAACCTTTGAAAAAGTTATTGAGGCATTAATTGGGAAATAAAGGAGAAAATATGAAAACACAAACCAAGTATCACAAAATTGCCTCCCACGAGGTTCATGAAGGGGAAAAGGTTGACTCCGTAGTACTTCTTTACTCGGGAGGACTTGACTCCTCTGTTATCTTGAAGTGGATTCAGGAGACTTACCATGCAGGGGTTATTGCTCTCACTATTGATATTGGTCAGCAAGCCGATGATTTGGAGGCTGTAAAACAAAAAGCTCTCAAGTTGGGAGCGAAGAAAGCCATTGTGCTTGATTGTAAAGACGAGTTTGCTGACCAGTATATTGCCAGAGCCATTAAAGCCAACGGCAGCTATCAAGGGGACTATCATTTAAGCACGCCGGTTGGCCGCCCGCTAATTGCTAAAAAAGCGGTGGGGATAGCTCATGCAGAAGGAGTAAGGGTTATTGCTCATGGCTGTACCGGTAAGGGCAACGACCAGGTGCGGATTGAGAGTTCGATTCTCTGCGAAGATCCGGACATGAAAGTCATTACTCCAGTGCGGGAATGGAGTATGGGGCGTGACGAAGAATTTGTATATGCAACCGAACGCGGAATTGAAACTTCGCAAGCAAAGAAGGGGGTTCCTTATTCTTGGGATGACAATATGTGGGGTCTGACGGGCGAAGGCGGAGAGATTGAAGACCCCAAACTTACCCCCAATCTGGAGAAGATTCTGCAAATTACTACCCTGCCTGAAAATGCGCCCAATGATGTGGGATATATCGAGCTTGAATTTGAACATGGTATACCAGTTGCTCTTAATGGACAGAAAATGAAGCTGTCTGAACTCATCATCACTACTAACAGGATTGTCAGCAAGCATGGCGTAGGATATGTCATCCTTATAGAGGATCGCCTGGTGGGAATAAAGGTCCGGGGTGTGTATGAATCACCGGCGGCTCACGTGATCACTCAGGCGCACTACAACCTCGAAAAACTTGTCAGCACCCAAACAGCCAACGAGATGAAAGAAATAATTGACAAGAAATGGGCATACCTTTGTTACAATGCCAAGTGGCATGAGCCGACCATGAAGCATTTGAATGCATACATTGACTCGATGAATTTTAATGTGACAGGTACAGTGAAAATCAAGCTTTTTAAAGGTAGGTCCGACGTCGTTTCAGTCAAGTCGCCATTTTCACTGTTTGATGCGGACCTGGCCACGTTCAACAAGAGTAGTAAGTTTAATCAAAACTCAAGCGCTGGCTTCATTGAGATATATTCATTGGCGATGAAAACTGCGGCAAATGTAGGTAAAGGGAAAATTGATAAACTTTAGATAAAGTTTATCATGAGCGATTAATGAAAAAGGATTAAAAAAGCAAAGTAAGCGATTCCACTTTTATTTTCGCACCGCATCTCATCAGACGCAAATTTTTAATGCTCTGGCGATTAGAACCAAGTTAGTTGTGCATCAGGTTTGATAGGGACGGTATAAACTCAAGAACCTCGCGTAATCCCAAAACCGATGAAGTGCTTTTACAAGGAGTGAGGGACGAGAGCCCTAACCTCTGGTACCATATAACAAACCACATATTCTTCATATAGATAATCTATGCCATGAGAGAGCCTGTTGTTCATAGGGAGATACTGCCGAGTTAGGATTTTGGTGATTTTATAGTATCTATTTGTGGGGCGGGACAAGTCGGAAGTTTTCGCGATAACAATGAAAAAATTTATAGAGGATAGACGTGGATTTTAATCTGCAGGGTGATGCATCCGCTTACTCACTCTTTTAAATGTTTCCAGTTCACTGATAGATAACACGGCGGTCATGTATAGATTTCCAAACCAGATGCCTATTCTTGTTGGGCACAGAACACCATCCTTGTTGCGAAGTGTTAAAGGCATTTAATGATGCTCCATACATTGCGCCCGGCCTGTGGACCAAGCCCTGTTGTTGGCTCATGGGGAAAAGTACAGCGAGGTAGTTTACCAGGGCCAGCGCCAGGGCAAGCTGCTGTTTCTGACTGTCGGAAAGCTTGCCGACATGGCTGTCTTTCTTGTCGGCAAGAAACGCTTCTTGAAGAGACGTGGCAGTTGGTACTTCTTTCCGATAATCCCGGCCAAACAGGTCTATCGCCTCTTTCACGCGTATTTAGTCGTAAATAGAAGTCGTCTGGAGCTGTACACCAATCAGTTCCTTGATTCGCTCCGGTTCCTGTAGGGCTCAATACCACATACCCTGAGTCTACTGCTATCCAGTTGGTGCAGAATCTCTATTATCTCAACCGTAGTCATCTTGCGAGCTCTGTTGGTGCCGGGAGCCCTGAATATTTCGCCTTCCTCAACATTGAAGCTGTTACCATCCACGGCTGCCAGGCTATCTTACCTTTTGCTGATGGCATTTATTTTTATAACTATACTCATCCCATCACAATAGTTTATTAGGTGAATACAACTTTGGGGATGACCCGATTGCGCTGCTCAATGCTTCTTTTCATTGATACAACGAGCTTCGGGCAGAAGGTAATTAAGAAATGCTTAGGTTAGTAGCGTTTAGCTTGCCGTGCAGGCTTTACATTGCCCCGATAATCAGGAGCGGTGATGTTGAGTACCAGGCTTATCTTTGGATCCACCATTCGTGAACTGATTCTTGTTTCAATCTCCTCTAAAGAGAGACATGTGGTGACCACCATAGGCAACTGGGCATTATAGCGGTAGTTTATCAGTTGATATAACTTCTCCTGAGCCCAAGGCGTGGCTGATTGTTCACCGAAGTCATCTAGTATAAGTAATGGAACTTCTTTAAGTTTCTCAGAAAATTCGTCATAGGAGATTTTACTATCCGGACTGAATGTAGAGCGCAAATGGTCAAGAAGGTCGGGGACAACCACAAAGAAGACCGGTTTCCCTTGCGCCAACCGACAATTAGCGATAGCTGCCGCCAGATGAGTCTTACCACAGCCATTAACGCCTTGAAATATCAGCCAACCCTCCGGTGAGCGAGCGAATTCTTCTGCCCGATCGAAAGCTACACGCAAATTTTGCCGCTGTTCCAGGGGAAGTTCCAGTCTCTTGTGGTCAAAATTATCAAAGGTCATATTTCGCAATAGCTCCAATTCTAAGCCAC
>Ga0209635_10003756_pt1 | contig 11877 bp, 10 predicted proteins | sample DeeMarSWOR230_32_FD_187463 | JGI IMG/M metagenome (GOLD analysis project Ga0209635, IMG submission 187463) | Marine sediment microbial communities from White Oak River estuary, North Carolina - WOR-2-30_32 (SPAdes) (version 2) | ecosystem: Environmental > Aquatic > Marine > Intertidal zone >...
CTAATTCTATCAATTGCCGTCTCCTTTCTAGCGCTTCATTTATGAACCAAACAGAACATCAATTGCATGCTACGAGGTGAATCCTAGTTTGAGTAGTGGCCAGGTCAATGACAATCCATGGGCATACGCCATCGGCATCGCGGTGGGGGTACTAGCCAAGGCCTCAGGGGTCGATATGGAAGCAGTCAAGGAGAATGTAGAGATACCTCCGGATCCTGCACTGGGTGACGTTGCAACGACGCTTGCGTTCCGCTTGGCCAAGGAGCGCAGAGAGAATCCGGCGAAGATTGCAGCTGACATCGCAGGAGATTTGAATAGACTGGTGGATTCTGAGCCTCTCCTTGGCAGAGTTGAAGTCAAGGGCCCCTACATCAATCTGTTTCTGTCACGAGGCGAGCTCGCAAAGATAACAGTGGGAACAGTTGAAGCGAAAGGCACCGAATACGGAAAGACAGGCGAATATGCAGGCAAGCGTGCCCTGATAGAGTCACCTGCTGTCAATCCGTCGAAGCCGTGGCATATCGGCCATGCAAGAAATGCAGTCCTGGGCGACACCCTAGGGAACATTCTCGAGGCAGTAGGATATGAGGTCATTCGAACCGATTGGATAAATGACTTGGGTCTCCAGATTGCGCAGCTGGTCTGGCGACTGATGCAGCCAGACGTGCCTGAGCCCAAGCCAGAGGAGAAGTACGATCACTATCTTGGGCACTTGTACGTCGCGGTTCAAGAGGCCTTCGAGAAGGACAAGAAGATTGAGGAGCAGATAAGGGCGGTTTCCAGAGACCTGGAGCACCTGGAAACTGCCGCAGCAAAGAGAAGCGAAGAGATGGTGACTCAGTGCCTGAAAGCACAATGCCAAACTGGGTACCGCCTTGGCATATATCACGATCTTCAGATATGGGAGAGCACAATCGCCCACAGTGGTCTGCTCGAACGTGCAAGAGACATGATGCTTGAGGCGGAGAGCATCTTCGTGCCAGAAGAAGGTGACAAAAAGGGCTGTATCGTTGCCGACCTGCGGACCATAGACGAGTTCAAGGACATGAGGGATCCCTACAAAGTCCTCTTCAGGTCGGACGGTACGAGAACGTACACCGGCGCCGACGTGGCATTCCAGATGTGGAAATTCGGAATTGTCAAGGACCCATTCCAGTACAGAATATTCGAAGTTCAGCCAAATGAGAGAGAAGTCTACCGAACGGTTGTTGACGGAGAAGACCGAGAGTTAGGAGAGGTTGAACTCGTATTCAACGTCATAGGGTCGGACCAAGCCCACCCGCAGAAGTTGGTGTACACAATAATGCATCTTCTTGGATACATTGATCAGAGTGACAACTCCCATCACATTGCCTTCGAGTTTGTTGGGCTGGACGACGCAGACTTCTCTGGAAGAGAGGGGACTTGGATAGGTTACTCTGTGGACGAGGTCCTAGACAAGGCCGAGAAGCTAGCTCGTGAAGAGGTCGAGAAACGCAACCCGAAAGAGGATGATGAATTCAAGGCTAAGGTTGCAGCAATGATTGGGTCAGGTGCTGTCAGGTATCATCTACTCAAAACATCACCCGACAGGAAAATCATCTTCAGATGGGATGACGCACTAGACTTCAATGGCGACGCTGCACCGTATCTGCAATACTCGCACGCTAGAGCACAACGAATCCTCGAAAAGGCTGAGGAACTGAAACCGACAGAACCTGATCTCTCGCTGTTGGCCACTGAAGAGGAGTTCGCCCTGGTGAAGGCCTTAGCCAGATTGCCTGAAGAGATTCTCGAGGTTTCTCGGGGCCTCAAGAAGGAGGTCTGGGGAACGAGTTTCCATTCCAATCGGATGACGTCATATTGCTATGAACTAGCAACGATGTTCAGTAAGTTCTACGACTCATGCCCGGTACTGAAGGCAGATCCCAAGTTTAGGGCTGCGCGGCTCGAGCTCGTGAAGACCTTCAAGACTGCCATGGCGAACTGCTTGAGTCTGATTGGGATTCCAGTTGTAGAGCGAATGTAGGCTAACCAGATGTGATCTTGGCAGACGAGATTACTATTGACGGACTTATGATTGCTAAAGCTACCCTTGTGTCGCCGCCGACCATCTCGACTCGTCGTAGAAGATCGCGCATGTTTATGCCCACAAGTGTGTTCTTGACAGAGTGTTGAATCTCCCCATTCTCAAAGTATGAACCCTCCATTATCATCGCACTCAAGTCTCCAGTAGCCATGTTGGGGCGGTCGCCTGTGAAGCGGCATAGAACACCTTTCCCAACCTCAGAGAGCACATCCTCAAGTGACCCCTTCCCAGGAGCAACTACGAAATTCGAGGCTGAGATGGAGGGGACTCCTGAGTAAGAGGGCCGGCTTGCATTGCCTGTATTCTCAACTCCGTCTTTGTTGGCAGTGTATGAATTATGAAGCAGGCTCTTCAAGACTCCGTTCTCCAGCACTTCGGTCTTCTGAGCTCGGACACCCTCGGCATCAAAGGGGCGAGAGCCAACACCTCCGGGAAGGAGTGCATCGTCAACGATGTATAGCTCCTCCGAAGCAATCTCCTCACCAAACGCATCTGAGATGTAGGAGCGGCCGTATTGCACTTCTTCTGCATTGATAGCACCTGCAAAGCCGCCGCCAATTATCGCGCTCGCTGCAAGAGGAGTGAGTACTAGTGGCATATCCCCACTCTCGACCGTCTTGGCTCCAAGGTTGCTCAACGCATTCTCGGCAGAGGACCGACCAATCCATTCCGGATCTATCTCTTTGAGAGCACGAGATAGTTGGAACTCATAACTGGACGTCTGATCTTCGTCATCTTTGATTGTGGGAGAAACGTACATCCAAGTAGAAGTTGATTCAGCTGAAGAAGAAATACCAAGTGAGTTGACAATCACTGTGAGCCCGGTAGAAGCAGAGAACTTCGCTTCAACTGCAGACTCATGGTTTTCAAGCGCAGCTTGGGCGGCATCAACTCCCCTGACGATAAGATCTGCTGCATCCTCTGACCCCAATTTCTGGATTGCAGGATCGACAAGACCCTCAACCTTGGGGTAGCTGCTTTGTGATGACGGCAGGCTCACAAAGTCGGGGTCTTCGATAGAGGCCTTTGCCAGTTTCACTGACTTCTCTGCGGCTTCGATCAGGTCAGCCTCCAATACTGTGGTGACATAGGCGAATCCAGTGCTCTTCCCGATCACAGAACGAATTCCGCAGCCAGCGTCTCGCTTGTCAGAGGCTCCCTTAATGGCGTTATTCTCAACATCGATTGAGAAAGAACGGGACGAAGCCATGTAGACCTCTACTTGGTCGGCCCCAAGGTCCTCAGCTCTCCGAGCAGTCTTCTCTGCTATGTCAATGATTTCTCCCTTCATCTCACATCCCCCCAACAGGAACGCTTCTGATGCGAGCGTGAGGACCTCCACTCATGTCAGGGACCGATTGACCACCCTTTCCGCAAGTACCGGCGTCCATCTCGAAGTCTTTGCCAATTGCATCAATCTTGGCGAGTACCTCCAAGATCTGCCCTGCAAGCGAAACGTCTCTTACCATCTGACCGATCTCGCCCTTTTCAATGAGATAGCCGTGACTGGCCTGAAACTGGAACTGACCCTTTGATGGGTCTGTGTAACCGTAGTTGAAACTACACAGCAGAATGCCGTCCTTAGTGTCAGCAATCAACTCGTCTACGTCCCAGTCGCCTGGCTCCATCAAGGTGTTTGACATCCTAGCCAGCGGAGGATACATGAAGGACTGAACCCTGGCGGACCCGTTAGGCTCCATGTCCAAGCGAACGGAGGTTTCTAGTGTGTGAAGAAGGTCGGTCAGTAGGCCGTCCTTGACTAAGTGCCTCTTTCTTGTCCTAGTTCCCTCGGCGTCGTATTCAAACGAACCCCTCTCACCAGGCATTGTTGGATCGTCGCTCAAGTTGAGATGTTCAGGGCCGACACTCTTTCCAACTTTATCCTCTAGGACAGTTGTATGAGCGGGCCAATTGTCTGCTTCACATGCGTGTCCAAAGGCCTCATGAACCATCACACCGTTCAGAACGGGGTCCATTACGACATCATAGGTGCCACCCTTCGCTGCAATAGATGAGAGAAGATTGACTGCCATCTCAGCAGACTCCGTGCCTATTTTCTGAGGCCGTTCTTTCTCCATTTCCTCATAGCCACCTCGTGATCCATGTGACTTGAATGCACGTTGTCTGCTTGTTCCATCCTTGGCAAAAGACACTGAGATGATGCGAGGCAACGACGTTTCACTCCATACACTTGTGCCGAGTGAATTGGCAACGTACATTTCTGTCCACAGATCACCGTAGATTGTCCTAGTGTTCACGATTCGGCTGTCGAAGGCCTTAGCTTGTTCATCAAGCATCTTAGTGAAGGCCATCTTATCCTCGAACGATACATCCTCGAATGGTGTCTTGACCTTGTACTCAACGCGGTCCTTGAATGTTGGACCGTCAACATCGAACCGCTCCATCACCTTCGATTTGGTTGCGACAGCTAATCGACCCAATGACGCGCCAGTATCTCGCATTCCTTTCAACGTGAGGTCAGTTGTCTGACCAAATGCCCAAGCCCCGTCCACAAATGCTCGAATCCCAGCACCTCTAAGACGAGAGGCTAGAGACCTCTTTGTCACTCCATCACTCATCTCGATGATTGTGGTGACAGTGTTCTCAATTCTAACATCGGCGAAAGTTGCGCCTCCATCCAAAGCTGCCTCAATCGCGGCCTGTGCAAGATCTTCCATTAACATCACTCGATACTCGATTGTCGCCGCTGAGAGGGGTTCCCCATTATAACTGATGTGGACTGTGACCTACTAATACCGACGTGATACACGGGTTATTCTTAGCTGAGAGGTGTTACAGAACAGGACACAGGAGGTATACACTTGACTCTAGATTCATCTTCCCAACGATGTCCGTTGTGTCAACGTAACACTGCCAGCCATATGTGTGAAGATTGTGGTTCGGTAGTGTGTTCAGCCTGCCTAGAACCTAGGTCAAGTGAGTATCAGATTTGCAGAGACTGCCACACACCAATAGGCCGTTCAGACTTGGACGAAGAAACAAAGGTCTGTCCCGAATGCGGATCAGACAGGATCAGCAGTGGCCGACGAACAATGGACATGTGTCCTAAATGCCACTCCAGTCGCATCATTCTCTTGGAAGAGAAGAGAAGAAGCTTGGCACAGGAACTGCGTCAGGCCATAATGAATATACAGCACGGCCACACGAAGCTTCGCGACTTTGCGAACAGACTTGACTCGGCAAAGAGGATACTTGTTTCATTGAGAATGGCGAACTTCCTACACTATCACTGGTTGGAAGACAAGATCGAGTCGATTCAAGAAGAGCTTCCAGCAATTAAGAACAGGATTGGAAACCAAGCAGAGATAGTAGCTCGAAGAATGGCCGCGGAAACTTCCGGGCTGATTGACTATAATAGGTGGACTCCAGAACAGTTCCCTTTCATTGAAGGAGTCACAAACAGAGTGACCGAGATTAGCAATCACTACAAGCAGAACGTCGACGACGCTCTTAATGAGGTGATGCCAAAACTGGCAGACGTGAGTACACAGCTTGAAGGGCTGAGCTATCACAGAACTGAGTTCAAGGAGTTCTACGAGCATGTTGAATTATCAGTCAACGAGCTGCCAGTGTGCGCCCTGCCAGATATCAAGGTAGTAGGTAGCAATTTCCTCAAGCAGGACAAAGCGGAAGGAACGCTGTTCATCACGAACAAGAGGATAATCTTCATCGCAGAAACTGGCAGGCTTCGTAAGAAGACCGAAACAATCTTCGACTTTCCGCTCGTCTACCTCAAAGAGATAGAGGAAGTCGGTAGACTCTCGAAGAAGCTTGTGCTTCGATTGAAGCAGGGGAATCTGAGAATCTCCTGTAATGAGGAAACAAAGAAAGTCCTCCCGGATTATCTCGAAATCGCCAGAAGATTCGAGAAGTATATGCAGACCGACTTGCAGAGAGTGAGGAAGATAGAGCAGAAGTCCGTGAGCATCAGTGACGTTCGACTCAAGATAGAGGGGCTTGTCTATGCACTCCTATCGGGCGACAACCAATGGTCTCGCGAGGAACCATCATCACGGCGTCAATTTGCTACGACTAGGGATCTGGACCCCGACAGGTACCGCGACTACGCCTTCAGAAAAGACTACCACGACAACTCAAGTAGGTTCAGGAATCACCTGCAGGATATGTATGGTCGGACTGGACACGGGTATCTCGAGGAGAATAGAGAACTGGAAACCTTGAGAAGAGATGCGATAGAGATTGATGATGCCATTGATGAAACCATACGGTTGATGCGGAATGGCCACCTCGTAACGGAGGACTTCATCAGACGGTATCGGGGGCTTATGCGTGACTCCTATAACACCAAACGTGAGATTGAACGTATTGCTCGAGAGTTGAGCAGATACAGATGGTGATTAGATCCCGAGCTCGCGTTCCAGCCGTTTGATATCCTCTTCGAGAGACTCACTCTCAGTTGCTGGCTTTGTGACAGCGGAAGCCTCCGCTAACCCTGCTTCTACATCAAGTTCCTGCATCGCAGTTGCCAAGTCGTCAGAACTCACATCCATGGTCATGTCAAGGGCGTCAGCAGATATCTCAGCCTCAATCTCAAACTCATCCAGACGGCGTGCAATCTCATCAACGTTCTCCACAAGCTTCTTCGCATCTGATGTATCACCTAACATGCCGAGAATCTTCCCGACTTCCTCGAGAGCACGGCTCGTCTTTGCAGAAGTCTGTGCACGGTTCAGATGAGCCAAGATCTTCAGTATCTGTAGCCTCGACTTGTCTACGGAGAGAGCAAATCTACGAAAGCGCACCATCTCAGTCGCATACGTTCGGAATGCATCAACCTGCCCGGCCTTCCTAGCTTTTACAGCTCGATTCTTTGTGTCTCGCTCCTCTTTCTCCAGCTTGTTTCTCTGTCGTTCTAGCTGTTTGGCTAATATTCGGAGCTGACTTGAAACCTCTCCTACATCGGGACGCTTGCGACCCCATGAAAATGCCTTCCTAAGCGAATCCAAGAAGCTCACCATGTTTGCGGGGTAAACCCTAGAGTCTAGCTTGGAGGTTCAGCGTTTAAACCTTCGCAGGATAGTCCGTAATCAAGAGGTCTGGTCACCCTAGCATTGGTTTACCAGCGTATATGGTTGGGTCACACAGAAGTTATTAACGTCGATAGGCTCCAATAGACCTGAACTCGGATGTCTGATAGGCTAGACCAAGGCCTGAGAAACCTCCTAAACAAGGCCATAGAGTTGGATCAAAGGGGCATGAAGAAGGAGGCGTCGCAGTACTATCTCAAAGCGAGCAAGATTCTAATCAAGTTGTCAAATGCGGCCTCGCTTCCTTCAGTACAGAAGCACTATCTTGACAGGGCTCAAGAGTGTGTAGATAGAGTCCGCTACATTTCTGGAATAAAGAAGAAGGCCAGAGGACTGCCAGAGGGGCTTACCAAGCCCTTGATTCCTGCTCCCGCAGAAGACACGGAACCCCTCATGGAGAAGGAACCAGAAGTGGACCTTGAAGAGGATGAGGACACGCGAAGACTGAAGGAGATGATCTCAGACACCATAATCACAGAGAGGCCAAGTACCAGTATGTCCGAAGTGGCAGGCCTCGAGTCTGCCAAACAGGCCATTCACGATGCAATCGTTGCCCCGATGAAACATCCCGAGCTGTTTAAGCCAAAGGCGAGACAACCATGGAGAGGAATCCTCTTCTACGGCCCAGCAGGTTGTGGCAAGACTCTGATAGCAAAGGCAGTTGCGGCAGAAGTCAATGCCACTTTCTTCAATGTTTCAGCTGGGAACATTGTCAGTAAGTGGTTGGGAGAATCAGAGAAGCTTGTCATGACCCTCTTTCAGTTGGCAAGAAAGAGCCAACCAGCGATAATATTCATGGACGAGCTTGACTCTGTGGGGGTTTCCAGATCTGGCGACGACGTAGGAGGAGAGAGACGGCTGAAGACCCAGCTCTTGACAGAGCTACAGGGACTTGCTAGCAACCCTGAGGACAGAATTACCGTAATCGGCGCTACGAACCTGCCATGGGAGCTGGACTTTGCGCTCAGGTCCCGATTTGAGAAGAAGATTCATGTCCCACTTCCTGACAAGACAGCAAGGAAACACATCTTTCAGATCCACATGGAGGAAATCGATGTCGCCCCCGAGGTCGACTATGAAGAACTGGCCGACCTAAGTGAGGGATATAGTGGTCGGGACATCAGTGTCGTATGCCGCGAAGCAGCCATGGAGCCCATAAGAGATCTCCAGCATACAGGTCAGATGGATGATGATGAAGAGATACTGGAGATCCGACCCGTTTCAAGAACGGACTTTCTCCAGGCGATTGAGAACATAAAGCCGGCAACATCTCCAGAGGACGTCAAGAGATACATTGACTGGGCGGAGGGTTCGTAGGTTTTGGGGGTCAGAGAGAAGCAAAGAGAGAAGAAGAAAGAGAAGGCTCAGCAGGACACAGTAGAGGTAAAGGCAGAAGAAGTAGATGTGGTTGAATCTCAGAGTGTTGAGGAACCTCAGAAATCCGAAGTCCAAATCATACAACAGGAGGCCGCAATCACACCAGAGGAAGTTCGTACGGCGACAGAAGCCGTAGGTGTTGAAGAAACGAAGCCTGTGACTGTTGAGATAGTACTTCTCCCACCATGGGGCGGCATAGATGAAACCGAATGGATGTACAGTATTCCGCCTAGAGAGGAAGATAGACAGATGTGGGCTGAGGAGTGGGCAGACTTCCTTCTAGGGTGGGCGGAAGCGAATGGAGTCCACGTACTGTCAGTGACTATGTTCATCAAGAATGCACCATTCAAAGACATAGCCGGGAAGGTAGACTCGTTTCTTCTTGTCGGCGAGGTCTTGGTCAAGAAAGAGATTGCAGAGTGGCTTGACGACACAAAAAGACAGCTACGCGTCTACTGGAGATATCTTGAGGACTGGGCGGACATAATCTATCAATGGGCCTTGAGGACAGGTAAGTTGAGACTTGATATCAAGTCAATCGTCATACAGGAGGAGAAGCAAGACTTCGCCAGTCTGCCCGAGAAGGATCTTCGCGCGGTTATGAGAATCATGGTCGACAGAGGATTGGCGGACTGGGTAGACAAGAAGAAGGGTGCAATAAAGGTCAAGGTCTAACGAGCAGAACCCATTGAACCATCACGTTGATCTCTGGCTCTCAGACCGGGGAAGTAGTATCGACCGCCAGTAGAGAATCGAATATCAGCCACGGCCATTCCGGCGTCTACTAGACTCGCCAAGACTTGGCGTGCATGGTCCTCAGACCACTTGAACTGCATCATCACCTCTTCGACAGAAACATGGCCCTTGGAGGCAGCAAGGTTTACAACATCTGCTTGGTCCCGACGCAACTCGAGGGGACGCAGCTCCACTACTTTCACACCTCCGGCCAGTGTACGAATACCAGGAATGAGACCGTTCTCTGATACACGATTCACTGATTCGATTACGTCACTGTAGCTCACGTTCTTCAGATCAGGAAGACGCTTCACAACTTCTACGATTAGTTCTGCCAGTCCCATGAGACCCTTTGAGGCGTTGGCTGTGGCAACGTCTAGGATTGCGAGACCTATGTAGTCGTAGTACTCTTCCAAAGTCATTCCATCTGTTCTCGAGCGAGCATCGTGTCTTTGAAGATTCAATAATCTGAGGGCATCTCCAAAACGCTCTGGTAGTCGCTCTGATTCCAAGAAGTATAAGACATCAAGGCCCACGCGTCGCAGATCATCAATGTTGTGTTTCACCTCTCTTGCCAATGCCTCAGATTCTCTCTGATATGATTTGATATCGACAACTCCCATGTCGAACATCTTCTTCAGTTGGTCTAAGGTGGCAATAGAAGCGTAGAGTTCTGACTGAAGTCGCTCCTGCATCAGGTGTACCTTCATTCAACTACATAGCCCTGACTGGCCGTGTAGAGAAATGGAAGAGATGCTACTATAAGGGAGAGTATTATCAACTCACGATTTACGGAGTGATTCTGTCTCTATCTCTGGGGAGAAGCGTGGCCTCCCTGATGTTTTCAATCCCCAGCAGTTGCATTGTCAGACGTTCTACGCCTAGGCCGAGACCTCCGTGCGGTGGTGCTCCGTACTTGAAGGGGTCGAGGTAGAACGCGAAATCATCAGTATTGAAACCCTTCGCTTTGAACCTCTCGACCAGAAGATCATAGAGATGAATCCGTTGCCCACCAGTCGTAATCTCCATGCCCTTGTACGTAAGGTCGAAACTCTCAGTCATTCCCTCGTCGGTAAGGCTAGGCATCGTGTATGCAGGGCGCAATTCAAGCGGATAGTGCGTGATGAAGACCATTTCAGTCCCAAACTCTCGGGGGAATATCTCTCCCAGAAGACGTTCTCCCTCAGGGTCTATGTCGTCGGTGATTGACATCTCCTTGCCTTCCTGATTGAGAAGACCGATTACTTCCTCATACCTGATTCGCTTGAAAGGAACCTTTGGCATCTCAAGCTCGACCCCAAGAAGCTCGAGCTCCGTGGCAGATGCCTGTGCAGTCTTCTTAAAGGAATAGTGAAGCATCTGTTCCTCCATCTTCATCACGTCGTCGACACCCGTGATCCAAGCCATCTCATAGTCGAAGGACGTGTATTCGTTCACGTGGCGACGTGTGTTGTGTTTCTCGGCCCGGAAGACAGGTGCAATCTCAAAGACTCGACCAAAACCCGCTAGAAGCATTAGCTGCTTGTAGAACTGCGGACTCTGAGCCAGGTATGCCTTCTTGTCAAAGTATTTGATCTCAAACAGATTGGCACCTCCTTCAGTGGCCTCAGCAACAATCTTCGGAGTATGGATCTCCACGAATCCATTTGCCTCTAGATACTCGCGGGCAAATCTCACTAGAGAGTGCTGAACACGAAAAATCGCGTTTATCTTTGGCTTTCTTAGGTCAAGGATTCGGTGGTTAAGCCGAGTGTCAAGGTCGATGTCGACTTTTCCTTCAACTACGTCTATTGGTATTCGGTGAGACGTGTTGATTATCCGTATGCGGCTAGGTATCACCTCAACACCGGACTCAACCTGCTTTGCAGTGACAACTCTGCCCTTGACAGAAACTGCATACTCAGGCTTGAGTTGTCCACAAACATCGAAGACCTCCTTAGAAACCTTCTTCTCAGGGACAGTAATCTGCACAGTGCCAGTTTCATCCCTTAAAATCAGGAACTTGATTTTGCCCTTGTCCCTCAATATGTGAACCCATCCTTGAAGGACGACCTCAGCATCCACAATCTGTGTCGTAATCTCTGTGCTAAGGTGTGTACGAGTTTCTTCCCCGATTGGTTCGACACCTGCCTTTTCATAGAAGTCCATTGGGTTTCGCCTCGTCGCTGTAACTCAGAGCCTAGAATTGCATTATGAGGCTTTTGGACAGTTTTGGAGAGAGGGGGGACGAGGTCCCCATGTTGCATTTGGGGACATCGTCAGTATTGCCATTCGGTCTACATGGGCGCCGAAACCAGCTCGTATAACGTCCGTCGCTTGTCCTCGTGGTGCTCATACTCCCGGATAAGACCTAGGTCCTTAAGTCGACTGAGACCGTAGTTCACAGTCCGAGGAGGTAGGAAGGTCCTGCTGATGATATCCTGTCGGGACATCCGGCGCCTGGCCTTAAGCAGCACGTAGAGAAACTTCGCAGACGGAGGTAGGGCTAAGAACGAGCGTTGGGCAAACATGATCCCACCTGAAAGTTGTTACCATGGTCTAACGTACCTCCGTTTAGTTTTGACTCGTGGGTATCACATCTCCAAATAAGGATTCGCTTCTCATCCCTCAGGAGTCCTACGCAGGTCT
>Ga0209635_10003759_pt1 | contig 11872 bp, 8 predicted proteins | sample DeeMarSWOR230_32_FD_187463 | JGI IMG/M metagenome (GOLD analysis project Ga0209635, IMG submission 187463) | Marine sediment microbial communities from White Oak River estuary, North Carolina - WOR-2-30_32 (SPAdes) (version 2) | ecosystem: Environmental > Aquatic > Marine > Intertidal zone >...
ATTTCTTTAATGGTTTTCTAATTGTTGCTTTTAATAATTTTGTTTGGCATTATTATGAGAGCGAACTTGGCATAATTGATATTATAAGTCTATGGCCAATTTATATGGCAGTAGCAAATGTGATTTTTACTATTTTTAGTATGGTAAGTAGCCCAGTTATAGGTTATCTTACTGATAAGCCTAATCGATGGACAAAGAAATTTGGGTTTCATAGCCCTTGGATCGTTATTGGGGGGATTCCAACAATTATTTTCTTTTTCTTGATCTTCATCCCACCTCCAATAAGAGGGGTAGAAAGTGTATTTCTGGTTTTATTATATTATTCAATTATGGTTTTTTTATACGATATATCTAATTCACTTTTTCAAACCCATTCTTTTGGAGCTTTTCCTGCTCATTTTCGAGGAGATGCAATCAGAAGGAAAGCAGGTATGATAACTCAAATATTTATCTTTATAGCAAATTTTTTAACAATAACAATCTGGTCACAAATTATTGTTCCTGGGAATTCATCCACTTTTACAGTTGCTGCTTTTTTAAGTATCATATTATTGGGAGTTTCTCTAACTATTTTCATCCCTGGATCAAAAGAGACCATTGAGATTAAAGAACGTTTTATTATCAGTTACAAAACTGGAGAGAAAAAATCTTTCATTTGGACAATGAAAATGGCAATTAGGCAAAAGAATTTTATGTTAGCTGTTTTAACTTATATAATTTTTATGATTGCTTTAGGATTGATGAGTATGAATACTATTAATTTTGTAGATGACGTTTTACGAGAAGAACAATTTATCAGAACAATTGGATCAATTTTTATGTTAATCACTTCCATAGGAACAATGCCTATTTGGATTTACGTTGCAAAAAAAATAGAGCACTCTCATTTATATACAATTGGATTATTATCTTTTGGAATTAGCTTATTATCATATTCTTTTATTTCAAATACTTTAGGATTCTATATAGTTAATTTTTTTACTGGTGTGTCATCAGCTATGTTTACAATTATGTTATCACCTGTTTTAGCTGATACTTATGATGAAATTACTGTAAAAACTAAAAAACATTATGAATCTACATTAGTAGGTTTTAGAAACGTTTTCATTCGCATTTCTTTATTAATTCAAAGTTTTATCGTTGCGATTGTTCACGCAATTACATTCTATAATCCAAATAATCCAACACATAGCAGAGATGCATTAATAGGGCTTAGATTGATCCAAGGCGTTTTTCCATTTATATTTTGCCTAATAGGAACTATAATCTTCTATAAGTGGTATGATTTAAAAGGTGAAAAGAAACAAGAGATAATGCAAAAATTACAAGAATTGGGATTATAACCAAAAGTGAAGGATTTCAATTAAAAATGAAATTTTAGTTAATTTTAATTAAAAAAGTTGATTCTTATTAAAAATGGAAAGAATTAACATTGATTTAGGCAAATTCAAAATTAATCAATTTGGATACGTGTACAAAGATATTGAAAAACAAGTAAAAATATTAGAAACTGTTTATGGCCTGCCAAAATTTGCTTTTTTAGAAAATATTGATAGTTTATTAGAGTATCGCGGAAGAGAGTCTACTTTTTCAACCAAACTTGCTTTTAGTAGAATATTAGGTACCCAAATTGAATTAATTCAACATATTCAAGGGGAATGTGTTTTCAAAGAGTTTCTAGACTCAGGAAGAGAAGGGTTACATCACTTTGGAATTTATGTTGATAATTTAGATTCGGTTATTAACGAATTTATTGATAGAGGTTATGAGGTTCTTCAACAAAGGATAATCGGAAAACAAAAAGTAGCACATATAAATACAGAAAAAGATTTGGGAATATTACTTGAATTTCAAGAAACCATAAGAAGAAAGAAAAGAAAAAATGAATAAAAAATTAAATTAAAAGAAAAATTATAAATGAACTCATTAGAATTAACCTTATCCTCAATAAAAGGAATTCCTGAAAAGATACCATTTAATCCCTTCATTATGCATTTAGCAGCATCATTAGCAGATGTAGATTATAATCATGATTATTGCCAAAAACCAGATGTTTTAGTTGATTCCCAAATCAAATGTGCTGATTTTTTTGGTATCGATCATGTAAATGTGTCCACCGATGCGTACAGAGAAGCAAATGCATGGGGTGTTGAGATTGATTGGCAAAGTCACACACCTGTTGCTAAAACTCATATTAAAATTGACGATTTTGAATCAATAGAAACACCTACATTGCTTGAAAATAGGAGGATTATGAATAGAGTTAATGCCGTTAGATTGTTCTCTGAAAAAGTGGGTGGAAATCAATGTATCGTAGGTTGGATTGAGGCACCATTCGCTGAAATCTGTTGTTTATTCGATTTATTCAACGTTCTTCTACTATGTAAATATTCCGACTGGGTAAAAAGAATAAAAACTCTGATTAAGAGAATCCTGCCAATTCAAAAAGAGTTCGCTAAATTACAGATTGAAGCAGGAGCAGATATAATTGGTGCGGGTGATTCAGCAATATCCCAAATTGGACCGATGAGATATGAGAAATGTTGTTTAGGTGCTACAAAAGAATTATTTGATTATATTCAGAAAAAGGTTCCGGTTCTTTATCACATTTGTGGTGATAATTCTGTAGTTGATAAAGAAGGACGAGATATGCTAAAAGTAGTATCGAGTACTAACGCTGCGATATTAGATTTAGATTACCAAGTTGATCTTAAATTAGCAAAAGAAAAAATCGGTAAAAATAATTGTATCAGGGGAAATACAAATACCCAGATTCTAGGAAGCCCTAAATATTCTATTTCAAGAGTAATTAAAGAAATAACAAAAACTATTGAAGCTGGAAAACCAGGTGCTAAATACCAATTTTCATCGGGATGTGAATGGCCCTGGTTGCCACTAGAAATGGCTAGTAGAAATCTAGGTATAGCTAAGGCTTTAACAGAAAAAATGGGTTATTATTAGAAAAAATTCCTCAATTTAGTTAGGTCGAGGTAATAAAAACCAGAGAAGAGAAACATGTTGGATTTAAATATACAAAAACTTGTTAAAATAAAAAAGAGGAATATATATACATGTTTTGCCGTAGCATTATTGTATGGTTTTGGAGAAGGTGGATTCTTCGTCGTCTTACAACCTATATTATTGGAAATTACTGGTTCATTATTTGCTGTTGGATTAATTATGACAACGGTCAGTTTCGTTCAAGTTATAATAATGCCGTGGATTGGGAAATTAATGGATAATTTTGGCAAGAAACGCCTATGGTTGATTGGTAATCCTATTATCATTATTGGTTGCTTCATACTCATTATGGCAAGCGACATTATATTTGCAGGGATGGCGGTTATAATGATCTACGTTGGTGGAGTGATATATAGAATGAGTTCTCAAATGATTATCTCCGAAAGCAGTGATAATTCAAAAAAAGGTTTTAATTTCAGTTTCGTATTTTTCGCAAGTTCTGGTGCGAGTATTTTTGGTTTTATGCTTGTGTTGTTCGATATAGGGATTAATTATCACTTTTATATATGGATATTTATTGTTATGAATCTGTTAATTTGGTTGATAGTTTTTTCTACCTTAAGTCCAATCAGTTCTAAATTTATAAAGAAACAGGAAAGAAATTCTATGGGCACTAAGCCTAAACAGAATACGCTGTTTGAATTACTTCGAACTCCTAAAACAAGGATTATTTTAATTTTCTTTACTCTTAATTGGTTTTTCTATGGAATCACAAGCACTATCTGGAATGCTTGGTTTATTGATACATATGGAGTTAATGTACAAGCATTAGCATTATTTTTTTTAGTAGCTAACATTTTCAGAATGATCTTTCAAATTCCATCTGGACATATCATCGATAAAATTGGAAAGAAAAAAGCGTTAGTAATAAGTCTAATCTGTTGTATAATTAGCTCATTTATTTCCATCTTCGTCTTCTTCACTTGGTCTAGTGGCCTTGTATCTATTTTAATTCCAGGGTATATAATGGCAATTATATTTTTTACTATGTATATTACAATTGTTTTTCCAGTAGAATCAATCTATCTCACTAACTTAACTGAAGAAAAAAAGGCAGAATCGTTTGGGACAGTGAAATTAATAACAGATGGTGCTTTGATCCCAACAGGTGTGATCGGAGGCTCTATTGCTGATTTTGTTCACCCTATCGCCCCAGAAATCATACATCTTGGGGGTTTTATATTGCTATTATGGTTTCCAATTAGATCTTTTAATGGTATGAATCATGAAAGAGTTGATGATAGCTGAAGCAATATTAAAAAAAGGGTATTATTATGACTATCAAATAGAACTGTTTAATTAATATTTGTTTTTATGAATTCCTGGATCTAAAAAAGGAGTTTTAGAATAGATAATACTTGTCCGTTTGTTTCTCAATTCCTCCATTAGAGCATCTTCTGTAAAATCTGTAACATTCATACAAGTCCATCCGTGTACTCCACCACTAACTAAACCATCTGGAGTATGCATATCTGTTCCTGTAATCATCCCTATTTTGTTATTATGCATCATACAGAAATCATAGGATTCATAATCATATACATTTTCAGGTTTAGAATCATCATTTATAATTTCTATATAATCAATACCCCACTTCAATAAATCCTCCCGAGATGGATGTTTTTTCATATTAAATTCATATAAACTCCATGGAATATGATTACATACAACTATACCCCCTTGATCATGGGCTTCATTAATCGCTTCAATAATCATATCATCCTTAACTCTGTAGGACCTTTTAGGCTTCCAATTTGTTATGCCTAGAAAATTTAAATGAATCCTGCTGGTTGTCCATTCAATTCCACTTAAAATAATGATCCCTCTATCTGCATATTTTTCTCTTACCTTCTCAATCTTTTCTAAATGGTGCATATTATTATGATCAGTTATAGCTAAGGCATTATACCCCATTGCTATATGCCACTCAACATTTTGCTTGATTGTAAGTGCACCATCACTGAAAATAGTATGTGAATGTTGGTCAAATACAACATTATACTGATTTTTATCGTATCCAGGAGGGATATGAGGATTTATGTCTTTCCAATCGTTATCAGAATAAACCATGAGAATAAAAAGATTCTTTAAGTTCAAACCTAAATTTTTTTTACTAACTAATAAAAAGCTAAATAATAAATGAAAATTAAATTTTCATATTTTCTTTATAATGATTTTTCTGGATTATGGTTGTAATTCCTGATTAATTTTTTTGTTCCATATATTATGCATATAATAACCACAGGAATGATATTAGCTATAAAAAATATCCATCGTCCTAAGTCTGTTACCCAGTATGGAAAAATCATCGACGAAAAATTCGCCATTGCGTGATACATTATTGCTAAAAATACGTTTACGTTGCCATTTTTGTCTCTATTATTATTTATAATCCATGTATAGAAAATTGATGTTGTTATCTGTATTATTAAAAATTCATATATTGGAATGTTTGATTGTACCGTACCTTCAATAAAAAATAATGGTAAATGCCATAAACCCCAAATTAACCCGAGAATTAAGCTTGAAACCAGAGCATTAAACTTAGATTGTAAACGATCTAGAGCATAGCCTCTCCAACCATATTCTTCTGTGAAGGGACCTCCAATAAAATAATACAAGAAAAAATTAGGAATCCACATAATAATTGGAGGTGCATATTGAAATCTATCCATAGGTTCGATTATACTTATGATAAAATATGTAATCCCTCCAATAAAAATAGGAATAAATAATGTTATAATCCATTTTTTATCGAATTTAATATTCCATCCACTTAGAAAAAGTCTTTTTACTTCTCCTTCTTCTCCTTTAATATATGTCAGAACAAATGCGGCTATAAAAGGTCCGAAAACTGCAAAATTACCCAATATTTCAATTGGTCCAGATGATAAAAAACCTATAGATACAAGCATACTGGGAAACCACAACAGCCAAGAAATTATAAATGATAAAATAAAAAATAAAAATAGATTCTTTTTTTCTTCACTAAACTCCATGATAAAAACTCGTTTTTTCCTATTCTATGAATGGAGATTATTTAAGAATAGAATTAAAATATTTTTTAACTTATTGTTTATGAAAAAAAAGAAACACTATTTTCTTTGGTACTTTAATAAATAATAGCTTATGGATTACTCCAATTTGAATAAGACAAAGTGAGATAAAAACATTGGTACAATTGGCTATAAATTTTTATTCATCATTTAAACCTTTTTTTATAATAACTTATTTATTAGTTAAAACGAAGTAATATATATGATTGAGTACATTCATGTTGATTTGAGCATTCATAAATCACTTCTAATAGATTTAAATGATGAATATTTATCTTGGATTGGTGATGAAATTAAGAACCATTATAATTTAGATTTGATTTCCATATTGGGCCAAACAATTCGAGATTACGCAGAGAATATGGTTAATGAGCTTAGTTCTTATAAGCCACCTGATGGAATCTTCTATATATTACAAATTAAAGAAAAAATAATAGGGATGGGTGCTTTTAGAAAACTTAAAGTTGATACAGGAGAAGTAAAAAGAATGTATATCAAACCAGAATTTCGAGGAAAGAGTTTTGGAAAAGCATTACTAAAACAGCTTTTAAATAAAGGCAAAGAGTTTGGATGTTCAAGAATTCTACTTGATACAGGGCGATTTATGTCAGCTGCACAATATATTTATCGTTCAGCAGGATTCCAAGAGATAGTGAAATATTCTGAGACCGAGGTTCCAATAAAAATGCAACCATATTGGATTTACTTAGAAAAAAAAATAATCGACTGATTAATACTCTAATCTTATTTTTTACTATTTGTTTTTATTGTTTTTTACTCTGATTAATTTTAAAAGATTTGGAAAGTCTCGTCTTTCAATTATAAGTATCTTCTCATTATTTTCTTCTTCAAACCAAAATTTTAATGTTTCATTTATGAAAAAAGTCTTATTGTCTTTTGTAATTATCTGATGCCTTAAATTTGCTCCTTCTAAATATGCTATATTATCTATAATAACAATTTGAAAACGTTCATACTGCCCTTCAAAATCTTTTAAAATCCTCAAGTCTACATTAATTGGATTGTACATGGCTTTACAATATTCATACTCAAATTGAATCATCCTTTGAATTTCTTTTTCATCAATATTTTTTGATATTTTGTCGAAAGCCAGCATGTGAGCTTTTTCTAATGCTTTTTCTTGAGGTATTTCATAATCGGGAGATACTCCTTTACCCTCCCAATTATCTTTTGAGATCGGATTTGTAGGGGTTCCAATCGGAAGCCAAATCACGAATTTATCCAATATCGGAAAGATATCAACGGGATTTGCTGCTCCACGTGTATTTTCACCTACTATTGTTGCTCTCCCCATCATTTTTAGCACATATGTAAATTCTTCCGCCGCTGAAGCAGTTCTTCGACTTGTTAAAACATAAACTGGTATGTTTGGGAAACGTTTTCCTGGAATATAAGGAGCCGTCCAATTTTGAAAATGTCTGTTACTTTTGCGTTCATAAATACTTGTAAGCAATTTTGAGCTTGGTTCGATTAAATGGCTAATTATTAACGCTACTAATGATGGATATCCACCACCATTATTACGAATGTCAAAAATAAAAGCATTACTATTGGTTAGTAATTTAAAAGCGCCTATAATCACTTCACCTGCAAATTCTGCTGGAGGGAAGTCATTTAATTTTATATATCCTATATTACCCGGTAACCTTTCTGCTTTGATGATATGATAATTCCTATATTGTTCATAATATAAATTACTCTTGAATTCTATAAAATCATCTTCAAAATCATTATCAGCTTTCTTCATTTTTTTTAATTGACTTTGAGCCATCGATGGATCATATTCAAGGTAAAAATGCTTATCATTAGATATCTCAACCATATCATTAGAAAGAACTCGTTCGAAGTGAACTGGATCTGTAATCCCGTAGTATAGACCCTTTTCTAACTTATCTAATAAAAATTTGGATATTTTTTTTGCAGTTTCTGGAAAGACGTAATAATTTTCGATTTTTTTGCTCAATTCTTTAATAATCTCTTCAATTCCATTATTATCTAATAAATTAATATTCTGATTTTCCATAAATAAACCTTTTTTCAATTTTTAATCATCTTTTGATTAATAAATAAAATGTGGAAAAGAACCTTACTATTTTCAATTATACTTTATCTGATTTTCTAGTCCATTTTTATAAAAAATAGTATTAACTTTTTTTATATATTCTTTTTAATTTAAATAATAAGAAATATATTGAACCGTGAGCGAGTTTGAGTTTTAGAATTGAAAAAGATGTTTTAGGGGAGATGGAAGTTCCTAGTAATGTGTATTGGGGTATTAATACTCAAAGAGCAATTAAAAACTTTCAAATAAGTGGAAAGACTTTTCCTCAAATATTTATTAAATCATTGGCCCAGATAAAAAAAGCTTGTCTATTAGCGAATCTAGATTTAAAAATGATTGAACAACAAAATGCTAATGCCATTCTTCAGGCAATTAATGAAATTATCGAAGAAAATAAACATCTCGATCAATTTCCTATAGATATATTTCAAACCGGTTCTGGAACTCAAACAAACATGAATATAAATGAAGTCTTAGCAAACCGAGCAAATCAACTATTAGGACATCCAATGGGTGAGAAAACTCCAGTACATCCTAATGATCATGTAAATAAAAGTCAATCTTCTAATGATGTGATCCCTAGCACGATGCATGTATCGGCATTACATATGATCGAAAAATTACTTCCTGTCCTGGAAAGATTAAAAGAACAAATAGATAAGAAAATTGAAGAATTTAAAGATATTGTTAAAGTAGGAAGGACACATCTACAAGATGCCGTTCCTATCCCTTTATCTTTAGAATTTGAAGTTTATAAAAAGCAAATCGAAACTAATATAGACAGATTAAAGGAAACTAGCAATGAATTGTATTTTATCCCAATAGGTGGTACAGCATTAGGAACAGGATTGAATGCACATAAAGATTTCGCCAAACTTACAGTATCTCATCTCTCAAAGATCACTAATTTATCCTTTAAAATTAATCCTGTGAAAGCAGAAGGAATTGCTTCGCATAATACAATTGTTAAAGTTAGTGGAAATTTACGTTTATTAGCTTTATCATTACTTAAGATGGCTAATGATATACGTTGGATGGGAAGTGGGCCACGAACAGGACTATCTGAGCTTCATTTACCCCAAAATGAACCAGGGTCATCAATAATGCCAGGTAAAATTAATCCCACTCAATCTGAAGCGTTAATCCAGGTTTGTCTTCAGGTTATTGGAAATGATTCTGTAATTTCTTTTGGTGAGGCGTATGGTAGTATATTAGATTTGAATGTATGTAAACCAATAATGATAATTAATTTACTCGAATCCATTGAAATATTAATTGGAGGAATTAATTCATTTATAGACCATTGTTTGTCTGGATTAGAAGCTAATATTGACAAAATCAAGGAGAATTTAGAGCGAATGCTTATGATTGTCACAAATTTAACTCCTATATTAGGTTATGATAAATGTTCTGAGATTGCTCAACGAGCTTACAAAGAAGGAAAGACTTTGAAGATGGTCATAAAAGAAATGGGTTTAAAAATAGATAATTTGGATGAATTATTAGACCCTAACAAAATGGTTTGATCGTATTAATCCTAAAGAAATTGCATCAACGATACCTGGGGCATAGTTTTCCTCGTGAAGTCATACCACGTATCGTGAAGGCATTGGTTACTAATAGCAGCAAGACTAGTAATTAGATACTTTAATTTTTATACAGAAAAAATTAGTCTTTAGATCATATTCTTTAATTAATTCTTGAGAATCACAAATTTTATATTTTAATAGGGTGTAATTCAAATTAATTAGCTAATACACACTTTTGTAAAGTTGTTAATTTATGAAAGACATCTCTAAATTTATTGATGAAGTTCTGAATGAAGTTAGTGGAAAATATGCTTATGACTGGGTCTCGAAGATCTCACAATATAATCGAGTAGTAGGATCTCAAGATTACCATGCTATTATAGAAAAAGTAATGAAAGAATTAGGAACTTTTGGATTAGATGAGATTAAACTCCATAAATATCCTGCAGATGGAAAAACTAAAACATGGGAATGGATAGCTACTCAAAGTTGGGAGATCACTTCAGGGGAATTAAGCTTGATTGAGCCAAAAAATGAAATTTTATGTCGATTTCAGGATATTCCAATGTGTATCGTAGGAAGATCCAAGGGTTGTGATGTATCCGCAGAGTTAATAGACGTTGGAAAAGGAATTAAAGAAGAAGATTTCGAGGGATTGGATGTAAAAGGTAAAGTAGTTTTAATGGAAGCCCCAAGAATAATAATTCCTACATTATATGCAGAAAAGGGAGCATTAGGTGTTATAGTATATCCTGATCCCAAACGTGCAGCAGGTTATAAGGGTATGACAATATATAATAGATTCCCTGCTATAGCCGAAGATTTAGAAAAAACTACATTCGGTTTTAGTATTCCTTTCGAGCAAGCTTTATACTTAAAAGAATTATTAAATAAGGGATCTGTTAAAATATATGCAAAAATTGACGCTAAAGTCTATGATGGAGAACTAGAAGTAATTTCCGCTGCTATACGAGGGATAGAAAATCCTCATGAAGAAATTATCTTATCAGCACATATATGTCACCCTGCAGCTGGAGTAAATGATAACGCAAGTGGGGCTGCAGGACTGCTAGAATTGACACGTTCACTTACAGCATTAATAAAGAAAAATATTTTAAACCCTCCAAAACGTACAATAAGATTCTTATGGGTTCCTGAGTTCCATGGGACTTTTCCTTGGGTTAAAGAACACGAACAAATTGTTAAAAATGCACTTTTTAACATTAACTTGGATATGATAGGGGAACACCCCTTAAAAGTTGGGAATTCATGTAATATTTGTCTTGGACCTTATTCAAGACCCTCAATCTTGAACGATATAATTCAATATTTTACAAGGATAATAGCAGATCACCCTAAGGGTGTAGCAATCAACGGTACCCAAATGCCGATGCGATATCGGATCATTCCTTATTCAGGTGGAAGTGATCATGGTGTATTTGTTTCACGTCCTATAGGTATTCCTGGTATTATGATTGGACATGAAGATCCTTTTTGGCATAGTTCTCTTGATACAATAGATAAGTGTGATTCTACAGAATTAAAGCGCGTAATTGCCATTGCTCTTTGCACAAGTTATATCTTTTCAATACAAGATAAGGACACTTTAATATCTATATGGCCAATTATCGAAAAAAATTTTTATATACGACTCGGTAAAACAAAAGAAATGATACTTTCTCTTTATAACAAAGTCAATCAAGAAACTACAAATTCTTCGATATCACAAGATGAGATTGTTTTAATGGGGAAAGCTTTAATTAATCATTTTGTCAATTATGAAAAATCTATATTGGATTTAGTAAAACGACTTGATTCATTATCATCTATAATTGAACAACTACTTTTTGAAAGGATTACAGAATTAGATGAATTAAAGAAAAGTCTTTTATCTTCCTGGAATAAATTATGTAAACATGCATCTATTGACATTAATCTTATTGAAGAACCGGATCATTTTAACCAAAAATGGATATTAAATTATTTAGGAAGAAGGAATTTGAAATATTATGTGCCCATTCTACTATCAAATGAATATGAGAAGTTTAAAGTTCCAGTACCACCAGATGTATGGGGAGGAGATGTCCAAGAGTTAATGAATTTTATGGGATTATCTTTAAATCTTAAGGATATTTGTGCAATGTTAACATTAGAGTATCAACATATATTTTTTCCTAATGCTG
>Ga0209635_10003763_pt1 | contig 11866 bp, 5 predicted proteins | sample DeeMarSWOR230_32_FD_187463 | JGI IMG/M metagenome (GOLD analysis project Ga0209635, IMG submission 187463) | Marine sediment microbial communities from White Oak River estuary, North Carolina - WOR-2-30_32 (SPAdes) (version 2) | ecosystem: Environmental > Aquatic > Marine > Intertidal zone >...
TGGCACCGCCGGAGAGCCCAATCAGCAATAGGACCATCGCCTAAGAAAATTCCTTCACAAATGATATTGCAACACCTTCTTCGCTTCTCCGAAGCGCTCAAAATAAGCCGCTCTCGCGCACGAGTCATTGCTACATAAAGTATCCGCATCTCCTCCGCCAGAACTTCCGACTCTTTCTGCTCTGCAATAATCTGGTGTGCTATTGAGCTTAGCTTCGTATTCGAATCACGGTCAATAATCTGCAGCCCCAGTGTATTTGCGGCATCGGCAAGAACCTCCCCCTGAATATCCCGCTTATTGAAGCGAGTATTCAGCTCAGCCAGAAAAACAACCGGAAATTCAAGCCCTTTACTTTTATGAACGCTCAATATTCGAACTGCATTTCCCGCCGCAGCCTCCGGCTCGGCGGGCGCCCAGTCCTGACCTGTCTCCTGAAGCTTCTCGATAAACTCAACAACCCGCCTGAGCGACGGTATGCCGCCGCTGCTTGCAAAGCCCTCAAACTGAATTGCCCTGTCGTGCAGTTTAAGAAGATTCGCTCTGCGAGCCTGACCGCTCGGCAAAGCCGAAACAAACGACAAAAAACCAGTCTGCCGATAAATCTGCCAAATCAATTCAGCTAAATTGCCACGACGCGCAACTCCGCGCCAACCCTCAATTTGCTCAAATGCTTTTTTAAGTTTTTCCGCCAGCTTTATATCCGCCCCGCAAGCGGAGTATTCAAGCACGCACTCGTAGAAATTTTTATACCGCTCTTTCGTCTCACTATCTCTGCCACAGGTATGGACTTTTATCCTCGCCAGCTCGGTGTCACTGACCTTAAAAAACGGACTTCGCAATACCGCTGCCAATTCGATGTCACGCTGAGGATTGTCCAGAACCTTCAAAAGGCACAAACAATCAGTGATTTCTGTCGTCTCAAAATAACCCGCTGTTGCCTGACAGCTTACAGGAACTCCTGCCAACCGAAGAATCTCAACATAATCGTTCGCCTTCTTGGCCAAAGAACGCATCAATATCACAATGTCACGGTATTCGACCGGCCTGTTTGTGCCTTTCTGCTTATCATATATCTCAAACTCCGCCTTACCTGTCTGGGCTCCGACCATCTGTTGTATCCGCTGCGCAATCATAGCAGCCTGTCGCTGTCGAAAACTAAAAACATCTCCGTCGCCGCCATTTGAAAATTCACCCCTTCCCTCATCTTGCAAATCTGCGTCTTCGCCCTGCTCATCGAGTATATGGAACTCCACAACAGACTTACTCAGGCCACGGTCTTCAGACGCAGGCTTTAACTTAGCCGATTCGTCGTAATCAATCTTTGCAAATGAGCTGGTCATTATCCGGCCAAATACCTCGTTGACAAAATCGAGAATACCTTTGGCCGAACGAAAATTCGCATTCAGGTCAACCCGCAAGCCCTCAATTGCACTTGCCTGCTCGACTGACGCGGGCCTCAAACGCTCAAGAAATATCCCCGGCTCCGCTCCTCGCCACGCATAAATACTTTGTTTCACATCACCGACTACAAAAACGTTTTCCTCACCGCTAACCAAATCCAGTATCGCCTGCTGGACCGCATTTATGTCCTGATATTCGTCAACAAATATATACTTATACTTCTCTCGCAGCGCCAATGCCGTCTCAGATGGTACCAGCTTGTCTTCTGTATAATTCTCATCGCTTAAAAGCCTCAATGCGTAATGCTCAAGGTCCGCAAAATCCAGACAGTTAACCGCCCTTTTCGCCTCGCTATATATCCGGTCAAATTTCCTAATAAGCTCAATGAGCACCTTAGTCTGCAGGCCCACTGCCCTTCCCACTATATTCAGATAATCCGGATTTAATATCGCAAGGGCCGAAAGTCTCCCAATACCCTCAACAGCCCTTTTGGCAGTGTTCTGGATAAGTCCGCCAATATCTTCATTCAGACCTTTGGGCTTATACGTTGCCGGCTTGGTAAATTCTCTTATAGCCGAAGAGAACTTATCCCAATCACCGGCTGCCAATAGTTCCACACATTGCTCAACCGGCTTAATATGAGTCTGCTCTAACTTTTCAGCCCAATCCCCGCTGACGCCACTTTTGTTGCAAAGCTTCTGTGCATATCGAAGCTGATTTAAAATCCGCTCTAACCTCCCAGACACTATCTCTTTTTGCTTTTTGCCAAGCTCACTGGTCAAAGGACCGACGCCTTCGGCAAGCAATCTTGCTCGCTCACACCAGTTCTCTCTCCGAACCACTCCGTCTAAAAAGTTGCTCAGTGTTATTATCTTTGAAAGAAAACCGTCGCCGGTCCGAAGGTCACGCCGCCGAAGAAGCTGCTCTAACGCCGCCCGTAAATTACTCTGCTGCCACGCCCAATCTATTGTCTTTTCAAGAACCTCCGATTTAAGCAGTCTCTGTTCGTCCTCGTCGATTATCCCGAAAGTCGGGTCAAGACCAAGTTTGTAAAAATACTCGGTAATCAGCCTTTTGCAGAATGAATGTATCGTGCTGATATCAGCACCTTGTAAGAGCATAAGCTGCTCGCGAAGATGCCGCCCAAGGCTAGCGTCTTTACTCTCCGCAAACTCAGCCCTTAGCTGCTCAGCTATTCGAAACCGCATCTGCTCCGCTGCCATATCCGTAAACGTCAATACCAATATGCTCCACACATCCGGACATACGGACTCATCGGACACTATATCCACGCACCGACCTGACAGAACCGCTGTCTTGCCCGTCCCCGCAGACGCAGTAACCAGAACATCACTGCCCCGCGCCAAAATCGCCCGCCTCTGCTGCTCCGTCCACTTTATCTTCTTCTCTACCACTTTACCTCGACCTGTTTAATACTTAGTTCTTTTTCGAATTTCGCATTTTGGTCATTCGGATTTGTTTCGGATTTAGCGCTTAGGATTTCGTATCTCACTATCTCCTATCTTCTCAAGGACCTGCGGTTTATCCACCGACTCCAAAAAATTGTAATCATTTATCTGCCAATCAAACCGGCAGACCGGTTTATACTTGCAATAACTGCAAGGCGAATTTTCGTTCAGACGATAAGGCCGTACCTCAATCCTGCCCGAGACAATCTCCTCAACTAACTGGATTATTTTCCCCTCCGTAAACTTAAGGACATTCTCAAAGTCACCGGGCCTTAACGCCCCGCTTTTACCGTAATCGCCATACTGTCCGTCTTTCTTACTAACTCGAAAATTGTAAAATCTGCTCCAGCCCGAATCCGCCGCACCATCTAACTGTCGGAAAAACTCACCATTGAATACCCCCTTTGCCTTATACCTGAATTTCTCTTCCTGCTCCGAAATTTTTTCTATTGCTGCTGTCTCTGGACTGACTTCGACCGGCATATAAAATCCTCCCACAGGATTTACCGCTTTATATTGAGAATCGGATGCATTGTGAACCGCCAACATATAGAGCGGAAGCTGCATATCCAGACCGTAGTAAAATTCCGGCCAGCTAAAGGATTTATCCCTCCGCTTATAATCAAAAACAATCGCAGCTTTTTCACCATCTATCTCTCCAATGTCAATCCGGTCAATCTTACCGTCCAAAGATAGCTCCCTGCCATCTCCAATAGCAATCTTGTACTCACCAAGCGTCGCAGAACTATCCTCTACCTGCCCGAACGAAACTTCCGATGATACCGGCCGAAACTTCCCTGCTCGAACCATTTGCGCAATTGCCACAACACAATCCTCAAGGTATTCACTGGCCGATCGAATTATATATACATTATGCTCACCGCGATGCGAAAAATTCGATATAAAAGAATTTGTCTGAACAATCCCTGATACTTGTCTGCGTAAAAGCTCCAACAACTCCGACTTTTCAATCGTTGCAAAACCTTTGCGCAAATCATTAAGTCTTTTCAGCAGCGCATCCAAAACGCTATGGTAAAACTTACCTACATCCAACGGCTCGAACTTAAATTCCCTCCGCTCCTCCAGCTCCAGCGCATATCGAGCAAAATGCTGATACGGACAGGCTGCAAAGCTGCTCAGCCTCGTTGCGGAACTGCTCATCCGCCTGCCGAAAAGCTCCTCGACCACACCTTTATCAAGCTCCGCCCGATTGTCATAATTTATCGAAGAAACAACCTCCCTACGCAACTCCGCAAGTTCTTCATCCGAGCAAATACCGTTTAATAACCCTTCAAGCCGCTCGTCTCCCCTTGCCTCAGGCAACAGAGCATCTCTCCCAAGCCCGGCGCAGAGCAAATCGGCAAGCTCACTCTTGCTATGAATCCCCTCAATCCGTATCTGTTCCCTCCCGATTAACTCCTCGCTGAGACCTTCAAACAACAACTCCAGACTATCTATAAATTGTGAGCGCGGTATTGCGCTGCCCTTGTCGTCAACCGTTGGATAAGTAACGCACAAAAATTCCGATGGCCTCGTAAATGCAATATAAGCCAAATACTGACGCTCTGCCAACCTCTGACCCATCGTCGCTGACAGTTCAAATCCCGCCGACCCACACACCTGCCGCTCAGAATCGCTTAATATCCCCCCGAAACTAACCGGAACAGGAAACTGCTTTTGCGTAGCTCCTATAAGAAAAACCGCCTTCAAATCAGGATGTCTGCTCCGCTCAATGGAGCCGACAAGAACCTGGTCCAGACTCGGAGGTATAAACGCCAATGTAAGCTGTGAAAATGCAGAATTGATAATCGAAAAATAATCCTCGACCGTCCCTTCATAACCCCCGAAAACCTCAACAAGCTCATCAAATATATTTAACAGCTTATCGTAAAACTGCCTGTGCTCATCGGCAGTTGTATAATCACCGCTTTTAATAGCTTCTTCTATCCAGCTGCCTATCTGTTCTCGAACACCCAAAGCCTCAAGAAATTCAAAAATAATCCGCACAAGCTCCTCAGCGCCGATTCTTTTGGCCGGCTCCCTAACCGGACAAAGCTCATCCCGTAGGCCTAACAATGGCCTGCTCACCTCTACCCGAATCCGGTTTATGCGCTCTTCGTCAAACTGCCCGTTTCCCTCGCCCGCAAAGTTCCAGTCTCTCCCGCTCGTCCAGTCGCTGCCACCAACACCGAACGCAAGACAGTAATTCTCCAACACATCAATCTCACACCGTTCTACTGGAACAAGGTCCGTCTTAAGATACGCAAAAATATCCCCGTGCAAAAAACCGCCCGTAACCACCTTAAGCGCTGAACAAATAAGCTCAACTACAGGATGCTGATTTAAACTCTTACGCTTATCAATAAAATAAGGTATCCCGTAATCCTCAAAACTCGCTCGTATATAGTGCTGATAATAGTCAATATCCGATGCAATAACCGCAATATCACGATACCGATAATCTCTGCCCCTGACCAACTGAAGTATCTGCCTTGCAACAAACTGCACCTCCGCCCGAGCATTGGGCGCCGATACAATCCTGACACTATCTGCCGCCTGCATCCTTGAAGGCTCAAACTTAAAAATATCTCGCTCGATATGAGCAAGCTGCTCGCAACCAGAAAATCTAACCGACTTTTTAAGGATTACCGGCTCTGCTAATCGCAGCTTGCTCTTTTTTATTACATCCATCAAAGCTGCATACGTCCGCTCCGTCGGGTAAAATACACTGACCGGCTCAAGGGCCTGTGCATTAGGATTTGACAAATTGATTTTTGTCGGGTCAAGGCAAAGTGCTATCCGTGTATCCGCAGCTACCTTCAAAAGTTCAACCAATATTGCAAGCTCTGATGTCGTAAAACCTGCAAATCCATCCACCCACAACTTTGCACCTCTGACAAATTCTGCCTTCGCAACCGCTCGACAGCTCTGCAGCAACTGAATATCAGGGTCGATAAACTTTCCCTCGATAAACTTAAGGTATTCCTTAAAAATCAAATTTATATCGGTAAATTTCAGAAAAGCTAATCTATCGCGTTCTTCTCTGCCCAATTCCTCAAGAAGCTGCTCAATATCTTCCGCCGTCTTACCGTACTGATGCAGTTCGGCTATAGCCTCCGCCATTCGACGGCCCAGACCAGCCAAAGCTGCAGACGAACCAAAAACCTCCATCTCACCTTTACGCTCCCACAAAATCCGCTGGATTATCATCTGCTGGCCTATCCGTGATAGCCCAGGCCTCGAAGTATTCTTGCCTGTCAGCAAAAATTGCAATCGGTCAAATGAAACAACATTCAACCGGTGATAGCCTCCTACCCTCTTATCTGCCAAAATCGCTCGCTCAGCCTGATACGTCGCCTGCTCCGGCACAAGCAAAAGTAGATTTTGTCTGCTATCCCCCTTGAGAAGCTCCTCGACAATCTCACTCACGCAATACCGTGTCTTGCCACTTCCGCTTCTGCCGACTATAAACTGAACCGACATAATAACTAACCCAAAAAATCAGTTTCGCACGAACGCTTTTTACCACAAATACCCCTTTTTTTCAAATCTTTGATATTCAAACCTCCATTTCTGCCGATAAATAAAATATATTCACGAACCCAAAAAAGTAAAAAGGAGATAACACGATGAAAACGAACAAAAACCTATTGATTGTCGCAGCCGTTGCTCTATGCTGTGCAGCTACAGCCTGGTTTGCTACATCAATTCAAGGCAGAGAAAGAACTTACAAGGTCGAGCCACAGGTTACCATCCCGGAATACAGAACCGATGCCGCACGTGCCATCGATGCCTACGAACGCCTGATGGACCGCCTTATGGACCTCACCGAAAAAAACTTAGACAGGATTAACGCCACTGTCTTTGACATCGCCAAAAAATTAGATTCCATCGACGACCGGTTACAAAAACTTTCCGAAAGAATTGAACGTATCGAAAACGCACTCGGCATCCAGCAGCCGAAAACCCGAACCAGCGATGACTCCCAGACGAAACTTCCTTGTTCAAAAACACATAAGAAAACCGAAAAATAAATCCGCCTTTTTCACAACCCGAAAAATATTCACCGGGAGTTCTTACTTACCCACCTGCACCTTTATATCCCAATCCCCTGCCTTCTCCCACACATAGAAAACCCGTAATGGTATTCAATACTTCGACAAATAAAATTCCACTTGTTAGCCGCTCCCAGCTTTGCTATACTTCTGCCGACGTAAAATAAGGAAAAACAAATATGAGCAAATCCAGAACCCTTCTCCCAATCCTGATGCCGGGCGCAACGGTATTCTTCTCAAGTGCCTGCATAATGACCCTCGAACTCGTTGCTGGCAGACTCATCGCACGATACCTTGGCTCATCCCTGTACACCTGGACAGCGGTGATTGGTGTAGTGCTCTTAGGGATTACTATAGGTAACTATCTCGGCGGCCGCATTGCTGACCGCTTTCCCGCAAGAAAAGCTTTAGCCGTGCTTTTGGCTTGCTCCTCAACTGCTTGTGTGGCAACTATCGTCTTTCATAATCTTGTAGGCCACTGGCTCCTGCTATGGTATTTCCGTTGGCCTATTCGTGTCTTTACTCACGTCTTCGTGGTCTTCTTTATCCCCTCTACTCTGCTGGGAACCATAAGTCCCGTAGTTGCGAAAATGGCGCTTGACCAGGGTCTGCCGACAGGAAGAACCATCGGTGACATCTACGCCTTCGGCGCTGCAGGTAGTATTTTAGGAACTTTCCTTACGGGATTTTATCTAATAGCTGCTATGGGGACTATCGCTATTATCTGGATAGTTGCTGCTGCCCTGCTGCTGATGGCCATCCTGTATTGGGCAAGACTCTGGGTACTCTACCTGTGGGCGGCAATCTTCATCGTCCTAATAACTATGGCTATGGCCCCCGCAGACTGGGCAAAAACTGCCGGCATACCCCTCGCCTTGAGAGATCAATCCGACCCGAGCATCATCTACGAAAACGAAAGCGAGTACTGTTATATTTCCGTCCGACAGGTATCGACCAGTCCGGATAGACGCGAATTTGTGCAAGACAAGCTCAAGCACAGCGAAATAATAATGGGAGATATTAACAACCTTCAATACCCTTATACACATATATACGCAGCTATCACACATGGACTAAGCATAAATAAGGATAAGCTTGCGGTTATGGTCATTGGTGGCGGGGGCTACGTGTACCCTCGTTATATTGAAAAGAACTGGCCCGGGAGTCGCGTCGATGTCGCCGAAATTGACCCAGAGGTAACCAAGGCAGCAACGAAGGCCTTCGGCCTCGAAAGAAACACCACTATCAACACCTTTACAATGGATGCACGAAACTATGTTGACGAATTGCTAAAGAAAATACACAAAGGAGAAAAAATAATACAATATGATTTTATCTATGAAGATGCTGTCAACGATTACTCAGTACCATATCAGTTGGTAACCAAAGAATTCAATGACAAAATCCATCAGATTCTAAAAGACGATGGCGTGTATATGGTAAACCTGATAGATATTTTTGAAAGCGGGCAATTTTTAGGAGCTATGATTAATACCATCGAGCAAACTTTCCCCAATGTCTATGTCCTGTCTGAAGATATGCCTCGAAATATGCGAAATCCCTTTGTAGTAGTTGCTGCAAAACAAGAAATCGACCTTCAGAAAATCCTGAAGAGATATAAAACCGATGTTGATATATGGTGCTTAAACGACACCGAAATTAACACCTTGAAACAAAAATCACAGGCAGTTGTCTTAACAGATGATTATGCTCCGGTTGAAAATATGCTGGTGCCGGTAGTACGCCGAAATGCCGTGGATTTACTCTCCACTAAATATCTAAGGCTTGCACAAAAACTCAAACAACAAGGAAAACTCGAAGAAAGTATCGTAACTTGGAAAGAACTACTTAAGGTCAATCCGCAAAGGTCCGCCATCGCTTACAACGCAATTGCCGACATAAGGATACAACAGGGTAAACTCCAAGAAGCTGCAGCAGCGTTTCGGCTCGCAATCCAGTATAATGAACAAGCCAAAACCAAATTAAGCTTAGCGGACACACACCTCGATTTGGCATTACTCCTCGAAGAACTTAACCAAACAGATGAGGCAAATCAGCATCTTCAAAAAGCGATAGAAGAATTTCAAAAAAAACTGAATAGAAATCCCGACTCACACAAAGACAATCTAAAGCTTGGAATCGCACTCGCTGAACTCGGGCAGTTCTCTGAAGCAACTAAATATCTTCAAAAAGCCATAACTATCAATCCTTTTGATACAAAAAGCAATCTCGCCCTCGCCAAGGTCCTCTTAGTTCAGGACCGACAAGAAGAAGCCATCAATGTTCTGAAAAAAGCAATAGATTATTTCTCACGTATCGGAGATAAAGCCGCCCTCCTCGAATTACAAAGTGCCCTCCACCTCATCGAGAACGAAAACTCTAACAAAAATTAACCTTCCTTTACACATCAAGCCCCTTCCTGCTTCAAGAACATAGTTTAAGCCAACTAATCTATGCACTCATAAACACATAAACCCCAGCACCACACATCCCACTTCGGTCCACTATATATCCCAAAAATCTTTGGACTAATCGACCATCTGCACCTGGTCTGACAACACCCCAGCTGCTGTGAACGCGTAAGTACTCAAAGCATTGCCCCCTGCATCCATCTGGAACACTCTATCTTTTACGCTGACACCTTCTAACCTGAACTGGTGCGTCTCTATCCCTTCCAGATACGAACCCTGCATTATATAAAGAGCAATCTCAAAAGTTGTGTCTTCCTCCATATGCTTGTTTAATAATTCGCTGTTAGGACTCACCAAAATCGTGCCTTTAACCTCCATCACGCTGTCCGCACTCCCAGCCTTATCCTGCCCCGAAGACGGTTTAATAGAATGAGCCTCGTAAGTAAAGCCTTGCAGACCGTCTATCCTCTCGCCGGCAAACAATATCTCAACCTTCTCCGAAGTTGATGCAACTGCCTCCGCTTTCCTTACGCCGATAAAGGTCAAAAACAAAATCGTAAAAACAATTCCAGACAAACATATTGTTACCAATAAACATATTTTTCCTGCTCTCTTTTGCATATTAAAACTCCTTTTACAAAAAATTTATAACGATTCTAATCTGCCAGATTGAAGGTTTCTCGCCCGCTCATTACAAGTCATATCAAGGTACTCTACCATCAGCTATATCGGCTAAATTTATAAAAACTCATTAACAACCCTTCCAATCCCATAATCTTCAAAAATTAGCTTCTCCTCTGCAACACCATCCCTAAAGCCGCATTCACAAGGCTACATGTCGGCCGAACTCAAGAATCTTCGGCTCAACTAACCTGCGGTAATCTGACATACTCATCCGTATCGCCTTATCGTGCGAGCCGCTCTGGAACATAATATGGTCGTCTGCCTCCAATGTCTTGTCAATTATCGTCGGCAAATCATATAAGTTCCCAAACGGAGGCTCCGCACCAAGCTCACAATCACCGAACAGCTTCCCCAGCTCTTTCTCCTTCGCCAGTTCCACGGACTTTGCCTTTAACTGCTTCTTCAATGCCTTCAGGTCAGCATTGTAGCACGCCGGTAGAACGCACATCACGTAATCTCCATCGACCTTGACAATCACAGGCTTGGCTACATATTTCCCCGGCTCATGCACCTCCGCCGCCATCTGCTGCGCCGTGAACGCAGCCTTGTGCTTCGTTACCTTGTATTTTACCTTCGACTTGTCCAGAAATTCTATCACTCCCATATCAGGCCTCCAAAAAAGTGCCAAAAACCATTTCGTTTAAATCTCACATAAATTTACTTTTATCTACAAAAATCCGCCGTGTCAATCGCCGACATTAAAATTCTTTCATCTCTATCGACTCGCTCCGGAACCTTTCTCAAATCCCAGCGATTTCATTTATCGTTGTCCTTCGCACCAAATGCTGAGAAACTGCTTGTTAGCAGCAAAAGGCTTCGTTATACTTTCACTTGATATAAAATAAGCTAAGAAAGGATAAATATGAGCAAATCCAAAAGCTTTCTCCCGATTCTCATCCCGAGCGCGACGGTATTTTTCTCAAGTGGATGTATTATGGTATTGGAACTTGTTGCAGGCCGTCTGATTGCCCGCCATTTCGGGTCATCTCTGTACACCTGGACATCGGTAATAGGCGTAGTGCTTTTGGGTATCACTATAGGCAACTATCTGGGAGGCCGCATCGCAGACCGCTTCCTCGCAAAAAAGGCGTTAGCAATGCTTCTCGCAATTTCCTCAGTAGCATGTGTGGTAATTGTCGTCTTGAACAATCTTGTAGGAGACTGGATACTGCTGTGGAAGTTCAGTTGGCCTATGCACGTCTTTAGCCACGTCTCTTTAGTATTCCTTATTCCATCCACTTTGCTGGGGACGATAAGCCCCGTAGTTGCAAAGATGGCACTCGATAAAGAACTGCCTACAGGTAGAACCGTGGGAGACATATACGCCTGGGGTGCTGCGGGCAGTATTGCAGGCACTTTCGCCACCGGCTATTACCTGATAGCAGCGATGGGAACGGTCACTATTATCTGGACGGTCGGGGCCAGCCTGCTGCTGATGGCCATTTTGTACTGGGCCAGGCTGTGGGTGCTGTATTTATGGGCGGTAATATTCGTTGCCCTGATGACTATGGGAACAGCACCAGTGGAGTGGGCTAAATACAGCGGTGCCGCTGTTGGATTAAGAGAAAAGGCGGACCCCAAAATCCTCTACGAAGACGAAAGCCAATACTGCTATATTGCCGTAAAACAACTATCCGACGACCCGGACAAACGTGAATTTGTGCAGGATAAGCTCACTCACAGTGTAATAATGATGAACAACATAAGAGAGCTGGGATATGGTTACGAACAGATTTATGCTGCAGCGACACACCGATTAAGTAGGGATAAGAATAAACTTTCAGTTTTGGGGATTGGTGGAGGAGGATATGTTTTCCCTCGATATGTCGGAGAGATTTGGCCCGGG
>Ga0209635_10003765_pt1 | contig 11863 bp, 10 predicted proteins | sample DeeMarSWOR230_32_FD_187463 | JGI IMG/M metagenome (GOLD analysis project Ga0209635, IMG submission 187463) | Marine sediment microbial communities from White Oak River estuary, North Carolina - WOR-2-30_32 (SPAdes) (version 2) | ecosystem: Environmental > Aquatic > Marine > Intertidal zone >...
CGATCTAGATCGATTCTCTGGTCGGTGAAATCCAGCTCCCGCCTCACCACGATCCCTCTCCCGTTGTAGCACTGCCCGCCCGGAACGTGGGGATGATCGTAGCGGAAGAAATCGACGTCACGCGTCTTCGGATCGACGTATGCGTTCTCGAGAACGGCGTGAGAGCTCGTCGCCCCGGCATAGAGGAGGGGCTGTCCCTCGCCTTCGAGCCCCTCCGTTTTGATATACGCGTTGTCCTCCGTGCCGAACGCTCCTCCATTATCAGAGAGAACGAAGAAATCGTCCTGCCGGATGATCACCGTCTCGCTCTCCTTCGGGTCGAGCCAGAAATGGTGAACAGAAAGCGTCGTCTTACCTGTTCCACTCAGGCCGAAGAAGAGGGCTCCCTTATCCTCCAACTGGCCGGTTTTGGCATTCCTCGCCCTGATGACCTTCCCGCCGGCATGAACGCCGAGGCCACCGCCCTTTCCCTCCCGGTAGCTGACCTTCTCGACATACATCGCCATGCGGAGATGTGCCTTCTTGACTTCACCGAAGTAATCGGAGCCGAGAACAAAGGTCACGCGATTCACCGCGTCCACGAGGATGCTCACCGGCTGGAGTGCTTTCTCTTCTGCATACTCGTACCACTCGGGCACCATGATCAGGATCTGATCCGGGGGATCCTCTTCCAATTCAGGCGGGAGATCGAAGATCAGCTTGTCCCACATCACGAGGAGCCTCGCATAGGGACGTGTCACGATGGTTCGACAATGGTGCCGGTGGTCTCTGTGCAGACCCAACATCTTGTCCATGACGAGGAGCTCCATCCCTGCTTCGCGGATATAGGCATCGGCAGCACGGAGAATCTTCGCCTGGCGCTCATCCGGATCGGCGAAAAAGACCTCCGTAAAGGGAGCCGACCGGTTCGTGACTCTCGAGATGAATGCAGGGCTATCGTATTTCGTGAGAACATCATCGGTTCCACGTCCCGCCAGCGTCACGCAGTCTGTGAGTGCAATCTCTTTGATGTACTCCCTGTCACGTTTCAACCTGCCGCTACGGGCAGCGGCATTCGTGATCCTCTCGACAAGGTCTCTGGCGAGAGTCGAGGCAACGTGGCCCACTGCATCTCCTTCCGTTGATATGGAAGATCGGTGACGTTGAAACCGAGATTCAATTTCTTCTTGCAGTATATCATACAATATGAGATAATTCGGCAAATCTTTTTCCCGAATCGAGGAAACGAACGGGGTTTTCTCCCTGCTCTTTTAAAAGGAGTGGCATATATATGGTTAAAAGAGTTGCCATTGTGGGCATCGGGACGACGGGATTCCGCTCCGTCACGCCTGGTGTTTCATACCGTGAGATGATCTTCGAGGCAGCCCGCAAGGCATACACCGACGCGGGGCTCGAACCTGATGAGATCGATGGCTTCGTCACTGCAGCCGAGGACTTTATGGAGGGGTACAGCATCGCGGATGAATACTGCCCCGACCAGATAGGCGCCGTCCTGAAGCCTACGCATACGGTTCCTGGTGATTTCATCCAGGCCCTCGCGACCGGTTACATGATGATCATGACGGGTGCCTTCAAGAAGGTCGCAATCGAATCACACAGCAAAGCCTCGAACATGATGAAGATCGACGAGCTAATCGGCTTTGCCTTCGACCCTGTTTACAACCGTCCGCTCAGAGAGTCTCCCCATGCAATCGCCGGACTCGAAATGACGAGGTACCTCTTCGAAACCTGCACCACACCGGCACAGTGTGCTACCGTCGTCGTGAAGAATATGGGCAATGCCCTCCACAATCCTCATGCTGCGTTCGGCGCGGAGATCGAAGTGGAAGACGTGATCAATTCAGAACCCGTCTCGCTCCCTCTCCGCCGTCTTGACATCGCGCAGCACGCCGACGGCGCTGTGGTAGCAGTCCTTGCCGATGAAGAGACCGCGAAAGCGCTCACCGACCTGCCTGTATGGATCCGAGGAATCGGCTGGTGCACCGATACACCGACCCTCGAGATGCGTGACTGGGGTGAGGCAGCGTACGCTCGCCTCTCGGCTGATATGGCGTACAGAATGGCAGGCATTACCAATCCAGCCGCTGAGATCGATTTTGCGGAGATCTGCGATGAGTACTCCTACAAGGAGCTCCAACACATGGAAGCATTGAACTTCTGCATGCCCGGAGAGGCCGCTCACTTCACCGAAACGGGTGTGACCGAGGTAACGGGCGAGCTTCCGATCAACATCTCCGGGGGAGGGCTCGGTGTCGGTCATCTCTTCGAGGCCTCCGGAGCACACAAGATCCTGGAGCTCGTCGAACAGCTCCGCGGCGAAGCTGGTACGCGACAGTTGCCCGATGCAGAAGTAGGGCTGGCGCAGACATGGCGTGGCATCCCCACCGCAACAGGGGCAGTCGCCATCCTCTCGAATAGGTAGGAGGTCTCGTACAATGGGATACAGGAAAGTAGCAATCGTCGGCGCCGGCATCACCAAGTTCGTCCGGCGCGCACAGGAGACGGGAAAAGAGCTCGCATGGCAAGCTTCGAAGATGGCGCTCGATTCCTGCGGGCTCACGCTCGATCAAGTCGACTGCGTCACCCTCGGAACAGCACCGGACGCTTTTGACGGAGTCCATATGAAGGGTGAATACCTCGCCGACGGCGCGGGTGCCTTCAGGAAACCTTACATGCGCCACTATGTTGGCGGCGGCACCGGCGTTTTCAGCCCCATACACGGCTGGTTCCACGTAGCGAGTGGCATGGCGGATGTCTGCCTTGTCGTTGGCGAGGAGAAGATGTCATCGTGTTACCCCCACCCGCAGGGCGCATTTATCACCATCTTCGATCACACCACCGAGCAGCCACTCAAACCGACCCTGATATGGATCTTCGCCCTCGAGATGAACAGGTACATGCAGACGTATGGTATCTCGAAGGAGGATATAGCGCTCGTTTCGGTGAAGAACAAGCGAAACGCCCTCCACCACCCCTCCGCACAGCTCGGCGAGGAGATTACCGTCCAGGACGTACTGGACTCGGAGACCCTCGCCTGGCCGGTGAACCGGCTCGATGTCAGCCCCGCATCCGACGGTGCAGCAGCAGTGGTTTTGGCGAGTGAACGGGTCGCGAGGAGATTAACCGACAAGCCCGTCTGGATAGACGGTGTTGGATTCGCTCTCGATACGGCCTACTGGGCCACGAGAGACCTCTGCTACCCGACATACGTGGAGACGGCAGCACGGATGGCCTACGAGATGGCCGGTATCAGAGAGCCTGACAAGGAAATTCATGTTGCCGAGCCGTACGACCCGTTCGACTACAAGGAACTCCATCATATGGAAGGCCTCATGCTCTGTCCTCGCGGCGAAGCCGCACGTCTCACTGCCGATGGTGTCACTCAGCGCGACGGGAACCTCCCCACCTGCCCATCGGGCGGTGCATTGGGCGTCGGAAATCCGATAGCAGCGACGGGGGTGATGAAGATCATCGAGATTTTCCTCCAACTCCGCGGTGAAGCGGGAAAGCGCCAGGTTCCAGGTAAACCGCGATGCGGGCTCGCCCAGGCCTGGGGCGATCTCATGCAAGTAGGAACTGTCGTTGTCATGAGGATCTGATATCGAATAAGCGCAAATGCCTGCCGGACGAGCGGCAGGGATAGGATCGACGAAGCGATGAAAGAAAATTCAGAAAAAAGCTTTGGCAAGGAGATCAAGGTATGAAGCTGGAAGATTTTGAACTCGGTGGAACAGCTCTTTCCTCTTCCGATATCAAGAAAGGCAAAGTCCTCACTACGACCTGGGAACCTGACCTCGCATACGCCTGGGACGACGGAGTGGCAATCGGCAGATACCTGGCGGAACTAAGGGAAGGGCGCCTCATCGGCAGGGTCTGTTACAAGTGCCGCCGTATCATGATCCCTCCGAGGATGTTTTGCGAGCTCTGCTTCCGCCCCTCAGACGCCTGGATTCCGTTGAAAGACACGGGAACGGTGAATACATTCAGCATCTGCTATATCAATTGGGATGCATCACGCCGGAAGCCTGGTGAACCACCGCTGATCCCATCAGTTATCGAGATCGATGGTGCATCGAAGGGAATGGGAATCATGCACATGCTCGGTGAAGTCGATCCCAAGGACGTCAAGATTGGCATGAAGGTACGGGCAGTTTGGAAAAAGCCTGCAGAACGTATCGGCGCAATTACCGATATCCTCTACTTCAAACCGCTGCGGGGGAAAAAGACAGCCGGTAGAAGGAAAAAGCGTTAAAAGAGTGAAAATTCAAAGAGGGGGAACAGAAGATGGCCATCACTGAGAGAGTTACGGATACGACGAAGCCAACGTTCTGGGAAGGTCACATCCCAGTAAATTACGTGTACACCTACGGCCAGGCCGGTGAAAAATTCTTCCGAGCGGTAAAGGACAAGGGAACCTTCTTGGCGACATACTGCAGCGCCTGCGACGTCTCGTACGTCCCACCCAAGATATACTGTGACCGCTGTTTTGCGAAGATTGATCAGTACATCGATGTGGGGACGGAGGGATTCGTTGAGAGCTTTACCATCAGTTTCAAACACCTTGACGGCACTGACAGGAGAGAACCACGTATCCTGGCAATGATCAGGATCGACGGCACCGACGGTGGGCTCATACATTACCTGGTGGGGATAGATCCCGAGGATATCGCCATTGGCCTCCGGGTTCGGGCAGTGTTCAACCCGAGGCGCACACGTACAGGATCTATCGGAGACATCGTGGGATTCGAACCCATGAAACGCAGGTCACGCTAAAGCTCGATATGACTAATTGATAACGGTCTTTTTTGGGTGAGCGAAGTCCTATTCTTCTATAAAAATATCGGGGTGGGCTTGGGCGGCCCACCCCTTCCGATTCCCGAAGGGGTTTAGGGTGCGATCTTGCTGCTCTTGCCTCCTTCGGCTCGTTGGTGCCTGTTTCGAGCCTATTCCCGTAATGAGGGGGGGAGTCCCCTACACCAACCGCCATTGAGAATACCGCGGGCTCAACTCAGGCTTATCTGATACTCTATAGAACAATAACTATGCCAAAAGCCTAACGACTCCGTTACGTTATCCTGGCGAGACTATTACACGCCGTTTTCCACATGTGGATAATTGTTGTATCTTGCTGACCAAAAAATGGTTGCCTTATCTCGAGGGCCTTCCGGGATAAACGCTAACTCCCTTAATATACTATGGGTTTGGCAAAAAATCTGTCACTGCAGATAGAGTAAAAAAATTTAACTCTTGATGAGTAACCGTAAAAAATGTTTCCTTAGATGTCAATGACGTGAACAGTATTTGTGGGAACCTTTTCCGTCGTCGGAATGCCCGCGGTAAGCACAACCTTTCCTCCAAGACCCTCTTCTCTCATCCTTTCCCTGACTATTGCGAAGATCCTTTCTGTCGATTCGATACGATCGACAGCCACACCCCTGACACCCCACACGAGTTGCATGTGACGGATCACCGGAGGGAAATCGGTCAGGGCGAGGACCGGTACCTGGGGCCGATGACGAGCAATCAATCTCGCTGTTCTCCCGGAGTGGGTGAGGCATACGATTGCAGAAGCCCCAATCTCCCCAGCCACTTTGACCGCACCGGCGCACACCGCATCTACCAGGGATACATCGCCTCCAGGATGCTCTCCCCTCTCCTCCCGGTTCATCCAGCTTCCTTCGTACCGTTCCATTCTGCTCGCGATCTTGTTCATCATGATGACGCTTTCAATGGGATATTCTCCGGTGGCCGTTTCAGCAGAGAGCATGACAGCGTCCGTCCCGTCGATCACCGCATTGGCGACATCTGCAACCTCAGCCCTCGTCGGCCTCTCGGAGTAAACCATCGACTCAAGCATCTGTGTAGCCGTGATAACCGGTTTTCCCCTACGCCGACACTCAGCGATGATCGACTTTTGAACGACCGGTACCTCCTCTGCGGGTATCTCGACTCCCAGGTCTCCCCTGGCAATCATGAGAGCATCCACCGCATCAATGATACCGCCCAAATCCTCGAGGGCTTCCCTCCTCTCGATCTTCGCCACGACTCCTGCAGACGAGCCGTGAGCCTTCAATGTTCGCTTCAAATCTTTGACCTCTTCGCCACTCCTGACGAAAGAGAGGGCAACATAATCAACGCCGAGTTTGATGCCGAACTCGAGATCCCACCTGTCTTTTTCCGTCAGGGCGGGAGCACTTATCCTGACACCGGGAAGGTTGACACCTTTTCTTGATGTGAGCGATCCCCCATGCAGTATCCGGCAATGAACATCATCATTCTCCACCCTCTCAACTTCGAGATGGATGATGCCATCGGCCAGATATATAGTATCTCCCGGGGATACATCTCCCGGGAGCCGTGGGTATGTAACATGCACCGCCCGCCCATTCCCAACGATCTTCCTGGTGGTGAGAGTCAGCGCTTCGCCTGATTGCAGCTGTACTTCCCCTGCCCCGATTTCCCCCACTCGAATCTTCGGCCCCTGGAGATCCTGCATGACAGCCACTGTTCCACTCAGACGCCTCACGATGTCGAAGACCATTCTGTGCTCCTCATGCGTACCGTGTGAAAAATTGATTCTGGCGACATCCATTCCTGCATCGATGAGCTTCCGAATAACTTCTTCGCTCATTGAAGCAGGCCCCAGGGTACAGACGATCTTTGCGCTTCTCAAAACGAAACCTCCGGATGTTGATCACTACATTTCCCGGTCGAAAAGCTTTCCGCCCCATTGTAATCCCACGCTTCTATTAATCAAAGGGCATTCGTTCCTTGATGCGGCGAAGCGTACCGGATCAGATACAGGACCATGGAGCGACACCGCTCATCGGTGTGAGTGTCGTACCAGGAAGTTCTGCCGGAGAGAATCGAACCTGTTTCATTGAAATTGATCTGCCGATATGATATCAATCTTGCACTCTCTGTATACTCTTCGAAAGGAGCTTCTTTGCGGCGCCGTGTTCTCCACATCATATATTCCCTTTTTCGGGGCGGAGCCGAACGCCTCATCGAAACACAACTCCTCACGAGTGACCAGGAACGCTATGAGCTCCTCGTCTGCGCCGTCACCGGTGGCGACGATCTCGTAGGAGCACTCGAACGTGCCGGCGCCACGGTGTTCCTGCTGAACAAACGCCATCGGGGCGATTTAACCGTCATCTGGAAGATCATCAATCTCATCCGGCGGGAGAACATCGATCTCCTCCACCTGCACAATGCTCCGGGGACCTTCTGGGGAACACTCGCCGCAGCGCTCGGCGGCGTCCGCATTCCCATCGTCCGGACCGAGCATCGCCCGTACCTCCCCCAATACCTGCCCTGGGTATACCGGGCACTGTACCGATACATGTCGAGGAGAGCTGAGAAGATCATATGTGTCTCTCAGTCTGTGAAAAACTCATACCTGGAGAACTTCCCAGGGGTTTCACGCCGGTATGTGACCATCATGAACGGTATCCGCACCCGAGCCTTCACCGATCGAGCGCCGAGAGCGGAGTGCCGCGCGCAGTTCAAGCTCCCTTCAGAAGCGCACCTGATCGGCACCGTCGGCCGCCTCACACCGATTAAGAACCAGAGGCTTCTTATCGAAGCAACCGCAATCGTCCGCTCGAAAATAGCCGACACCCACCTTGCCATCCTTGGTAGCGGAGAGTTCATGGAATCCCTCATCGCCGTAGCGGCCGACCTCGGCCTGAGCGATGCAGTTTCTTTCGTATCACCGACAGCAGAGGTCGAGCACTTCCTCGGAGCACTGGATGTCTTTGCCCTCTCATCGGACTCTGAAGGTCTCCCCCTCACCATTCTCGAAGCACTGGCAGCCGGATTGCCGGTTGCGGCGACCGATGTGGGGGGGATACCCGAGGTCATCGAAGATAGGATCAACGGATATATCGTCCCGAAAGGTTCGGCATCAATCCTGGCGCAGGCGATCACCCTCCTCATGAAATCCCCGGAAGAGGCAGCCATCATGGGGAAGAGAGGGCGGGAGAAGGTCCAGCGGCTCTTTTCGGCGGACCGGATGGTCAGGGAGATAGAAGCAGTCTACGACGAGGTGCTGAGCGGGAGGGATAAGCGGAAGATGCGCTCGGGCTCAAGGTGAGTGCGAGAGCTCCCCGATGGGGAGATACGTGATCAACCCTGGAATTCACCCAACGTATTTTGTATGTTCCACTATTATGGAAAAACGAAAACTCGGTCCTACGGATATGGTGGTCTCGATCGTCGGCTTCGGTGGGATCCCGATCCAAGGGCTCTCATCCGGTGAAGCAGAACAGGTCCTCCGCAGGGCTCTGGAGAAGGGAATCAACTTCTTTGACAGTGCACGGGCTTATACCGACAGCGAAGAGAAGATGGGGAAAGCCCTCTCGCCGTATCGAGAAAAGATCTTCCTCGCCAGCAAGGCGCTCTCCCGCAGTGGGGAAGCAATGACTGAAGAGTTGGAGACGAGCCTCCGCAACTTCCGGACCGAAACGATCGACCTGTATCAGGTCCACTCGGTTGGCTCGATCGAACAGCTCGAGAAGATCCTCGCTCCCGGTGGCGCCTATGAGGCCCTCATCCAGGCACGAGAAGAGGGAAAGCTTCGATGGATCGGTGTCACCGGTCATTCACGCCCCGTCCTCTCGAAGGCCGTCCAGACGGGGTTGTTCGATACCGTACAGCTTCCATTCAATCCGATCGAGAACGAGTGGGAGTACGATGTGATTCCAGCAGCAAAAGAGGCAGGTATGGGGATCATCGGTATGAAGCCGCTCGCCGGTGGGGCGATCAGAGACGTGCAGGCCTCTCTCCGTTACTCGCTCAGCAGGGGGATTGACGTATCGATACCGGGCATGGACACCATCGAACAGGTCGACGAGAATGTCGAAGTCAGCAGTGCTCTCAGAGGGCCGACAGAAGAAGAGCTCGCAGCGCTCCAAAGCGAGAAGGAGCTCTGGGGCGAGAAGTTCTGTCGGAGATGTGCCTACTGCATGCCCTGCCCGAACGGCCTGAACATCCCATTCCTCTTGCTGATAGAAGGGTACTACACACGCTACGAGCTCAGGGACTGGGCTCTCGCCCGCCTCAAAACGCTCCAGAAGACCTTCAGTGACTGTGCTGGATGCGGTGAATGTCTCGAAAAGTGCCCCTACCATCTGCCCGTCCCGGACCTCATGGAGCATGCGTCGAAACACGTCATCTAGGGGATCGAGAAATTTTCCCGATTTTCTGTTTTACATTATCTCCCAAGTATAATACAGTACTCACGGATTGAAAGGAGGTGATGGCTAGAGAAACATTGCTGAGGAGTTTGTATCAATATGTCCTCCCTGAAAAAGAGACAGTCTTCGTATGAGAGAGGTTGGTCTTGAAGAGGGGGAAACCTGAAATGAAAAAGGCAATAATGCTCGGAACCGTGCTCTTGATGATTCCAATGGCAGCTTTTACACAGCTCCCGGATCTAGGGTATATCGGGCTATTCGCGGATGCGGCGCGTGATACATTCTGTGCTTGGGGCGCCCCTGTATTTTTCTTCGACATGTACGTCTGGTGCCTGCCAGGTGATCATGGGTTGAAGTGCGCCGAGTTTGCGGTCTTGTATCCAGAAAGTGGCATATTCGCCGGTGTCGCGACTCAGAATCCGGCTCTTTCCGTTGCCCAAGGTAGCCTAGCTGGCGGCATGAGTTGCTGTTTCCTCGAGTGCCAGTGGGATTGGCAATGGACCCATACACAGACAATTATTGTACAGGTAGATACACCTTTGATCTTTGAGATTATTCCCAGTCCTGTACCCATACCCCCGGTATACCAGTTTGCCAACTGCGACACGATTCCAATAAAGTACCCAAAGGAACCGTGCACCAAATTCACAAACCTTTACGTGAATACCTGCGGACCGACCGCAGTCGAGGAAACGAGCTGGGGGGCGATCAAGAGCTTGTACAGAGACTGAACTGGGCAGGCCTGCCGAACGGTCGAGACAGTCCAAGGTTCCGACACAGAAAGGGGGTTCCCTCGGGAGAGGGTAACCCCCTTCGTATTATGAAAGATGACACTCACGGACTTGCAGGCGGTTGAAGTGCCAACCTCTTGACGGCCTCTTCGGCGAGTGCATCCGCGATCTCTTTCGCATCGCCGAACGCCGTGAGTATCCCCATCCACCTCCCGTACCGGAATATGAGCACCTCACCCAAGTACGGGTCGTTCCCCCGCGCATCGACGTACACCTGCCGCTGCGTCTCGCGTGTGCTTCCCGAGGTGCCCACCTCTTTCACATACCAGTCGAAAACCCTCTCCGAGGCCTCCTCGTCCTTGATCGAGAAGAGGTAGAACTTCCCCTCACCTTCCCCGATGCGATAGGAGGCAACGAAAGCGGGCGGGAATTTCCCCCTCCCCAGCACCCCTTCTGTGATGTACATGATACTTTTTTCGACGAGCCCCTCTTTGGGAAAGCACGAGATGGTCGCAGGCAGAGTACCGGCATCCGTGATCCTCGAAGCGATCGCCTCGGCGAACGCCTTCATGTGTGTGATGAGCTCGTTACTCTCCTCGAAGACGATGATCTTGACGTAGTAGCGCCCCTTCCAAAAATGGAGAGAGAAGGGATCGCCGAAACCTTCATTCCCAATATCGCAAAACGTCAGATCCGGGTCCCGGTGCTGAGCGTATATGCCGAACGCCATGAGCGGTGTGCCGTGATCATAGATTTCGACCTTGAGCCCCTTCCCCGACTCAGAGAGATAATCCTGTGCAATGACCTGTTCGAATTCGTAGGCCAGAAAGCCTTCCGCCGCACCGTCGATATACTCCCAGAGGTTCTCCGGGTAGAAGATCAGGTACTCCCCGTCACGTTGCCACCCCTCGATCTCGCCCCTGGCCGGTACGAGTTCCGTCAGTGACGTCCCTTTCGATTCACAGGAAATGGTACCCTGCAACAGTATATGTAATGCCGCCACGAGAGCGCATGCGAGTGGGATACGTGCTTTCATGGTGATACACTCCTTTGCCTGATGATCGGAACACCATCATTATATCAAGCATGTCAATAACATGACTCGTACATCAACATAACCAATTTCTCGTTCCCATGCCTCCCTTAATCGAGATGATCGACACACATATTGCCTCTCCGGGAGCGGGAGCTTCTTTTCTGGCGACTCACCTTAACGGCATGATATACTGTCCCCAGAGGAAGGAGAGGCCATGGGTTTCATCAAGAGACTTCTGGGGCTGGAAGTGAAACCGGGCGAGCCGATGAATACGAGCGACGAGGACTTCGAAAGGGAGGTTTTGAACAGTGAGCTTCCCTGCTTCGTCGATTTCTACAACCTCTGGTGTGCATCCTGCCAGGTAATGGCAGGGCTCCTGAACGAGATAGGACCGGACTATATCGACCGCGCGAAGTTCTTCAAGCTGAACGTCGACAAGAATCCGGCGACGCCGGCACAATTCTCGATATCGAGTGTTCCTACGCTCATCGTCTTCAAAAACGGCGAACCGGTGAATCGGCTGGTCGGCCTCTTCCCCCTTCAACCGCTGAGAGAATGGATCGACAGGAATATCTGATGACTTTTCGTTCCGTTGCTGACCGGAGAAGCGATACGGGAGGACCTTGAAAGAGACGCTGATAGAGGGAAAGCGCCTGCTCCTGGTGAAGGGTGACATCACCCGGGAGCAGATCGAGGTGATCGTCAACGCCGCCAATGCGAGGCTCAGGAGGGGAGGCGGGGTGGACGGTGCGATTCATCGTGCCGGTGGACCGGAGATCATGGCGGCATGTGACGCGATCAGGGCCCGTCAGGGCGGGTGCCCCACGGGAGAGGCGGTGATAACGACTGCAGGGAGATTGCTGGCAAAAAAGGTCATTCACACCGTCGGGCCGATC
>Ga0209635_10003767_pt1 | contig 11860 bp, 10 predicted proteins | sample DeeMarSWOR230_32_FD_187463 | JGI IMG/M metagenome (GOLD analysis project Ga0209635, IMG submission 187463) | Marine sediment microbial communities from White Oak River estuary, North Carolina - WOR-2-30_32 (SPAdes) (version 2) | ecosystem: Environmental > Aquatic > Marine > Intertidal zone >...
GCTGCTGCCGCGGTGATAAGATGACTACTCGACGCCGACGACAGGACAGGTCCTTCTCTGTAGAAAAGATCGACTAAAGCGATCACGGCGACATCCAGCATATTGGCACCGAGCACATCAGCAACCGCAAGGTCTATCGCACCCAGACGAAGAGCAGCCATAGCCACGACCAACTCAGGCGCCGACGTGGTAATCGCCAGAAAGAGACTGCCGACGAAACTGGCATTCCAGCCTGTAGTCTCACCGATGTCATCGCCAACAAATGCCAGCCAGATGCCAGCGCAGATAACAGCAGCTGCGGAGATGGAGAACCTGAAGTACACACGCCTCTTGGGAATCTCGGCATAGTGAGCGGAAGAGACTCCCTGGGCAGGCCATTGCTGGCTGCGCTCAACGAGGAACATCCGTCTCATGCCGATCATATACAAGACAAAGAGAGCAACGCTCCCAATACCAACCCATCCGAAACTCACGACGGCTCCGCTTCGACCCAGCAACATCCCTCCGGCCGCGACGGCAATGAGCAGTACTCCATAGCCAGCTGAGGCAATATGTCTTGGGTTTGCTTCGCTCAGGACTGGGGCACGCCCGTGAAGCACATCCAAGACCGCCAAGATACAGAGGTTGAAGCAGCAACTTCCCAGAAGCGTGCCCAAGGCCAGATCAGGGGAACTCACAAAGGCAACAGAGCTCACACCGGTAACCATCTCGGGCATGGTGGTAATCGCGGCAATGAGCACCATACCTATCCATATCCGCCCCATCCCCGTTTTCTCAGCGATGGCGTCCCCATATCGGGCCAGACTGGTCCCTGCAAACAGGATGATGACGAGGCAAGAGAGGAATTTGAACCAGACCAAGGCAGCACAATCATACTACACCGGCTGCAGGCACACAAAGCACCCAGCCAATCGTGCAACGTATGATATAATGACCTCTCGGACAAAGGAGAGGTGACCGAGTGGTTGATGGTGCCGCTCTCGAAAAGCGGTGGGCTGCAATATGCCTCGTGGGTTCGAATCCCACCCTCTCCGCGGAGAGGTGCTGGAGTGGCCTATCAGGCGCGCCTGGAGAGCGCGTGTCGTCTTTGGCGACCGTGGGTTCGAATCCCACCCTCTCCGCCACCATTGAGACTTGCCAGCAAGAGACAGTAACATCAAACGGGCCGGCAGGCTCCCACCGGGGCAATTCCACCCGGATATCTGAGACAGCTCGGGGGCTAGTCTCGCTGCTAGGCGCCTCTCATGCACTGTGATAAACTGCGCCATGGCGAGTCTGTCTAGCGGCGTTTCGACAAGGAGGATTAGGGGATCGCTAGGCCCAAGTTAAGACTCAGGTCAACCATACTTGTAGCAACGATTGCGCTGCTCGTTCTAGGTGCCTGCGGCCCAGGCGAGGAGTCAGCGACACCGAGCACAACACCCGCCCCCACACCAACACCATCTCCCGGTGACAATCAGCCGCCGGTCATCTCTAGTCTGACGGCCGCCGAAGTGTATGTTTCGCCAAAGAGCATCACGGAGGTTCGATGTATCGCCTCAGATCCAGACGATGACACCCTGAGCTACCAGTGGGCAGCCACAGGTGGAAGATTCAGTGGGAGTGGCCCTACGCTGTCATGGGTGGCTCCGGATGAGTACGGAGATTGGAGCATAACCGTTACTGTTAGGGATGACCAAGGTGACGTGGCCCAGTCCACCATCAGAATCAGTGTCGTGAGCAACCAAGGACCAGTCGTCTCTAGTCTGGCCGCGAATCCAGCTGTTCTTCTGCCCCAAGGCAGGTCGACAATCACCTGTGTTGCCAGTGACCCGGAGGGCGACGTCCTGACCTATAGTTGGGAATCCACCGGCGGTGAAATCACCGGATTGGGCAACGCGGTGAACTGGATAGCGCCGGACCGAGAGGGAGATTTCAAGATTACTGTCTTCGTTGACGATGATAGAGGAGGTCGTGATCTTGCCAGCGTATCAGTTACTGTGGCATTGACCGAGGTAACGGAGAGCTTCAATCCGCTTGCTGCAGAGTCCGGCACGGTGTCAAGTACCGGATACGAAGACCGCTCCAGAAGCAGGGCCGGAGATGACGCTGATAACATCGGCTACCGCGTCTTCTGGAGCTTCGATCTCTTCAGCTTGAGGGACACTGACGTGAAAGAAGCCACACTCACCTTCACCACTCGCGAAGTCGTTGGTGATCCGTTTGCTAGGGGTGCAGGACTCAGGGGACTCTATCTGTGGCAGATGCGCGATGACTCGGGCACGCTGCCCGACTACAACACAGAGCCGTTTAAGGAGCTAACCGAGCTACTGTGGGAATTCCCGGAAGTAGTTGACGTGACCGAGGAGGTAAGCAGAATCGGCAGGGGCCTCAGCCCGAGCGACCGTTTGCAGGTCAGAGCGGGCTTTGTCAGAAGGACGAATGGGACCGCTACCGACGACTTCATCGAGTGGGACTCGGCTGTCCTTACCGTCACCTACGCCAGGAAGTAGAGAGCGCTCGGACTCCCCAGCACGCGGACTGGCGCTGTAGCTCGCTCGGCAGTTCGGTGCAGCCGGATAGGAATGCCAGTGCTGGCCTAGTGCCCACCCGAGGGACAAGCCAAGAACAGAATCGCTGCTTTATGCAGATGGTTGTAGCTATGCTACAATCCACCCAAGTCCGATGGCAAGCCCTGACGTACTGAAGTACTGGGTGGGATTCTCCTCGGTACCCGGAATAGGCCGGATAAGGATATCCCAACTCATAGATCGTTTTGGCAGCCTCGCAGAGGCCTGGAAGGCTTCGGAAAGCGAACTGAGGCTCGCAGTGTCGGACTCCCGGAGCATTGACGCTTTGCTCTTGACCCGTTCCAGGCTTTCCCTTGAGGCTGAAATGGAGAAATTGGCGCGCCACAAGGTGCAAGCGATTCCCTGCGAACACCCCTGTTATCCTTCCAGGCTGAAGGAGATTCACGACTATCCCCCGGTGCTATACGTGAGGGGCACCTTGCCACCGGAAGGTCACCCCTGCGTCGCCGTAGTCGGGACTCGTCGCCCTACTATCTACGGACGCCAGGTAGCTGAAGAGATGGCGGCCGACCTGGCGCGAAACGATACCACTATCGTTAGCGGTCTAGCCAGGGGGGTCGACTCAATAGCACACCAGTCCGCTCTAGAGTGCGGAGGCAAGACCATAGCCGTACTTGCCTCAGGGTTGGACATCATCTACCCTGCGGAGAACCTGAAGCTGGCTCAACACATCATGGCGAGTGGGGCACTGGTAAGTGAGTATCCTCTGGGCGTCAGGCCCAGAGCAGAGAATTTCCCACTCCGTAATCGCATCATGAGCGGCCTGAGCCTGGGAGTACTGGTGGTAGAGGCGGGAGAACGAAGCGGAGCTCTGATTACTGCCTTACAGGCGCTGGAGCAAAACCGGGAGGTCTTCGCCATTCCTGGCAGTATCCTATCTCCCACGAGCAAGGGAACCAACCGCCTGATACAGGAAGGAGCCAAGTTGGTGTGTCGGTGTGCGGACATCTTGGAGGAGTTGAATCTCTCTATGGTCGCCCCCAGGCAACTGGAAATCAAGGAATTCGCACCAGCCAACGAAGCTGAATCAGGGATACTGGAGCAACTGAGCCCCGAGCCAAGCCACATAGACGAAATCTGCCGGAGCAGTGGACTCACGATGCCCCAGGTAAGCAGCACGCTAGCCATGCTCGAGTTAAAAGGAGTGGTGAAGCGGATAGGGAATATGAACTATGTGCGGAGCCAACAAGCTAGAGCAGAGTAAGTCATGGCAAGAAAGCTAGTCATCGTAGAGTCTCCCGCCAAAGCAAGAACCATAAGAAGCATACTGGGCTCCAACTACGATATCAAGGCATCAATGGGACACGTACGGGACCTTCCCAAGAAGAGCCTCGGTGTCGATGTGAAGGACAATTTCACCCCGAGATATGTCGTGCCTAGGCCAAAGGCAAGAACGGTCCGGGAAATTAAGGAGGCTGCGGCAAGAGCCAGCGCCATCTACCTGGCTACCGACCCTGACCGGGAGGGAGAGGCCATTTCCTGGCACCTCACTGCGGCAGCCAAATTGGGGCAAGATGAAACCCCTGTTCATCGCATTGTCTTTCATGAGATAACCAAGGAAGCAGTTAAGAACGCGGTCAAGCACCCTCGCTCCATTGACATGGACAGGGTCAATGCTCAACAGGCCAGGCGCATCCTAGACAGGCTTGTCGGGTACAAGCTAAGCCCTCTCCTGTGGCGCAAGGTGCAAAGAGGGCTTTCCGCCGGGAGGGTCCAATCAGCGGCCCTAAGGATGGTCGTTGATCGAGAGCAAGAAATAGAGGCCTTTGCCTCCGAGGAATACTGGACTATTGACGTCGAGTTGTCTCCGCTTGACGATTCACAGAGATTCAAGGCCAGAGTCGTATCCCTGGCCAACGGCCGGAAGCTGGATATCAGCGACAAGGCAAGGGCGGACGAGATTGCGACACGCCTGGAAGAGGCAGACTACACGGTCAGGTCAGTGGAGACCAAACAGGTAGTACGCCAACCCGCTCCCCCCTTCATCACCAGCACCTTGCAGCAGGAAGCCTGGAGGAAACTGCACTTCTCCGCCAAGAAGACCATGGCCATCGCTCAACAGCTTTATGAAGGAGTCTCACTAGACAAGGAAGGTTCCATCGGGCTGATCACATACATGCGTACCGATTCGACTCATGTGGCCGCTGCTGCTCTAGCCGAGGTGAGAGCATTCATCGGCGAGAAGTACGGCGCGAGCTATCTGCCAGCAAAGCCACGGACATTCGCCCGCAAGCTCAAATGGGCCCAGGAAGCCCACGAGGCAATCCGCCCCACCAAGATCCGCAGGGAGCCAGAAAGCGTTGCGACTTTCCTCAGTACAGACCAACTGAAAGTCTATGACCTCATTTGGAAACGCATCGTAGCGAGCCAGATGTCGCCATGTCTATACGACACAACAACAGCAGAAATACGAGCTCAAGCGTTGACCAAAGGAGGATACCTGCTCAGGGCAACCAGCGCTAGGCTGAGCTTTCCCGGTTTTGCAGTCATATATAGCGAAGGCAGAGACGAGCGGGAGCAAGGCGAGAGTTCTGTTCCCCTACCTCCACTGAAGCCAGGCGACGGGCTCAAATACTGGATGGCTCTCCCCGAGCAACATTTCACACAGCCCCCGCTCCGGTATACAGAAGCTACGTTGATAAAGGCACTGGAGCAGAAAGGCATTGGACGCCCCAGTACCTATGCCCCCACTCTGTCGATTATTCAGTCAAGGGATTATGTAAAGAAGCTCAGTGGCAGGTTCTACCCTAGCGAGCTGGGCGCGATTGTCAACGGCATCCTGGCCGAGCATTTCCCGCAAATCGTCGACCTCGGCTTCACGGCGCGGATGGAAGAACATCTAGATGAAATAGCTCAAGGCAAGCTGAACTGGATAGTCCTTCTGAGAGACTTCTACACTCCTTTCGAAGATACTCTACACGACGCTTCGCTCCACATAGATCGGGTTGATACGACTCAACCGACCGATGAGACCTGCCCGAGCTGTGGTCGGCCCATGGTGATACGAATGGGCCGCTTTGGCAAGTTCCTCGCCTGCACTGGCTACCCCGAATGCAAGACAACAAAACCCTTTCTGGTCAGAATGGGAATCCCTTGTCCAGAATGCGACGGTGAATTGGTGGAAAGGGTTGGCAAGAAGAAGCGAGTATTCTATGGCTGCAGCAACTATCCTCAGTGCACGTTCACGACAAGCTACCGTCCACTGTCAATGCCCTGCCCACACTGTGGCAAGCTCTTAGTCCTGTCAAGAAACGGCCTCGCCAGATGCATCGCCTGCCGTCACGAAGTCGATCTCTCCGGACCGGACGAAGCTTTGAAACGAGGACCAGATAGTCTGCCGAAGGAGTGAATTGCCAACAGACCGATTGCAGAAACTCAGACCCCTGATCGCCCAGGGTGGTTTGGATGCCCTCCTGCTTTGTCAGCAAGAGAATTGCCGCTACGTTTCAGGGTTCACTGGATCATCGGCATGGCTTCTCATTTCAGATAGGGATGCCATCTTGGCCACGGATTTCCGGTATGTGGAGCAGGCCAAACAGGAAGTGGACAATTTCCAGATCAATCTGATCACGGGGAGACTACCTGATTGGCTTCCTGACTTGGTTTGTAGTCTGGGATGGCACAACTTGGGCTTTGAGGCAAATCACATCTCCTTTGCCGCCCACAACCGACTCGACGAGGCATTGAGAGCCAGAAACCTGGACCTTGAGCTCATCCCCACTGTAGACGTAGTGGAGCGTCTTCGATGCATAAAGGAGCCAGACGAACTAGAGTGCATTACTCAAGCAGCCAAGCTGGTGGATGCTGCCTTCGAGCAGGCGAGGGCTCTAATTCGTACCGGCATGACAGAGAGGAAGCTCGCTTGGGAAATGGAGGCCTTCATCCGCCAGAGCGGCAGTCAAGGAGTACCTTTTGACATAATGGTGGCCTCGGGTCCCAACTCGGCATTGCCTCATGCCAAGCCCTCAGAAAGAGCAATCGGCCGAAACGAACCGGTAGTCATTGACATGGGTGCCAGGATCAACGGCTATTGCAGCGACTGTAGTCGTACCCTCTGTCTGGGCCAACCGACCAGAACTCTCTCGGAGGTCTACCACATCGTCCTGGAAGCACAACTTGGGGCCATCCACCACATCAGAACGAGTATGACTGCTGCTGAGGCAGACCAACTGGCTCGGGGCGCCATCAAGCAAGCAGGCTACGGTGATGCTTTTGGACACGGCCTAGGACATGGTGTCGGCTTGGCTGTTCATGAAGCTCCCGGGGCAACTCCCACTTCCTCTGATTTGCTCGCTAACGGCATGGTATTCACCATAGAGCCTGGTATCTATATACCTGGATTCGGCGGCTGCAGGATTGAGGATACGGTCGTTCTAGAAGAAGGCAAGGTGAGACCGCTTACCCAGTCACAGAAGATGATGGAGGTCATCTCATGATCGACGTTGGAGAACTGAGAAAAGGAATCGCCATAGAGCTGGATGGGAAGGTATACTATGTCACCGAATACCATCACATCAAGATAGGGAGGGGCTCGGCGCAGGTACGCCTGCGGCTCCGCGAGATCCCAAGCGGCACTGTCATCGAGCGTGCCTTTCAGGCCAACGACAAGTTCAGCCAGGCCTTTCTTGAACGTCGGCCGGTCCAATACCTATACAGCGACGGCAACCTGTACCACTTCATGGATACTGAGAGCTACGAACAGATGACCTTGAACGCCGCTCAACTGGGAGATAGCGTAGCCTACCTCAAGGATAGCCTGAACCTCGAGGTTCTCACTCACAGGGGAGAAGTGGTGAGCGTCGAGTTACCAGTTAGCGTTGGGCTCGAGGTTACCGAGACCGAACCCGGATTCAGAGGTAATACCGCCACCGGAGGAAGCAAGCCAGCGAAGCTCGAGACCGGCCTCATTGTCCAAGTTCCCCTCTTCATTAACGTCGGCGACACCATCAAAGTTGACACGCGCAGCGGGGAGTATCTGGAAAAAGCGGGCTGATGAAAGCTGATCTACATGTCCACACTTGCTACTCCGCAGACTGCTGTACGCCTCTGAAGCGGGTGGTTGACCAATGCCTGAAGAAAGGCATAGGCTGTCTCGCAGTCTCAGATCACAACACCATCGCTGGTGCCGTGAGGCTAAGGAAAATGGCTCCCTTCCCCGTCATCGTAGCGGAAGAGATCAGAACGTCCAAGGGAGAACTGATGGGCCTATTTCTCAGCAATACGATCCCCGCAGGATTGTCACCAGAGGAGACGATCGCCAAGATTAGGGAACAAGGCGGACTAGTCTGTATCCCCCATCCCTTCGGCCGATGGCTCCTAGGGAACTCCCGCGACTTGTTGTCAACAAGGATCCTGTCTCAGGTCGATATCGTCGAAGTCTTCAATTCCCGCACCCCTTTTCCCGGCAGCTCAGGTAAGGCCCGAAGCCTAGCACTGAAGTATGGTAAGATCGTCAGTGCTGGAAGCGACGCTCATACTTCAGGCGAAATCGGCAGAGCCTACGTAGAAATGCCCGAGTTCAATGACTCGAGTGACTTCTTGAGTTGCCTATCCCAAGGCAGAGTAATAGGCCAGACATCTAGCCCGATTGTCCATATCTCCACCACGTGGGCAAGAGTCAGGAAACGCCTTTGTTGAACATAGGGTGGTTCTCCACTGGAAGGGACGAAGCTGCCCGACAGCTCCTGCAGGCTGTCCAGGATAGCATTCACCGGGGTGACATCCACGGCAAAATTGTTTTCGTCTTCAGCAACCGACAGCCTGGAGAATCCGCAGAAAGTGATTTGTTCTTTGAACTGGTGCATACATATGGCCTGCCTCTGGTTTGTCTCTCCAGCAGGAAGTTCAAGGCCTCACTGGAACAGACAGAGGGCTGGCGTGTCAAATATGATAGGGAGGCAAGCAGACGAATCCAAGGCTTCGCCCTCGATATCTGTTTCTTTGCCGGCTTCATGCTCATAATTGGCGGGGAACTATGTCAAGAATACGACATCATTAACCTGCACCCGGCCGTTCCAGGCGGACCAACCGGCACATGGCAGGAAGTCATCTGGAAACTCATACGAGACAGGGCACTCGAGGCCGGAGCCATGATTCATCTGGTGACATCTGAGCTGGACAGAGGCCCCGTAGTAAGCTACTGCAGCTTCCCTATCAATGGCGATCCTTTCCTTCAGTACTGGGACGACATAGACCCACAAGCGCTGTTCCAACTCATTCGCCAGCATGAGCTGGCCAGAGAGTTTCCCCTTATCGTCCTTACGCTCCGAGCCCTCAGCCGAGGTGAGATCAGCATCAAGGGCAGGAAGGTGGTTGATGCGCGGGGACGGTCTATCGACGGACGGAACCTGACCGTCGCTGTAGACAAGGCAGTGGAGAGCAGACTTCGCTCACTCTCTCCCGATGTGTGACTGTGGAGAAGTGTGAACCCTATCTGTTTTGACCTCGAAGGCCCTCTAGCTCCCCAGGACAATGCCTACGAGCTCATGCGGCAATTCCCCAACGGCGACAGAGTGTTCGAAGTCATCAGCAGGTACGATGATTTGCTCACGCTGCAGGGTAGAGCCGGCTATGAGCCTGGAGATACGCTGGCGCTTACCATCCCCTTCCTAGCCTGTCACGGCATAAGAGAGAGCCAGATAGCTGACATGGGGCGAAAGGCCACGTTGACCTCCGGTGCCCTCCAGTTGGTGACTATGCTCAAATCGAGAGGATGGGATATCTTTTGCATCAGCACTAGCTACGAGCAGTATGCCCTATCCATCACAGAAAGACTGGCTATCCCACCTCAGAACGTGGCTTCTACATCGTTTCCTTTGGAGCGATTGCGGCAGCTTCTCAACAAAGAGGATCTGGCGCTGCTCCAGGAGGCGGAGGAAAGGTTCTCCAGTCTCCTCACCGATGACGAAATCCAGCAGGCCCTGGATCATTTCTATCTGGAAGTCCTGCCGGGGACGAACTCAGGCGAAATCATAGCTAACGTGAAGCCAGTAGGAGGAATGCGTAAAGTCCAGGCACTGGAGGATTTCGCCACGAGATTGCGGAAGCCACTGCGTCAATGGGTGGCAGTTGGGGATAGCATAACCGACTACAAGATGCTTCAGAGGGTAAACCAAGTCGGCGGTTTGGCCATCGCCTTCAATGGCAACGAATTCGCGCTGCCTCATGCCACCATGGGTCTGGCCTCCTCAAGACTGGATGATCTATGGATTGCCCTCGAGGCATGGGAGAAAGGTAAGCGACGCGCCGTCCGACTGACCGTGGAGAAGAGGGAAAAGGCCGGGGGCAAAGGCGACAGGGCCTGGTTTCACTGGCTCCCCGCAGAACGAGATCTAGCCCAGGCCCTCGGGGTCCACAAAAGGCTGCGGCTTCTAGTCAGGGAAGAGGCTGCCAAGCTAGGCTAGCGCCAAGACGGCCCTGCCACAAACCCGTGGTCTCTATTGATACTTGAGCCTTGGTTCTGCACCATGACGCTCCGGTCATTTAGCCAAACGCTTGACCTTCCAGCAAAGGAAGAAGCAGCGGTCCCTCCGGAATCACCGCAACCTCAGCGTCGTCACCCAATACTTCAAATGCCCTAGCCAACCCTTCGTCAACAGTGGCAATTGGAGTGATCATCATATCACTGACTATGTTGTCTTCGATATCCGACAGCAGGTAGACGTCATTCCTCAACTGGATCCGCGCCAGTATCTGATTCTGCCACTGGACTCCCATGGGCTCGTCGCGTCTTATCTTCTGCAGGATTTGCTTGGCAGAACTGGCGGAAGTATGCAACTCCCTGAATGCCGCCGGGCCAACCCCAGAGCTGCACGAAGAGGCCATTATGATGATACCACCGTCACGGATTATCAGTGAGGCATTGTCCATCCCTTTCACGCTCTGATACAGATCCAGGTCAAGAGGAGCTCCGCTGTTTGTGGTGATCACGATGTCTACCTTGTGATTGACCCTTACCCCTGCGATCTTTTTCTCCGTCTCGCAGCCTATCTCGTGTGCTCTGACAGGGTCACCGGCCACCACATGTGTGATCTCCCTCTTCTTGTTCAGAAGCACGTTCACTATGAAATCGAGCCGGGCCATCCGCGCCTGCTCCACCATGTCCTCGTGGATCGGGTTACCCTTGAGAACACCCGCCCTGGAGCCACGGTGTTCTATCATCTTGTATCCATGATTCTTGTAGGCTGATCTCAGACTGAACACCCCAGGAGCTATGCTCTTTCTGCCTCCAGAGAAACCGGCGAAGAAGTGTGGCTCAATGAACCCCGTAGAGAGCCTGAAATCCGCTTCCACTACCCTGGAGTTGATCTCAACGGGAGTTCCTCTGGACGTGTCTCCTAGATATACCGTTTGCGCTGGATCATGGTTCAGAACATTGTATTCTCTGGTTATCTCTTCACCCAATAGTGCAGCCAACTCGCCCATACTCAGAGGAGGATGCAGGCCAAGCGCAACGATTATGGTTATGTTCTGTCGGGGTACCACCGCCTCGAGTTCAGCCAGTATCGGTGGAAGTAGTCTGTCGTCGGGACACGCCCTCGTGTTGTCCGTGACTATGACGGCAATATGGTCATGCTTATGAACGGACTCCCGCAGAGGCAAGTGCTCAATCGGAGATCTCAGACTTTGCAGTATAAGGTCAGCCTCGTTCTCGGCACCCTGGACATCCTCCGTCTCTAAAACGAAGCTCAGGTTTCTCTTCGGAACTGCAGCCCTGACGATAGAGCGCCCATACGGAAGCTCGAATTCTCTGTTCACATTATGGCGGTCCCCGGATTCAATACGTTGTTGGGGTCAAATAGCCTCTTTATTCCCCTCATCAGTTCCTTGGACTTCGCATCCACATAGAGGTCAAACTCGCCGAGTCTCGCTTTGCCCACACCGTGCTCTCCGCTCACAACTCCACCCAAATCTACAGCCGCCCGGTATATCTCCTTCTTAACCTCCTTGAAGACCCCTTTCTCAACTGCATCCATCATTATGCTGGGGTGCAGATTACCATCTGCCGCATGTCCGAACGTGTGCACGGTTACGCCAAACCGCTTCGCGATTTGCTCTATCTCATCAAAGACTCTCGCCACATTAGCAGGAGGCACCGTAATGTCGAGTCCGTCTGCCATACGAGCCTTCAACGGTATGTATATTTCGCTTCTCATCTTCAGGATCTCTGCCTGCTCTTCTTTCCTCTCGGCGATCAGAGTATCCACGGCACCGTTCTTCTGACAGACTTCAGAGATCTGCTCGCACTGGGAATAAACGTCGTCTTCGCTGGAACCGGTCACTATGATTAT
>Ga0209635_10003769_pt1 | contig 11858 bp, 8 predicted proteins | sample DeeMarSWOR230_32_FD_187463 | JGI IMG/M metagenome (GOLD analysis project Ga0209635, IMG submission 187463) | Marine sediment microbial communities from White Oak River estuary, North Carolina - WOR-2-30_32 (SPAdes) (version 2) | ecosystem: Environmental > Aquatic > Marine > Intertidal zone >...
CCTTACCCTGCCTACCGCCTACTGCCTACTGCCTAATCCCTCCTCCTGCCTCTTACCTCTACCCTCATCCCTGCTTCCTTCCGACCGCAGCACTGCAGCACCCAAACTTGGCTGGAAGGGATAAGCATTCCCCACCGTTCGGCTGAGCTCACGACGAAGCCTGCGAACGCCGAAAGGGTCACCTCACGAAGCACCGAAGCGAAGGGACAAGGGTGTTCGCTTACGAAAAATAAAATTTACCATATAATCAATGCGTTACAAAAACAATCCTTATAATACCTAGGAAACTCCACAGCAAAAAAGGGCGAGGTGATGAAGCCTCGCCCCAGGTTCGAAATCCTCTTCCATCGTGATTCTACTTCTGATCGTCCTTAACCTCTTCGAAATCGGCATCGACAACCTCTTCCTCAGCTTCCTTCGCGCCAGCGGCAGACTCTTGGCCTTGGGCGGTTTCAGCTTGTGGACCCTCCGCCTCTTGAGAGGCCTTGGCGTACATGGCTTCAGCCAATTTATGGGAAGTCTGGGTTAAGTTATCGGAGGCCGATTTGATGGTGGATATCTCATTGGATTCCATGGCTTTTTTGGCTGCTTCAATGGCTTCCTCGATGGCCTTCTTTTCGGAGGGGTCGATCTTGTCGCCATATTCTCTCAGCGACTTCTCGGTGGTGTAGATTAAGCTATCCAGGTTATTTCGAGCCTCCGCCAATTCGCGCTTCTTCTTATCCTCCTCGCCATGGGCCTCGGCATCCCTCACCATCTTTTGGATCTCCTCTTCGGTGAGGCCGCTGGAAGCGGTGATTTTGATGGATTGCTCCTTCCCCGTTCCCAGATCCTTGGCGGAGACGTGAACGATCCCATTGGCATCGATGTCGAAGGTCACCTCGATCTGGGGGATTCCCCGAGGCGCTGGGGGGATTCCAACCAGTTCGAACCTCCCCAGGGTCTTGTTATCCAACGCCATCTCGCGTTCCCCTTGCAGTACATGGATGCTGACGGCAGGCTGATTATCCGCAGCTGTCGAAAAAATCTGGCTCTTGCGCGTGGGGATGGTGGTATTCTTTTCGATGAGTTTGGTGAATACCGCTCCCAGAGTTTCGATGCCCAGGGAGAGGGGAGTCACATCCAAAAGGAGGACGTCTTTCACATCTCCCCTCAAAACCCCTCCCTGAATGGCAGCCCCGACGGCAACCACCTCATCGGGATTGACCCCCTTGCTGGCATCCTTCCCGAAGATCGATTTCACTTTTTCCTGAACCTTGGGCATTCGGGTCATCCCTCCTACCAGGACCACTTCATTGATATCCGAGGGTGAGAGCCCGGCATCTTGTAGGGCCGTTCTGCACGGACCCTCCACTTTGTCGATCAGATCCTCCACCAGTTTTTCCAATTTGGACCGGGTCAGCTTTATGTTGAGGTGTTTTGGTCCGCTGGCATCGGCGGTTATGAATGGGAGGTTGACATCCGTTTCCGTTGAGCTTGACAATTCCATTTTGGCTTTTTCCGCCGCTTCCTTCAACCTTTGGAGGGCCATACGATCGGTCCTGAGATCAATCCCCTGGTCCTTTTTGAATTCATCGGCGAGGTAGTCGATGACCCGCTGGTCAAAGTCCTCTCCTCCCAGGTGGGTGTTTCCGTTGGTGGATTTTACCTCGAAGACCCCCTCACCCAGCTCCAGTATGGAGATGTCAAAGGTGCCTCCCCCCAAATCAAAGACGGCGATCTTCATATCCTTTTTCTTATCCAAGCCATAGGCCAATGATGCCGCTGTAGGCTCATTGATTATTCTCTCGACGTTTAACCCCGCGATTTTTCCCGCGTCCTTTGTGGCCTGACGCTGGCTATCGTTAAAATAAGCAGGAACCGTGATAACCGCATCCTTCACCGTTTCACCCAGGTAGTCCTCCGCCGTCTGTTTCATTTTCTGAAGGATCATAGCCGATATTTCAGCAGGGCTGTATTCCTTATCCCGGACCTTGACCCATGCGTCTCCATTCTTCGCCTGGGAAATCTTGTACGAGACGATTTCTATATCCTTTTTTACCTCTGGATCCGTAAATTTCCGGCCAATCAGCCTCTTGATCGCATATACGGTGTTTTCCGGATTTGTTATGGCCTGCCTTCTGGCGATTTGGCCGACCAGCCTCTCTCCTTTGTCGGTAAAGGCAACCACTGAGGGCGTTGTCCTGCTCCCCTCGGCATTGGCGATCACCACGGGATCTCCAGCTTCAATGATCGCTACGCAAGAGTTAGTGGTGCCTAAGTCGATTCCTATCATCTTCGACATTTTCCTCTCCTTTTATCGCTGGACTGATTTTCCCCATCTTCAGTCAGATGATTCTTCCCCTTCTTCCTCGTGCCTCGGGCGTCGCGCCACGCTGACCATGGCCGGTCGTATCAATCGATCGTTCAAAAAATACCCCTTCTGCAATTCGGATACCACCGCATTCGGTTCATGATCCGCTGATTCGACCTGCATCATAGCCTCATGTCTGCTGGGATCAAAGGGTTCGCCCACTGAGGCGATGGGGGTTAGGCCGAATTTTTCCAATACTTGGAGGAGTTGATTGAGGGTAATTTTGATACCTTCCGTAAGTCCATCTGGATTTTCCCCCTGGGGGTGGTCGAGGGCCCTCTCCAGATTGTCGATAACCGGCAGAATTGCCTTGATGAGTTCCTCGTTGCCATATCTGACGAGGCTGCTCTTTTCCCTCTCAACCCTTTTTTTGTAGTTCTCCAACTCGGCTTGGACCCGGAGGAATCGGTCATAGTTCTCCTTTGTCTCTTTTGTCTTTTCCTCCAATTGGGTTTTCAGCATTTCAAGCTCTTGTTCCCTCTTTGATTTCCGCTTCCTCGGTTGTTTCCCTTCCCCTTTGGCTTCGGTCCGTGGACCGGTCCCGCTATCCCTCGTTTCCTCAGCCTTTTTCACGCAACCCCTCCTCTACGGCAAGAAGGACGATTATTCCGATTCCAATAGTTCCGTTAGCAATTGGGCGGTGTATTCGACCAGGGGAATAACCCTCGAATAATTCATCCTCCTTGGTCCGAGTATACCTAAGATCCCCAATGTCCGATCTACCCTTCCATAGGGTGACGATACCAAGCTACAGCCTTCCATCTCACTAAATTCGCTTTCAGACCCTATAGTAACGTGGATTCCCTCTGCGGCTAAACATTTATCCAACAACGTGATCAAAAGGCTTTTTTCCTCGAAGGCCCGAAAGAGGCTCTTCATCTTTTCTATATTCGCGAACTCTGGTTCATCGATAATGTTCATTTTGCCGTCGATATATAATTCTTTCTCCTCTTGGCTGCTGAAGGCCCTGTGACCCAGCTTGAGAGCCTGCTTCATTAAACGGTCATAGGCAGCTCTCTCCCCTTCCATCTCTTTGAGGATTTTTTCCCTAACCTGGGCCAAGGTCAATCCCTCGAGCATCTCATTGAGATATCGGCTGATCTTATCCAGTTCGTCTTGGGAGAGGCTGTTTTCCATGTGGATAATTCTGTTTTGTACGGTCCCCGTAGAGGTCACGAAGACGGCCAGTATTTGATCGATGTTCAGCCGAATAAATTGAATATGTTTGAAGATGGTGGAAGCCATCTTCGGGGTCAAGACCACCCCTGTGTAATTGGATAAACCGGAGAGGATCCTGGAGGTCTCCCTCATCATTTCGGGGATATCGAATTGCGATATCCGATATTCCCGCCGTATCTTCTCTCGCTCAGTTTGGTTCAAGCCTCGAACATTGAGGATTTCATCCACGTAAAAACGAAAGGCCTTATCCGTGGGAATTCTCCCGGCAGAGGTATGGGGTTGCCAGAGAAACCCTAAATCCTCTAGGTCTGCCATCACATTTCTCACGGTGGCAGGGCTCAATTGAATACCGTACCGTTTACAAATTGTCCTCGAACCTACGGGCTCGGGGCTACAAATGTAATCCATGATGATCAACTCGAGGACTTTTTTGAACCGCTTATTTAGAACCATGTCCATGGGTCCCTATTGTCCCTTACCCCCCAAAGGATATGACAAGGCGCCTATGAGCCTTAACTAACAACTCAATTACAAAATAATCACCCGATATGGGTTTGTCAAGGACCGAAGATTCTGGAGTTTCCACAGCTTTTCCGGGGATCCCGTTGTTCCTGAGCGCAATGTGCTGGACAAGGGTCATTTTGGAACAGGTCGTTGCCCTGGTTCCCTGGAGCGAGAAGTTATTCAGTGCTGCCGTGCTGCAGCCAGAAAGGGGAATGAGGTTAGAGGTTGGAGGCTGAAGGAGAAATGTCAAATGACAAATAACTGATAACGGACACGAAGCACGAACACGAGAGTCAATGTCAAAGTTCAAAGTGGGGAATCCCTGGAAAACCGGGAAAACGAACTGTGAGCGAAAGGGAATTTGGGCAAGGGGCCGCAGAGCTTTGAGGCGATGAAACAAGGGGATTCTCTGCTGAAATACCTATTTCTCTACAAAATTAAAGACTTACCAGAATATTTCTTACCGAACTCAGGAAGTTCCAGTCCGAGATTCCTTCGATTGTCCTACCATTTTCCCGTTGGATGCGTCTTCTGCCTGGAATCCCATCTCTTTTGAGATTGGCTTGAGTTGAAGCTCACGGTCATTCATCTCGGTCTTTTGAAATGGTCATATCCTTTTCTCCTGGGCAAATATTCCCTCCCATCGTCCAGGAGTAACCTCAGACCATAGCGAGGATCGACGATTTCACCAATGGGGGTGATCTTTAACCCGGATTTGCGAAAGAGACCCAAGAGTTTCTCCCCTTTTTCCCTCGGAGTGGTGAGCAGTAATTCGTAATCCTCCCCCCCGGAAATGGCTAAATCGATATCTCTGGAGATATATTGGAGGGCCTTTCTCCTGTATGCTTCCGAGAGGGGAAGTTGTGAAATCCAGATTTTCGCTCCCGCATGGCTTTCTTCAAGGATATGTCCCAGATCTGCCATGAGACCGTCGCTGATGTCGATCATGGCGCTGGCAAGAAGGTTTTTGGCAATGAGTCGGCCTTCGGCAATTCGCGGGGTAGGGGAGAGGTGCTTTTCGATGAGTTCGGCCAGATCCTTATCCCCGGCATGGGATATGCTGGAATTGCCCTTATGGGATTCTAGAATCCGCAACCCCAAGGCCGCATTCCCCAGGGTACCGGTCACCATGATCTGATCACCGACCTGTGCCCCTTTGCGATAAATTACTTCCCCCGCCTTTCCCCGGCCGATGACCGTGATATTGATGATTAGCTTTCGTGCAAGGGAGGTGTCCCCTCCGATTAACGAGAGATGGTACTCCCCTGCCACCTGCTGAACCCCATGGAAAAACTCCTCAATCCAACGGAGTGGGAGATGGACGGGAAGTCCCATGGACAATAGAAAATACTGGGGGGTTCCCCCCATGGCGGCTATGTCGCTGAGATTGATGGAAAGGGCCTTCTTGCCGAGGCGAAGAGGATCTGTGTAGGCTAATCTGAAATGGGTGTCTTCTATGAGAATGTCCGTGGTAACGAGGCAGATGCAACTCTTGGGGAGGTTAATCACGGCAGCATCATCGCCGATCCCCGCGGCAATGTTGGGATCCCTCAGGGACATTTTCCCTCGGATCCAGCTGATCAGGCCGAATTCGCCGATTTGTTTAAGTTCCACGGGTTTCTTACTTCTTGATTCCCCTAGTACGTCGATCTCTCCTTAATTTCTTCTCATCCAATGCGATGGCTAAGATATCATCCATGTGTTTGGCAAGGAGGAAGTTCATCCTTTTCCTGGCATATGGAGGAATTTCGTCTAAATCCTTCTTATTCTGATGGGGGATGATAAGTGTGCTTATCTTTCCCCTCAATGCTGCCAGAGTCTTTTCCTTGATTCCACCGACGGGCAAGATCCTTCCCCGCAGCGTAATTTCCCCTGTCATTGCCACATCCTTCTTTACGGGGATATTTGTCAAAGCGGAGATGATGGAGATAGCCATGGTCACGCCGGCCGAGGGACCGTCTTTGGGGATCGCCCCGGCGGGGACATGGATATGAATTTCCCTTTCGGCAAAGAGCTTCTCCTCAATGCCCAACTCCCTCGACTTTGACCTGGCATAGGTTAAGGCCGCCTGGGCCGATTCCTTCATTACATCTCCCAGGTGGCCTGTGAGGACCAATGATCCCTTTCCTTTAACCGCAGAGGCTTCGACCCAAAGCATTTCCCCCCCAGCTTGCGTCCATGCCAGGCCCGTGCTCACACCGACCTCGTTCTCCTCCCGTTCGGCTTCTGCTAGATATCTTGGGGGGCCTAAGAATTTATGCAGATTTGCCCCTGTTACCTTAGTGAGCCCGTTTTCCCCTTCCGCAATTCTCCGGGCGACCTTTCGGCAGATTGAGGAGAGTTCTCGTTCCAAGTTCCGCAGGCCTGCTTCCCTCGTATATTGAGCGATGATGTGGAGGATGGCTTGATCGGTAATGTCCAGTACCCTGCTGTCGATCCCATTTTCTTCCAGTTGGCGGGGCAGAAGGTATTTTCTGGCGATGCGCAATTTTTCCTCTTCCGTATATCCAGGCAGGTCGATAACCTCCATACGATCCTTCAAGGCAGATGGAATGGGGTCAGTCAGGTTGGCTGTGGTGATGAACATCACTTTGGATAGATCGAAGGGGAGATTGAGGTAGTGGTCGCTGAAGGCGTTATTCTGTTCCGGGTCCAACACCTCCAGGAGGGCGGCCGATGGATCACCGCGAAAATCCTTTCCGATCTTATCCACTTCATCCATCATGAAGACCGGGTTATTGGAACCCCCTTGTTTTATGCTCTGGATAATTCTTCCCGGAAGCGCCCCCACATAAGTCCTCCGATGCCCTCGTATTTCGGCCTCATCCCGAATTCCCCCTAATGAGATCCTGACGAACTTTCTTCCCAAGGCCCCGGCTATGGATTTCCCCAGGGATGTCTTTCCCACTCCGGGGGGGCCGACGAAGCAGAGAATGGGGCCCTTCATCTGTTTCTTCAGTTTATGAACACCCAAAAATTCCAATATTCGTTCCTTAATCTTTTCCAGGTCGTAATGATCTTCATCTAACACTTGCTTGGCCTTTTTGATGTCCAAGTTATCGACCGTGGAGATGTTCCACGGAGTCTCCACGAGCCAATCGATATATGTTCTAACCATGGAGGCTTCGGCCGCTTCCGGGTGCATCTGTTCCAACCGTTGAAGTTGCTTATTTGTCACCCTTTTGACTTCCTCAGGCATTCTAGCCTTCTTTATCTTTTCCCTTATCTCTTTGATCTCTTCGGCCCTTTCATCGCCTTCGCCCAATTCATCTTTGATGGCCTTCATCTGTTCCCTGAGAAAATATTCCCTCTGCGTTTTGGATATTCCCTCCTTTGCTTGGGATTGGATTTTGGCCTGCATTGCCAAAACCCCGATCTCCTTGCTCAGGGCTTCGTTGAGCTTCTTCAGGCGTTCGATGGGGTCGAGGATTTCCAGGATCTCTTGGGCCCTTTCCACATTCAGCCCCACGTTGGAGGATACTAAGTCTGCCAATCTTCCGGGCTCATCGATGCTATCGAGGATCAATACTAAGTCGGGCGAGAGGATTTTCCCGAAGGAGATGAGTTTTTCCAATTGTTCCTTTACCCCCCGCATCAATGCCTCGGTTCCCGATGTAGTTTCAGTTACCGCGGGTTCTTGGACTTGATGAACCTTGACCAAGAAGGTCGGTTTTAATTGAACATATTCTGAAATCCTCCCCTTGGATAATCCCTGAACCAAGATTTTTAGGCGCCCGTCGGCGAGTTTCAGCATCCTCATAATTATGGCGATGGTTCCCACATGGTAGATTTTTTCCGGGGTTGGATCTTCTTCGGTCATATCCCTTTGGGCAGCGAGAAAAATAAGCCGATCTCGGGATAGGGCCTCTTCAATAGCATTGATGGATTTTTCCCTGCTGACGAAAAGGGGAAGAATCATATAGGGGAAAATGATGATGTCCCTTACGGGAAGCATAGGCAGGACTTCAGGAATCTCGTATTGATCCTTCTCTTGGTCCATATAGACGCCCTTCTGCGATGTATTGTAAAGCACATTCCCCCATTTTACAAGGGATTTTTGAGGAACATCTCCTGAAGCTAGAGTTGGCAATGGCATAAGAGTTGCGATAAAATTCCATAGTTAAGTCTGGGATTCCAGTCAAGTTGGTATAATTCTTGCTTTGATAAAGATTGCTTGACAATGTATGTTATTTCCTCTAAGGAGAATGACTAATGGGAAAATGGAAAAAGAGACTTTTGTTAGCTCTCATTCTCGTTCTCTTATTGGTATCCACATTCTACTATTTTGGTTCGGGATACTTGGCCCGAAAAGCCCAGGTAGAGAGGGAAGGGTTATTGGTGAGGAAGGAGATAGACAGACCTTTGGAATCCCCGGAGGCCGAGGCAGAGAAGGTCGCGCGGGAACGCGGGCAGGAGGGGCTGACGCAGTATCCGCCCACAACCTTAAGCGAAGAGGCCAGAGAGGCTCGCCTCAAAGAGTTTGAGGAGAGGATTCGGAAACTGGAACAGGAACTTCTGACTAAGGAAAGAGGGATTGAGGATTGGAAACGCCGATGGGAGCAGAAAAGTCGGGAATTGGAGCGTTATAATCGAGAGCTCTTGGCCCTGAAAAAGGAAACCGTCCAGAGGGAGCGGAAGCCCTTGGTACAAAGGCCTCCGGCAGGGGAAGAAGTAAAGGCGGAGGCCGAGGGAAAGGAGAAACGGGTAGTGCGACTATTGAGGGCGACACCATTGGCCGAATGTGAAGGGGTTCCCATGTCCCATAGAGATTTGGCCCTTTTCCTATACCGCTGGTTGCGCCTGGGATCGGATTTGAGCTATAGTGAGGCGGTTACGGCTTTGTATAGAGTTGGCATTTCCCCCAGAGCTGGATGGAACCAGGGAGATCCATCGTTTCCCATCGGGGCTGATGAGTTGGAAGAGATACTTTCCAAGGCGCAGAAGGCCATCTCCATTGGCCTGGTGGCTGCGCATTATCCAGAACTGACGGAGAGACTGAGGCAGTATTGCGAAAAGGAAAGGGCTCAAATGGTTGAGTCCCCTCAGTGTGAGGGGCCCATGGTGACCGAATGTGAGGATTGTGAAATCTCCCAGGGTGAATTCGCCGTTTACCTATGTCAAGTTTTGGGAATAGGAAAGGCTTTGAATTACGATCAATCCTTCTTGGCATTGACCGCGCTGCACATTTCCCCGAAAAAAGGTTGGAGATTTAGGGAGCCCCTTGTTCCCATCACCCAAAGGGAGATAGAAGAGGTCCGCTGTTCGGTTCAAGTGGCCTACAAGAAGGGCCTGATCTCAGCGGAACCAACCCTTATGGTTGCCTCGGTTAATGATTTATGCCTTTGGCTCAAGACGGATGTAGAGGTCGTGGGAGCAGGTATTGTTGTGGAGGCGGTCGCCCAAACAGACTACCAAGGAGGGGGGAGAATTTCGATTCCAAGGGGCGGTACAGTAGCCAGTACTTCCGAATAGCACGGCATAAAGGTTGCTTCTGGAAAGGGATAGTGGGGCAAAATGGGGGAGAATGGGGGGGTGAGAGCTGCTTGCATCGGCCTGATGGTGATGGTGCTTCTTGGCGTTCCGGGTGAGATTTACGGTGATGTTCGCCTTGGCCCGTTGGGCGTTACACCGTATGTTAACGTCTCTGGTACCTTCACGGATAATGTCTTTCTCACGGAGAGTAATAAGGAGTCAGACTTCTACTACTCCGTCCTGCCAGGCGTGAAGGTGAGGGCAAGACCCATCGGTCGCCATAATTTCTATCTCGACTATGATGTCGATATTTCCCAGTTTAACGAGCATACCGGGGCTGACAACGTCGTCCAGTCCCTCGACGCAGGCTTCGATTTGAACCTGCCCAGGAAGTTTGGGATAAAGCTCGGCAACAAATTTACGTATGGGGCCGATTTACCCGATTCCGAAGGGGATGAAACATCTCAGTACTATAACAATGTAGTCCGGATTGAAACCTCCTACGCCTTTTTAGATCGATTCGGAATCGGCTTACGTTACGCTCATGAGTTCAAGGATTACGAACGCAGTAGGGATGAAATCGATAATTTCGATACGAACACCGTCGGAGGAATGTTCCGTTTTCGTATTCTGAGAGGGACCTCCGCGCTCTTAGAATATACCTATTCGATCACCGACTACAGGAGGGATGCGAGGGCCAGGGATGAAAATAATTATTCCCACCGGATCAATTCCGGAATCACGTGGGACATTACCGCGAAGACGAGGGGAACCGTGAGAGGAGGGTACGTAGAGAAGGACTATTATGCCCTCAATCGAGAGGAGAATGCGGTATTCGCATCGGCCAACATCTCTCATGAATTGACGAATCATATCATCCTGTCAATAACGGGGATTCGAAACATATTCGATACCTCGAATGCCGATGACAATATCCAATTTAGTACATCGTATGTCTCGAGTCAGATTGCGGCCAGATTGAAACATACCTACAGGAAATTCACGACGAACATCGGGGGTGGTTATATACACGACCGCTATCTCCACGATGACCTCCGTGTTGGGAGGAAAAGGAAGGATGACGTCTGGAGGGGATCGCTGGGCGTTGACTATCAAATGCAGAGGTGGATAAAATTAGGGGTGCAATATCGTTATACGACCCTCAATTCCAATTTTGATACCGAGGAGTACGAGGAGAATCTCGTCGCCTTTTTCGTGGGTTTAACCCGCTAGGAGGTTTCATCGGCCTGAGCGAAGTGGATTTTATTCCGCGGAAAGGCTCCGTCAAAATGTGATCACCGGGGTATTCCATGCGAGGAAAGAGTATCTTTTTAGCGCTTACAATCGGCATTTTCCTGCTTTGGCCCTTTTCTGCTTCCACGGGGGCAAAGGGTGATCTCGATATCGTAGTGGGATTGATTGAGAGGTGGAAAGAGAAGATTGAACGGGGAGGGTTTGACAACTACCTTTCGCGTTATGGGAACCCATACCAAAAGGCCGGGGGTTTGAAGGGGGAGAAAGTCCATTCCGAACGGGTTGATATTACCATAGAGGATATGAGGGTTTTTAAGCAAGATGATGGAATTATCACTACCACCTTCTTGCGGCGGTTCAGGGCAGGGAAATTTCACGATGTGGGGGTGGGGATGCTCAGTTTTAGGCGAGAAGACGGTGCTTGGAAGATCGACGGGGAGAAGTGGTATCCTTTACCGAACAAGGCCTTTTCAGAGGGGATTTCATATACCGTGACCATTGGACCGGGGAATTCCCCAAGGGTTATTATCAATGTTCCGGGGGGAAAAGGTCAAACACAGCGGAAAATTCCGAAAAAATGGGTTGCCTCGGGGAAGGAGGTACCCAAAAATCTCGATATTGGGGAATACACCATTGGGGCAGGAGATGTTCTCCTCATTACCGTGTGGGGACATGGGGATTTAACGAAAGAGGTGGTGGTTTCTGAGAAGGGAAAGTTTTCTTTTCCCCTTATCGGAGAGCTGGAGGCGGTGGGGCTTACTGCCAACGAGCTGGAAGGGAAGCTGGTGCGTTTGCTTTCCGATGGGTATGTCATCAATCCCAACGTTACCGTTCGCATCAAGGGATATAAGAGCAAGAGGGTATATGTGTTGGGGCAAGTGAGGTCTCCGGGAACCTATTCCTTGGATAAGGAGACCTCCCTGATTGAGATCATCTCGAGGGCAGGAGGCGTGACCGACGGTGCGGGATGGATCATCGAGGTTGTCCGTCCTTCAAAAAAGGAGCTCGATAAACCAATCACCCCGGATGAGGCCAAAAAGGAGGATATTATCCGTGTAGATGTAGAGGGGCTCTTGGGGGGAAGGCCGGAAGACAA
>Ga0209635_10003773_pt1 | contig 11850 bp, 13 predicted proteins | sample DeeMarSWOR230_32_FD_187463 | JGI IMG/M metagenome (GOLD analysis project Ga0209635, IMG submission 187463) | Marine sediment microbial communities from White Oak River estuary, North Carolina - WOR-2-30_32 (SPAdes) (version 2) | ecosystem: Environmental > Aquatic > Marine > Intertidal zone >...
AGACATGAGGGAGCATATAGGAATTGGTGAATAAGAGCGAATTCTCGATTATCACCCAACCACTCTTTACCTATCCTTGCGTGGCAAGTATGCAGACGGGCTCTTCAACTTTCCATTTATCATCTTCAATATTCTGAAGGTTGAAATCAACCCAGAGGCAGGAGGGCTCTTGGTGATAGAGCTGTCAGGGGATAGAAAAAACGTGGATGCAGAAATTGAATACCTGGAAAATCGAGGCATTTCAGTGCAGTCTCTGGAAAAACATGTCTTACGAGACGAAAAGAAATGCACACACTGCTCTGCATGTGTTGTCCACTGCCCCACAAAAGCACTGCACATAGAAGATAGAAAACCATGAGAGTAGAATTTGACGAAACAAAATGCATTGCATGCGAAGCGTGCGTTCCTGTTTGTCCAGTGAGAGCGATGTCACTTTCATTCTAGCCAGTTAGAGGGTTCCACGATGTTTGAAACAATCCAGGTGGAGCTGCATCCAATCACAGCCTGGAGCTATCATCTTTTGTCACTTTTTCTTTTATTTTTTTGTCATCACTCTTAATCAGGGGTGGTATAAACCCCAATCATGCCAATTCTGTCGTTCTTGACAATGATAACGGCGTCGACTCCTTCCAGGTTGGCTGCCCACTCCAGAGTTCCTTCTATATCCTCTTCGGAGCAAATCCTGTTGCAGACAGCAGTTGCTGCAGCATCAGCAATGCACCCTTTTTCAAACAGTGACCAAAAATATCTCCTCCGTTCTCGACTATGGCTATTCGAGCACCTTCTTTGATTAATCTCTTGCACATAAATTCAGCTATTGTACCTGCAACCGCAGCCATGAGGCCAACGTGAGCTATTTTTGCACCTTCTGCCATTTCTTTTATTATTTCAGGAGCATCTTTCTCAATTTTTTGTGGTTCCAAGATCGTTTTAAAAAAAGGATCTTTTTCGATGTATTCTTCAATCAGAGTTCTCTGGGCTATTAATTCTTTGAAAGCATTCCTTGTCAATGGTTTACTATGTGCGTCTACTAGAATCTTTATTCTGCTTTCTTTATGAAGAATTTCCTCTCTGTAAACTTCCATGTTCAACAATCTATTACAGATATAATAAGTGTTTTCAATCAGAGTATAGACAGGACCGAAAGGCACCTCCCATCCGCAACTTTTGCAGCGCATAAGAAAAACTGAACATACTCCTGACCAACCACTGAAATTGATGGCCATCTTTCTGTAGAAAGGGCTGCAATTTCACAGGATATCCCATCCTTCTCTGCGGTACCTATCTATCATTCCAATCTCTTTCCTTAATTTCTAATATAATAACTTCTATTCTAACTGCAATTCACAATTAATTCCAATATATTATTAAATTAAAACCTTTATATAATACTTACTGTATTTCTGCTACGAGGATAATCCCCAGCTATTGGTGATTTCATGAAAGAGATCTACGATAATGTACTCGAGCTCATCGGATGGACACCTCTGGTGAGACTGAACAGGATCGGAGCAAACATCAAACCCGAAATTCTTGCCAAAATTGAATCAAACAATCCGACATGTAGCATAAAAGACAGGATCGGACTCTACATGATTGAGGAAGCTGAACGCCAGGGAATACTAACCCCTGAATCAGTGATCGTTGAGCCCACTACAGGGAATACAGGTATTGCCCTCTCTCTCGTGGCAGCAGTCAAAGGGTACCGCATGATCGTTGTCATGCCTGAATTTGTGAGCCCGGAACGAACCCTGATATGTCAGGCCTTTGGAGCAGAAGTGGTTAAAACACCGAAGGAAGAAGGAATTGAAGGTGTAATACAAAAAGCACAGGAAATTCTAGCCAATACTCCCAATGCTTTCATGCCCGACCAGTTCTCAAACCCTGCCAACCCCAAGGCTCACAAGGAGACCACGGGGAAGGAGATCATTGAACAGACTGATGGGAAACTAGATGTTTTTGTGGCAGCAGCCGGTACTGGAGGGACCCTGTCAGGTGTTGCTTCCATTCTCAAGGAAAAAATACCTTCTGTTAAGGTGGTGGTCGTAGAACCTTCAGGCTCACCAGTGCTTTCTGGAGGAAAACCTGGTCTCCATAAGATAGAAGGCATTGGTGAAGGGTTCATTCCAAAGGTACTTGAGACAACATTGTACGACGAAGTAGTGGCAGTCTCAGACGAGGAAGCATTCGCCATGAGCCGCAGGATGGCAAGAGAAGAGGGCATTCTCGCTGGAATATCCTCAGGTGCCAACGTATGTGCCAGTCTGAAGGTTGCTGAGAAGATGGATCGTGGCAGGATTGTGACTTTGATACCAGATTGCTCATTACGGTACATGTCCACAGATCTTTTCAAGTAGTCCCCTTTTCAACTCCTCCTACTTCCCTGAGGTTGTCTATGACTAACTCTCCTATCTTCTCCATGGAAGAAGCTCTCACCTTCAAGATCATGTCCCACTCTCCAGACATTAAATGCACTTCGTAAACTCCTTTCAGATTGCTGATTTCGTCTGCCATGTCTCTTTGTTTTGCATCCATAGTGGGCAGACTGGAATAGAACCGATCCAAAAAACTTCTCTGTAACAAAGACTATCTAGAGAAATGGAAAACTGCTGGAAATATAAAATAAATTGTTTCACCCCAATCACCTTATGTAAATTCCAGAGAACAACAAGGTCTATACGTTTCTTCAACTTCAGCCCAGGCCTGTTGTTCTCTGAAAGAGTTAAACAATATTACCTCAGATGCTGCTTACAGCTCGTACATTGTACACCGTCTTAACAACTGCTGTCAAGAGTCTCTGCCTTCTCTTTAGGTACTCAAGAAAAGAACGAGGTCCCTTAAGTCTGTGGTTTGCACTTGCAGTCACAGTCGTCACAGGTATCGTGATATAAGGCACTAGGTACTGCTCCTCCAAACTCACCTTCAGGTGCGAGCGCCATGTCCAGGCGCGCACCCCAGAGCTTTCTCATATCTTTCACCTCCTTTCAATCAATTATCTTTTAAAGAGAGTTACATATATATAAAGGTTTTGGCTATGATTCTGTATTGAACATTTCGGCCAAGTGTCTCAAATCCTCGAAGAATGTCTTCGTCTCCAATGAAAATCCAATGGAATTCTCTCTATTTAAATAATATATTTAATAAATATAAGAATTTTGAACAATTTTTTTATAGAAAGTTGCCTGGACTCTCGTAACTACCCAGTGTCCCATGGATGACCAGTTGGCACAACCACCTCCCTTATAAGAATCATACATTGAAGTTCAGGAGTTGCCATTCAGAAGTGTGGGAGAGATGCTTCTTAGTAACTGCCCAAAAGATATATATTGATTAAGAACAATAGAAAGTATCTATAATGCGGAATTGATGCAAAATGTCCACGGAAATTGAAGATGTAAGAAGCCAGATTAAAGGTATCAAGGCAGTTATTTTGACAGAAGATGAAGAAATTGTCCTTTCAGAGTTTGATGATGTGAGAGCAAAACAGCTTTCCTACTCACTGAATTGTCTGGTAGATGCTATCAAAGAAACGCATGATTTTGAAGGAATGATGATAGCAGCAAAAAATGGGAAGTTCTTCATTTTTAATCATGGAGATTTCCTCCTGGGGGTATTATCTGATGAAGATACCAATTTCACTCTTCTCAAGCTCTTAGTGAGGAAGGCCTTCCCATTACAGGAACAAGAAGAAAGTGAAGATAAGACGTCTCCGGAGGAGGAATTGCCGTTTTTTCTTCGGGTTTCCTGCAGCGATTATTACAAGAAGTATCCAAGAGACCGGGACGAAGAATAGGGTTCAGTATTGCTGGCATTGCTGGTATTCTTAGCTTTTCTTTCAAGAATTTCTTTTAATTCTTCAACCATTTTCTACCCTATCCCCATGTTACCGCTAAAATCTTTTTCCAGTTTGTTTTATACTTCCTCAAATGTTCAGAAAAATCTTAAATAAGAACAGAGAAAATGATTTATAGAGTTGAGAATCATGTACGATACCATTATCAAGAATGGGAAGATCATTGATGGAACAGGTAATCCTTGGTACAGCAGCGACATTAGAATCAGGAACGGGAAAATTGCTAAAATCGCACCACACTTGAAAGGTGATAGAGAAATCGATGCTACAAAAATGGTAATATGCCCTGGATTTATCGATATGCACTCCCATACAGACTTCATTTTGCCCTTTTTTAATACCATGGACTCGTTCATACGCCAGGGGATAACCACTTGTGTGGTGGGCATGTGCGGCAGCAGCCTGGCCCCTATTCACCCTGAAAAAGTTGAAGAATTCAAAAGAGATGCCAGTACCTTTATTCCTCTGTTCAAAGATATAGATATTACCTGGCACACGTTCACAGAATATGTTGAAGAAATGGGGAACATGAAAATCCCTGGCAATCTAGTATTGGTTGTGGGCTATGAGAATATCAGGATTGCTGGAGGAGCAGGTCATGAAAATCGATTACCAACCTCCAAAGAACTGAACCGCATGAAGGAGTTGGTAAAAGAAGCTATGGAAGCAGGAGCTTTCGGAATGAGCACAGGATTAATCTATGCTCCCCAAGTGTATGTGAGTACTGAAGAGATCATTGAATTAGCCAAAGTGGTGGCAGCATATGACGGGTTATACTTTTCCCACATTCGCGATGAAGGGAAAAGGTTGGTAGAAGCGGTAAAGGAATTCATTCGGATTGTGGAGGAATCAAAATGTCGTGGAGGGCAAATAGCGCATCTAAAAGCATCTGGTAAACCGTTCTGGGGTGCCAGTATAGAAGTGCTCCAGATAATAGAGGAGGCCAACGACCGAGGTATTAATGTGACCTGCGATTCATATCCCTATAATCGGGGCTGTTCTTCACTGGTGACCGCACTTCCTCCGTGGGCTCGAGAGGGTGGTCATGAAAAGATCATGGAGCGGTTACAGAATCCTGAGGATCGAGAACGTATCAAGAGAGAGATTACCCAGGGTGTAGAGAGTGAAAGGTGGGAGAATTGGATCGGTGTTAATGGGTTTGACCGGCTGTATGTGGCTCTGGTGAACACGGAGAAATGGAGAGACACAATAGGAAAGAATATTTCAGAGATTACCATACTGAAAGGAAAGAGTGATGAATGGGAGACCTTTTTTGAATTGCTCATTGATGAAGAGCTGGGAGTTTCCATCACCTTAGAGACCATGGATGAGGAAGATATCAGACAAATCATGACCAGCAGGTACCAGATGGTAGGAACTGACGGCATGGGGATGCCTAAAACGTCTGTTTTACCCGTGTCTCATCCTCGGTTTTGCGGAACTTTTCCGCGTATTCTGGGCAGGTATGTGCGGGAAGAAAAAGTTCTAGCATTAGAAGATGCAATTCGAAAGATGACCTCTTTCCCTGCTCAGCGGCTGGGACTGCAGGATCGGGGATTGCTCAAGGAACACATGTGGGCAGATGTTGTCATTTTCGATCCAGAAACAGTGATTGATACAGCTACTTATGAGGAGCCTGATAGATTCCCGGAGGGCATTCACTACGTCATGATCAATGGGGAAACTGTGGTGGAAAATGGTAAACAAATGAAAAGATATCCTGGAAAAGTCTTGCGATAGTACAGTACTCCAATTCAGAACCTCTTCTGTAATTTCATGACAGATTCCATTACTGTTCACGTGAATAAATCCTTAGGAAGCTGTTGAATCCCTATCTCTCAGGCCTTTGAACATGAGGTTAGAAGTATTTCTTTTGCAGCAATAGCATGGATGGAATCTCCAGATACTGCATGATATCTTCTTCAGGTTCATTCATCGTTCTCAAGAAGGTAGTACCAGTACAGGGCAATTTCGTCTGTATCCTTTCTTAACTCTTTGTAAAGGTATTTGTCAAAGCCGCCCAGAACAAGCCCACTCCCTTCGTACAATCTACAGGCAGCAACATTGTTGTTCTGGGTTTCCAGCATAATCCCTGCTACTTTCTTTTCTCTGGCCCATTTCTTTGCATACATCAATAATGTCTTTCCCACTCCTCGTCCCCTGAATGTAGCATCCACTGCAATATCTTCGATGTACGCAAAATTGTTCCAGTTTTTTCGCAGAATGATCTGGCCCACTATCTGGTTCTCAATGTATGCAAGATAGGCTGTTTTGTCTGGATCATCAATGTAGGTATTGTAGTCTGCATCATCTTGTTTGTATCGTTTCTTAAATGGCGGCACATCTTCAATAGTGTAGACAAGAATGTTATTCTCCAGGTGAAGGTTGAGTTTTGAATCAACGGTGAATGTTCCGTCCACCTGATGAATATCTTTGACTGTTTTTTCATCAAGTTCTCTAATATTAATTTCTATTTTCGGTTCTGTCTCATCTTTTTCTTTCATCTTTGTTTTCGTTTCTTTCTCTTCTTTCCTTTTTGTTTTCATTTTATCTCCTCACAGCTTCAAGAATTTACAAAATCCTGACAAGATGTCCGTACATGCAACAGACGAAGAGAATAATCAAATTTCTCAAACCATCACCTGCTCAGATTGCCTTCATATCTTCTACAAAAAGACAACAACAGCAAACAAGTACAGACCGATAACGAGAATCCATAGCAATTCGTACAATAGTACCTCCATCTAGGGGAAGAATGGGCATCAGATTCAAAAGGTTTATTATGACATTCACCAAAAGTATTGAACCAATCAATGCAGGAAAAAAGGATTCATCAGAAGGGAAACCCCCTGTAGATGTGATTTTAACCAGATACATAACCAAGGTCAAAAACAATCCTGCTACTGGCCCTGCCAGTGACACCACTGCCTCAGCTCTCAGTGAAGGAAAATCCTCTTTTGGTGCTACACCAGCCCCAATAAACGGTATAAAAAAGAGTCCATGTGCTGTCATGTGGAATGATTTCAGTGCCACAAAGTGACCTGCTTCATGCACCAGCACCACAGCAAAAATAGATATTGCTATTTCCATTCCAAAAACAATGTAAATCCCCACAAAGAACACAATTCCTAAAATGATCATCGCATACACTTTCTGTTGTTCTGAAATTTCTATGGGTTTTTCTGGAGAAGGTTCTGCTACAGATATTGCAGGTTCCCCCTTTTTCAGTGGTTCTGTGTCAACTTCTGATGCGAATGTAAATTGCATCCTGGCTGCTTTTTCCTGCAATTGGTTAATGAATTCGGTGACATCCTTCTCTTCAGTCATAAGATCGATGTCGCAGCTGGCTGGAGGTCTATCATCCCGGAAGTATATAGCCAGATACCGATTTCCCAATTGACTTCTCTTAAGAGTAATATGTTCAATATTCGACCACAAGTAGGATACATCATCAAAAATAAGTCGTTCTTCGGTTTGCCTTGCTTCTCCTGCCCGTTTCATGATCCACTTCTTGCCTTTTCATTTAAATAGTTATGCCAGTGAACCAGTGAATGATATTGGTTCTCGATCAAGGCCAAGAGGAACTTATATAAGTGACAAAGCTCACCAATTCTTGGAAATAACCCTATAGTACTGAAAGGTGATTCAAAATGAATGTGAGCAATCATATTGTTTGTACAGATTTTCCCTGTACTGATATAACTACAGATGGTTATACACTCCCTAGTATTGAGATCGATCCCGCACAGGTTAACATATTCATGATTTCAGAAGCTCCACCCCACAATGCTGGTGATTACTTCTACGCTTCAGACAATTCTTTTTACCTGCAGACCACGCTCCAGGCATTTAACCAAACGGGAGCAGATGTTTCCTCCATGGAAGATCTCCTGGGGCTGGGAATATACATCACAACTGCCATAAAATGTGGGAAAACAAAATACTCTGTATCTGCAAAAACAATAAAGAACTGTTCAAAACTGCTGGAAAAAGAAATGGAACTGTTCCCCAATATGAAAACTCTTCTCTTAATGGGCGATGTTGCTATAAAAGCTTTAAATTACATAGCAAAGCGGCAGACTGGAGAAAAAGTTATCCCCAGTGGTTCTACATACAAGATCAGGAAAGATGAATATTCTTACAGAGGAATGAGAGTTTTTCCTTCCTATTTGCAGACTGGTAAGAGCTTTCTCATTGAAAAAAGCAAACAAAAGATGATAGCTGAAGATATCATGAATGCTTTGGAGATATCAAAATAAAGTGTGTACAACTCTGGTTGTATGAGGCTGGAGAGAGTCCATAAGGTGAAACCTATGAAGAAGCTCGAGGTTATGACCCTCTCTCCAGCCTCTGTTCGCTGTCTTCTAAGGTTCCTCCTTTCTGTTGTTTACCATCTCGCGGGTGGTCCAAAGACATTTCCTTCCTTGAACGCTTCAAACCATTAACGGTCAATTGTTTGGGATTTAAAAACCTTTTTGTGAATCAATGTGATACTTTGTGAATAGATGTGATATCTTGTGAAATTGTGTGCTTTTGGAAAAAGAATCAGCAAAATTGCTCCATTTCCTATGTATGTTGCAGTAAATTCGTCTGCATAATTCTCATTTGTAAGCTGCAGCTCAGTTTAAAAATAAGAACATGAGTGTTTTAGTTATTGTGGCAGTATAGCTGCAGTTACAGAATGTGCAGCAGTTCAGCCTTTTTCTCTTCTTCAAGGTAGGCTACTGCTTTTCTAATCAGTGTTTTGGATACATTCTTTTTCTCGATCTGAGATTTTAAAAACTGCACCAGAATATCAGGGTGGTGTCTACCAATTGTTTTTAATCCCCAGCCAATCCCTTTCACGAAATCGATCTGCTTTTCTTCAAGATGAGGTTCTACCATCTGTAAAAGCTTCTTGGTTTTTTCAGGCTGATCCAGCACTCTCTTGCTGAAGAAATGAATCGCTCCCCCCACACTCCGTTTCACCCATGTATTGTCATCTTTCAACAGGGTTTCCAGCCAGGGCAGTGTCCTATCAAAATAATTGACCAGAGCGTGGCCTAAACTGCGTTCACCAATAATATCACAGACGTACCAAGCATTGCCTTTGATAATGTATTCTCTGGATTTCTCAATCACTTCGTTCAAATAAAAGGGCAAAAACCAGATTAGTGCTTGTCCCACAACAACAAAGCTGCCCATAGCACTGTAATCAATAATTTTGTCAAATACTTCAATTAATGTCCCAAAATCGCTGCTTGCTTTCCCAATTTCTCTGCCCAGACGGTCAAGCTTTGAAAAGAGACATTTAATGTCCAGAATGGGTTTTAACTCCTGGGAGGCTGCCTGGGTAGCTCCAGCCATTGCGAGGCTGACCACCTTGTCAGCGAGGTGCTCTATTTCTTGAGTTGATATGTTCATGGATGTACGTGTGATTAAATCCTTTTTAGAGTTGAGGCGAGAGAGTTCGAATAAGTATGACAGGGCAGAAATGGAAAACGCTTTGGATACTGCGCTGCAGGTAAGCAGTAAAAGATGTATTATGAACTCTTGTACGCAGCTCCTAATTGTTCTCTGAAATTGTATAGCAGCCGGATGACCTCATACCATCTTTTACACATTGCATTCATGAAAAATGGTTCAAAAAATTTAATGAGATTTTATTAATTGAGATGCTGTTTGAAAGTCATTTGTAAGAGCACTCATTCAAATAGGTAACATCCTGCAAGGACTTTTGCATTCTTCTATTTCTGCCAAAAAGTCTTTATAGTTCGAGTGATATTACTCTTCATGACTGAAGAGATAGATCCTATTGCCGTTGCTATCCAAACGGAAAAGGATGGTATCAAATTCTATGAGGAAGCAGCCAAAAAGACCTCCCACCCTTTCGGAAAACAGATGTTTCTGTCCTTTATAGAAGATGAGAAAAGACATCTGGAAATTTTAGAACAGATCTCAAAAGAATTGAACGTGCCCTTTGATACAGACTACAGTCCAAGAGAGCGAATAAAGACCATTTTTGAACAGGTTTCTAACCAGGTTACAGAACATCTTGCCCCCACTACAAATGAGACAGAAGCTATTACTATTGCTTTAGATATTGAAAACGAAGGATATAAATTCTACAAGGAGCAGGCAGAAACCCATACTGAACATGCAGCTGTCTTTGATAGACTGGCCAAGGAGGAGAGCGAACACATATTTGTTTTGCAGAACCTTTCAGACTATTTAGGTGATACAGGGCATTGGTTCATGTATGAAGAGCATCAGATGGTGGATGGAGGATAGATAAGCTCTTGAATCTTTTGTCTGTGTCTACTGTTGTTTACTCAACTTTGCTGCCTATGTGCCTGTGTATGAAAACCTCTTTAAGGAATAGCGGGGACAAAAGAGAACAAAGTAGATTTCAGGTAACTATGCTGGAATCTGGAATGGTGAAAAAAATGATACGATGGGATTCTAACAGTAAAATAGCACGGACTATGCTGGAAACTATTGGAAGAACACCTTTAGTTAGACTGAATACCATACCTCCCCAGGAGAACATCAAAAGCGACATCCTGGGTAAGATTGAATGGTTTTCCCCTACTGGGAGCTTGAAAGACAGGATCTACTACGAGATGATCACCAGTGCTGTGGAAAATGGTGATCTAAAACCAGGAATGGAAATACTTGAGACCTCAACCGGAAATGCAGGCATTGCCTGTGCCTTTGTAGGGAACCTGCTGGGATTTAAAGTAACAGTGGTAATGCCAGAAGGGATGAGTGAAGAGCGGAAGAAAATTATTTCCGCATATGGGGCTGACCTTATTTTTACTCCTGGCGGTGAGAGCGATGTGGATTTATGTCTTGAAAAGACTGCACACCTCAAACGGGTGCACCCGGGAAAGTATTGGGAACCCAGCCAGTACACCAATATCTACAATATTCAAGCCCACTACACCACCACTGGTCCTGAAATCTGGGAACAGACCAAGGGAAGAATAGATGCTTTTATTGCATCACAGGGCACTGGAGGGACACTCACCGGTGTTGGAAGATTTCTACGCCAGCAAAATCCTCACATAAAGCTTTATGCATTAGAGCCTGCAGAAGCACCCATGCTCACTGAACGAAAGTGGGGTTCTCACAGAATTGAAGGCATTGGTGATGGATTCATTCCCCGAAATCTGGACGTGAGCCTGCTTGATGGTGTTATATTGACTACATCAGAAGAAGCCATTACCATGGCCAGACAGCTAGCCAGAGAAGAAGGAATTTTCTGTGGCATTTCTTCAGGGTGCAATGTAGCTGGAGCAGTCAAACTTTCTCGGATACATCCCGAATTACAGACAATTGTGACCATGATCAATGACACAGGGCAGCGGTACTTCTCCACTGAACTTTGTGGAGAGAAAAAGGAACTGGAGATCCCGGAGAGAGAACATCTAATGGACATGTATACACGGGGAGAGCTGGACAAATACCAGAGCAGGTGGGAAATTGTAAAGTGATTACGTAATCACGTCTTAAACTACTGATTTTACAAATCGTTTTGTCAAGGGTGTCTCTCATCCTTTTTCGTTTAAAGTTTCTACTGCAATAGAAAGTTTTATATGTGTATGAAGGAATGGATGTGTATGGAACTTTCCCCCAATGCTGTCAAAGTCTTAAAAAGACGGTATTTGAAAAGAGATGACCAGGGCAACCCCACAGAAACGCCAGAAGAATTGTTTAAAAGAGTAGCAGATAACATTGCTCACGCTGATTTATTGTATGATGAACATGCAGATATAAAGGGAGTCTCTGATGAATTTTATACTATTATGGCACACCTGGAATTCCTTCCCAATTCCCCCACGCTCATGAATGCAGGAAGAAAGCTCCAGCAGTTATCTGCATGTTTTGTTCTTCCTATAGAGGATAGTATGGAAAGCATATTTCAAACAGTTAAAGATGCAGCAATTATCCACAAGACCGGAGGGGGAACAGGATTTTCTTTCTCCCGGTTGAGACCAAAAGGAGATATCGTCCAC
>Ga0209635_10003774_pt1 | contig 11848 bp, 15 predicted proteins | sample DeeMarSWOR230_32_FD_187463 | JGI IMG/M metagenome (GOLD analysis project Ga0209635, IMG submission 187463) | Marine sediment microbial communities from White Oak River estuary, North Carolina - WOR-2-30_32 (SPAdes) (version 2) | ecosystem: Environmental > Aquatic > Marine > Intertidal zone >...
CGAAAGGTCTTTGTAAAAATAATGGGATACTTAAAGATCCCTTCGCCTGAGGTTGAACGATGCATTCGAGTGTCGCAGTTATGCCTAACGTGGTCAAATGCACGGCTTTACTTGTATCCGACGATTCAATGAAACTACCCACATCGATACCTTCTTCCAACCAATTATATGCCATACCGATATAATCCAGGAGAAGTGGACTTGATTTCGCGTCAACAGAAAAACCATTAATGCTAAAGATGATGAGGTTTCCTGGTTCTCGTTTCCTATCAAACACATATTCGAATATGGGAGGTATCCCTCCGCGGCCAGGTAACTCCCTCTCCTTCACTCGAAACTTTAGTTTTTCCGCAATTCCTCTAACGGTATCAATGTTCACTTGTGGTCCTAAGTTATCTAAAGCCCTCGTCAAACATTTTACAACACCGTGGACATTAACAAGCTCGAATATTCTGGACATCCCTTACCCTCAATCTCCGATTAACACATGAATAGATGAGTTTATGTCACTTAATTCTTTCGATTTTTAAACACTAATATCTATATGTGCAGCAGTCATTGATGGTTTACGCAATACTCGTGCTGGAGGGGGATCATTTATATTGAAATTATAGAATTTATCTGCCAATAGGGCTTGTTCACGTTTTTCCGTTATATCCGATTCTAACTCACGCAACATATTCATTAATACGAGTACGTTTTTATCCAAATAACTTCGCAAGTGTCTCTTTGCTTTTTCCCATGACTCATGATCATCGACACGTCCACAAGAAATGGAAATATGTTCTCCAGAAAGACTGAATCGAAGAATTATATATTTTTGTTTTCCAGAACGGGTGATGTAGAGATAATACGGACGTCTAACGGATAAAAAACACATGATTTGGTAAAGATACAGCAGGGTTATTACCTCAAACCGCCCACGATTGTTTAGTCCTCGCCATAAAATCGTACACAATCTTTTTAGTTCTATCTCTTCGTCCAAATACTCCAGTCGATCTCTTAACTGCTTAATTTGTTCCTCGATCTTCCCTTTTTTATACTCGTATGCTTTGACCCATGCTTGGTCGTCATGGACGTTTCCGAATGACCTACAAATTAATCCATCCCCCTCATATATCTGCCCAACGACGTACTGGTAATTATATACTCTCTTTTTTGACTCATCTTCTTTTGTGTTGTATTCAATCCTCCTTCTACTCGACCCCAATGACACCCCCAACCGCATACAACTACCCTCTTTTGTTCATAAACAAGTAAATCATTTATGATGATAACAAAGATAACAAGTCAAGGCAATTTTTGTGATTTATTCGGTAATCTGAGTATTTAAAATTAATGTAGACAAAAACAATTAGTTTCGTTCACGTACAGGGAAAAATATTTCGTTTAAACGAATATAAATTTCGTTTAAAAGTATATCACCTATTCTCTTTCCAAGATCCTTTGCTAAAGACGGATAAAAAAAATAACGACCGCGTTTAAGACACGGTCATCTTAGGTTTGGTATCCGGCGACAGTATGTGGTTTCGTATAAAACTAACTACAACTTTGAGGGGGAGTATTCCCACCTCATAGGACTCAATGTGTACCTGCAATGCCGTTACATTCTCTTTGAATTCTTTGCTGTCACCTGGTCGGCTATCGGTACAATTCCAGAATCCATCCACCGCAGTCTTAATCAAATCAAGATTAAAACTATCTTCAGATGACCCCTGGCAGCATTTGACAACTCCATCAAAACATATTGGAATTGTTTGAACCCCCTGTGTGCGCATTTTATTAGATTGTTTAATATTTGATATTATGTTGCTTTTATGTGTTTCTAAATTCAATACATTCTATAAAATCAGATTTCTATTACACAGAGGAAGTAATAGTTCTTTAAAACGATTAGTCTTTTCATTATTCTGATAAAAAATATGATTAAAAAGAAATTATATGGGACAAATTCCTTTCTCAGTAATTTGATAGGGTAGATTTCGACCGACTCTATCTTCAATACCTTTTCTTAAAACAACTTGGAGTCCTTCGATTATCGATTCATCATCTCCTTTGAATCTCACATTTTTTAACTCTAGGACATTCTTCGCATATGTATATAATTGATCTTCTCCAACTGGACGTTTCTCATTCTCTTTGTCCCGTACTTGTCCGATTACCAAAGTAAATAATTCAAGTCTCCTCGTTTCCCCATGTATTCGTGCAAGGTGTTGCTCAAATGATCGATTAAGAACATCGAATATTGTATTCTGTAAACTCATTTCCATACGATACAGGTTTGTTACAGTATCAATTATCAGTAATTTGAAAGGTCGATCCTTGCTCAAAACTTCCAGTATTTGCAGATACCGTATCTGTTCATCAAAACTCTCAGGTTGCAAGATCAATAGACACTCTGAAAGATCTATCGTGTTATTAATCTGACACACTCGCCGACTATCGAACTTATTCTCCGTATCGAATAGAATTGTAGATATCCCCATTTTCGCTGCATTGATAATGCTTTGATATGAAATTGTTGTTTTCCCTGTAGCCGCAGCACCGAAGATCGCTGTAACCTCTCCTTGATGGAGTCCTCCATCTAAGAGGATATCTATCGGCGTTGATCCCGTTGGCAAACACTTTACTTTGATCAACCCATCTCACCGCAATGAGAGATCATTCTTCTTTGTGAACGTTTCTACGATTGAGACGTGTCATAAATTCCTTCTCAATCGTTTCCTTTAGAGTCAAAGACCTTTCATCAACTCCATGTTTTAGAGCTATCTTTTCCACCTTTAGGTTACGTTCTGTCACATCTATCACACTCATCTAAAAGATAAAAATTGTAGAGTTGTCGAATATTGTGTAATAAACTAATTCTGTTTATGCCTCTTCCTCAACGGTCTCTCCTTCGGCTACCTCATCGAGAGTCGCCGGTGGTGTTTCCTTCTGTGTCTTTTTGGACTTTTTCTTTGTTTTCTCAGTCTTTTCTTCAGTAGCCCACGTACAAGGATATTTCATTTCGAACTCTTCCAATGACATCCCCAAACTACTTGGATCCCAATCCGGATCCCTAATACCTGCTAAGGTAATCTGAAACATTGCATCGCCCTTTGGCAAGTGAGAACTATCTACCAAACTTGCTTTATTTCCCTTTGATCCTTTTCGAAGACCTAGACGCACGCCACTAAAATGAGCAACGATATTTCCACCTATCGGCGCCTCAGGGTTGCCATAGAATTGATCCGGTTTTGCCATTACCTGATTAGTAAAGAGATATAGTATATTGTGCCTATCCACAAGTGGGCCAATCTCCTGCAAATGTTTGTTGAGTTTCTGTTGTCGCTCTGCTAACGTGCCACGTCCCACATACTCTCCTCGAAAACGGTTCATTAAACTATCTTCCAGCACTGCTTTTATTGGTAATCCTTGTTCTTCTATTAACTTTTCTATTTCCATGACGGCAAACATCTGCAGGTCGGTAGTATATGCATCCATTATGCCGATCCTTTGATTCAAATAGTCTTCGTCTAACGGAATAGATTTCCAATCTTTGTTTTCTTTATTTTCTTCATTCAATGCACCGATCATCTGTCGTATTCGTTGAGGGCGTGACGTACCTTCTGTATCAATAATCACAACAACGGCATGTTCTCCCTTCTGATGAAACATAGCAAGCACATTGACCAATAGTTGCAGAGCAAACTGAGTTTTTCCGCTAGCAAATGCCCCATATAGTTCGACTGTCTGCCCGCTTTCAACTCCGCGCCCACCCAACAACTTATCTAACTCTTCCGATCCTGTCTCAACGTACCATCTTCTTGCCTCTTTTTTAAGTCGGTCACCCCAGAACGCAATGCGTATGTTTGCTAATTCTCTTGCCGAATTCACTATCTTCAGTGCTGTTGGTTTACTACCTACTAGTCCAGCTATCTCAGCTACACTAGACACTGCTACCGCTTCGACCGTGAACAAACCTGCTTTATGAAGTTTGTCCTCTGCTGCTGGTCCAACACCATCTATGTCTGTGAGTTGAGGTTTTTTTTCTTTCGTTGACATATTCTATCTCCTTATTTTTGTTAGATTTACTCACCACAAAAAGTGATGAATCTATGATCAGTAACAGTAGACAAAAAATAATTTATAAATGAGGTCAAAATGAGAAAGTTTACAAAATACTGTTTTTATAAAAACAAAGTTTGAATAGTGTATTGTAAGTCTATCTCATCCACTACTACTATTCGTCCTCATCCATGTCTTATAATTATTCAATGCTCAATGTTAATCCGCAGGCTTAATTTCAATTGTGTTTTCATTATTTGAGAGATCTTTAATCAAATGATAAAGAAATAACAGGAGGAGTAAAATGCACGATTTTGCAATATCATGTAAATATGTGTATATATAGTAGAAATTGTATAAACATCTACTAAGTGCCTCACCATCCCTCTTACCTGACTTTTGTTAACGATGTGTAGGAAGGTATAACGTGCGCTAGAAGGGATGGGGCACTATCCTGCCCATTACATAAAACCAGGAGTTAACAATCATATATCTCATTGATGTTTTAGAAGTCCTGTGGAATCCGTTTGGTCTTTTAGAGATTCTAGTGACCTTCATATTGTTCTGGAGGGTGACTGTCTGGGGATATAAATATAATATCGAGATAAAACATCTTTTAGCGATTATTGGTTGTGTATATCCCCTTGCTGGGTTCGGCGATCCGATTATATGGCCCATGCTTTCTATGTGGAATGCTTCCATTTTTGAAAGCCTGCTTTTCAACTTGCCTTCAAATACTGCAGGGTTGGTCGGAATTGGGTGCGGATATTTGAAAAGGCTTAAACTTGAACAATTCTCTACGTTAAAACATCAAGCATTGTGCAAGAGTTTGTGGGGGTTGATGAGTTTCGTCGCCTCAATAAAGATGACTTCAGCATAAACTGTCTATCTACGACTTTTTCTATCAACATCAGGATCAATTAAGGAATTTCCATTTGTTTACAAGAATATAATAAAAAACATGAAATAAAGTAATAACGAAAAATAATCATTTCCAAGTCAGATGTTCAATATTCCAAATGCACAGAAAGATCGCTGTTAGCTCTCTCGAATATTTCCTTGGAGAACCAAAGATCGTCTACTTTTTCTAAAAGATCTAAAGCCTCATCTGGATCACGCTGAGTTTTAATTAGTATCCCTAACTCTTCCCATCCTTCAGCTTCAGGATCAATTATTATCTCTAAAATAAGTCGTTCCGATTGGAATTGACTTCTAATCATTCGATGTACGTCACCCAATAATAGCACAAGACCCCGATTTTTTTCCAAGAAATTCAAGACCTCCACAGGTCTTCGTAAGTAGTACATTGTAGCAATTTTCATCGGATTCATACTTAACCTCACTCAGATATTGATTTCGCTGATTCGTACAAAATCTCGTTTCGGAAAAGGTTTTCGCCTCGTACATATCCATTTACATCTATTATTAACTCTAAAACATGGTTATTATGGTTAACAATTCTTGTAAACAATCCTCCGTTTTTATCCGCCAATTCTCGATCTTCCTGCGTCATGTCGATTACGTCGCTTTTTTGACACACTTCGCAAAAATACATCACATGATCTCTCGAACGCATAACGATCCCTACATTCTTTCACCCTGACACGAGAATAAAAAAAGGAAACGTGCTGTCTTGGGGTATATGATATATGGTAGTCGCTTCTTATAACTTTGCCGTTTTGATTGAGTCATAAGTCGCGTATCACACGTCTTATTCATCCACAACCATATATCCTTGCTCTACAACACTTTGAACCACAGCATATTTTGACATTTTTTGTGTTTTAGATCATAGCTTTATTTTTGCGTTCTCTTTTTCCTTTGTTTTCATACTTAGATGAGACTTTTAGTAGTACGTATTGACTACACATAACTAATCCTATCACAAAGCAATGAAAGTGTTCCCTGAATCCATAAAGTAAATTTCGCTTTTGCGTGCTGGTTAAAATTAATAAAATCGGCATATTCCACATTTTCATATCAAATCATTAAACTTTTTGTGGTTTCGATCGATGCCGTAAAAAAAATACTGCGACAAAAATTAACTTATGTAGTAGAAGTCATTGTAAATTATACCTCATCTAGTATCTGATTTTCTAAAGTTCTGATAGCGTGAAAAACGCTCAGAGAGAAAAATCATTTATAAATGGCAAAAATCATTTTTAAAAAACAGTCCAATATGAGTGTCGGTAATAAACTCTTGTGTTGAGGTGAAAAAATGGTAAACTCTGATATTCAAAGTGTTATGAAAGGAGTGTTTAGTAAAATACTAGAACTGGGGCATGGTAAGAGCACATCCTACACCGAAGTGTACCTTAATAATCTTTTGACCCCTTTACGTGACTACATTTATCAGTTTTTCGAAATTGTAGATACCGGGAAACTCCTAACCACCGATTACCAACAGTTCAGTAATTTCAAACAGACAATCGGTGAGATATTCGTGGCAATAGACGCGTACTTAACAGGGGTTTTGAAGAGAGCAAAACTGATTACCCTCATAAAGAACAAGGAATCAATTATCCTCTCATCCGATCCCGCTACACTCTCATCACCTGTTGCTGGATAAAAATGAATGATAAGGAGATATGTTTTATGGAGACAGACAAATCACAAAAGGAGAAAATAGAGAATAAACAAGATGTCAAGAAACCGCTTATCAACACCGAAGAGTCCTTTCCAGTCCCGTTCTGATAAATGGAGGTGGAATAAGTTCAAAGTCTTCAACGAGAGGTTTTATTCTTTAAGACACCCTTATCCTCTTGCTGTTTCAAGTTAGAGAGATTGCTTGAGAAGATACTTTCAACAAAGTCAACAATCAAGGTCAAAAAAATAGACGTCACGAAGCACCCTGAAAAAGCCGAAGAACATCGAATAGTGGCTGTCCCGACTATTATCTGTGGCGACTTTAAGGTATGCGGTGCGTGTGACCCCACAGAATTAGAGAATTTGTTCTCGGAGATGTTGGTAAACAATCATCAAACATCTCTAGCGGAACAAAGTGAGGGAGCATAACATGAATACCAACAATGAATGTAACGGAGTGGATTGACTGGCGAAAACACACATCCGAAAACTCATCTTCAAGACTATTTTTGTGGGTGAGGGAGGCGTTGGAAAAACCACGTTCATTAAGAGATTTGCCACTAACAAATTTCAGAAAAATACCCTAATGACCATCGGGGCAGGCTTTTATGCGTTTGACTGCAAGGTACACGCCGACGCATTGAAACTCCAGGTTTGGGATTTTGGCGGTGAGCAACGATTTCGATTTATTCTCCCATCCTATAGTGCTGGAGCTCATGCGGTGGTGTTTGCCTTTGATCTCACTAGACCTAACACACTGTCCAACCTGAGAAACTGGTATGAAATTATTAAATTAAGCACGAATCAACCCGTTATATTACTTCTTGGCACGAAAGCCGATCTTGACTCCGTGGTAGATGAGGCACAAATAACTGCGTTTATTGAGCGTTATCAGTTACCAACCAACATCTACTTTCGTACCAGCTCCAAGACTGGGGAAAACGTAATGCAAGTATTCGTGACGCTGGCATCATTATTATACAAGAAGTTTGAAGAATATGAGGCGCTACAAAAACCCGAGTTAATAACCGCGACCAGTTAATGAGAAGTTCTGCTTTCTATAGACGGTTATTGTGAGGCAAACTTTTCTTTGAATAACGTTTTAACTAACTCATATACTTTCCTTTTGCTTTCCTCGGTTTTAACCTCACATTTGAAAAGAATGCTATCCTCTTTCCCTTGAAATTCTATTACTATCCTCTCTAGGTTATACCACATAAAATAATCCCCACCTGTTTCGAAATCGTTGTTAGGTCTCCGTATCTATTACTTCAATGATAAATCCAGGGCTTTCACTTTCTATCCTCAATTCTAAAATATTCATGGGACTTACTCGGGTGATTTTGGAGGTTGAACGTATCGTAAGAGATGAAGCATCAACGAAAATATGCTCTTGCAGAGTGTCATTAACTTCGGTGAAAATCTTCTGAGTTGATTCATTCCATATAATTCTGGTTCCCTTTTGCTCTCTCAATGTTGTTACCATTCCAAGAGCCTTTAATATGGTGGTAATATCTGAAATTCGACGTCGGTGGGCATTTAATAAATCTACTAACTCGTAGTTGGTAACACCCATCTTTCCAGCACTTTTTATAAGATTAACCGTTTTCCTCGTAAGTTCAAGCATCTGCATTTACTCACCTTTGAATAACCTGTTAATTGTAGATTTTTAAGTGCTCATACTATAAAATAAAATACCTCTTGTTACCATTATAAATGACATAAGAGGCGTTATTTTGTGAAATTTCCTTCGTTAAACACACAGCACTCAGAGGATCACTACCAACTTGCATTTGGATCTCATCTACGATATACCCTATTGATGACCATTCTCAAGCAGCAATTGGTAACTACAAAAGAGTTGGCTGAACAATTAAACAACACAACACAAAATATCTATCCTTCACTCAAAAAACTCGAACGGTCCGAAATTATTGGATATATCGAAATTCCTTCCAAATACACAATGCAGCATGCATGGTTCATCAAGAAAATCCCGAAGATACGATTATTTGCTTATTACAAAAAGGAAGGGAAACGTCGGATACCCCCACCTACATCATCAGCGCTCCGCATAGGGGCTGCATTTTTTGGAAAACCTCGATTTCACTACAAAGAGATGAGTTATCTTATTCGAGTATTGCAATATTTTCTTTCAGAACCGCTCACAAAATCCGAAACCCCACTTTCAATGTCGTTCTATGAAATTATTTCCTTTAGGGATAGCGTAATGCCACAGAATCGATTCAACCTAAGACGTGCGGTCGTTGAACTCGCCCTTATTGGTATCATCCAGTACATTGCGCCCAGAAGAAAGTGCCCAAATTGTCAAAACACTGGCAAGTTAGAAGTTTACAAGAATGCCCTTTTACATTGTAAACGCTGTAATACGGTGAAACTGTCGGGTATTAATAACATTATGACGCTCTTGGATGGATTTACCAGTCAGATCTCATCGTATGAAGAGGAAATACACTTGCTAAACATCCCCTATTTTACTTTTGAAGATGCCCCTAAGTTAAGCGAATCTCTTATTGAGCAATTATGTCAGCAGCGCGGTTATATAATGGTACGAACGAAACCTGAAATTGATAAAAAGAAGTTAAAAAAACAGAGAAAAAAATACGAGGAGATACTCGCGAAGGGAAGGGCAAGGGCTGAAGAACTATTTCAATCTAAACGCAATGTCATTCGCAAACCCAAAAAACGACGGTCGTATTCAGACTTCTCCCTTGATTATTTTTTAACACTGATCCCTACCGCTGATATTCTACCTGTCCTGTTGGATGACATGAAGCTACCGTACAAAATATATGTTGCGGCCTATTCTCTACTTAAACTGCTTTTGTCAAACTTCAGAGAGACGAATCATCAGGATAAACTAGCAGGAGCGTTAATCCATCTTGCCGCCTATATGTACGGTATTCGACCTAATTCCAGAAAAATTGCACAACAACTTGGTTATATGCCGAATTCAAAGGCAAAAATTATGGAGATCAGCAAAAAGATACGAAGAGTACTTCATATGAATGAGAATATGAAGAACGTGTCCCAAATTTCACCACCAAAGGGCTTTCAACTTCCCCAATACGAACTAGATCAAGAATATCATCGTACGATAAGAGCTAACATAAGAGAGTTTTCAAGGATTGCTATAATTTCGCCAACTACCATGTTCGTTGCGTGTGATCTCTTCAACGACATCTCGTCTAAAGTGTGTTGGTGGCGAACTCCCGAAACATTGATAGTTGCTCTACTCTATATGAGCAGTCTCATCACACATCAGCATATCAAGTTAAATGACTTAGCGAGCGAGTTTGGGGTGTCGATGAAAGATGTGCCAGAAGCAATTAAAACCATCGTTATTTCGCTGAGTGAGAAGATAATGTCTCGATATCATTGCGATCAAATGATGAAATGGGATCGGTTAAGGACGTTATTATAAGATTGTTTACAACAAAAATTAAAACGGTCTTTTTATATCGCCGTCAGGCACGCCCATGATGAGGAAGAAGAATCCACCGATCAAAATACACACTGCTGGTATCAGAAAACTATATACTGGAGCTATTGTCTCCCATAACACACCTGATACGATCGGACCAATTATCCCTCCTGACATCTTCAAAACATTCAATATACTAACAGCTCTTCCCCGAATCTCGATCGAGGTAAGGTTCATCATGTATGACGTGCCTGCATTTAAAATCATCGAATTACCAGTTCCAAAAAGGATCAAAGCGAATATTAAACCTACTAAAACGTCTTGTATCCCGATCAAAGAGAAAGAGGTCGCCACAACTACAAGTCCGACACTTAATATATTCTTATTGGAGTACATATCGGCAAGTTTTCCAGTCGGTACCGAAGTTATGAAGTACGCGATCATGTAAATGAACCATGCTATGCCGACGTAATTTAACGTTAAATTATACTGGAGAACCATGAAGATTGACAAAATAGGCATAATTGCAGCCACACCAAAGTTAGCAAATATGATTGCGACGAGATAGATTATCAGTGGTCGCCTTGTCTTATCGTTAAAAATACGTTTCAAGTCAATTGTGTATTGTTCCTCAATATCCGACCTTAGAGTCTCCCTCATCAGCAATGCTACGACAATCAATGACGCAAAACACAGTAGCGAACCAATCAAGAAGGAGACAAAGAATGAGAGCGTTGTCGCTACAAAGCCGCTTAAAAAATACCCTACAATAATTGCCCCCGCACCAGCGGCATGATATACTCCATAGGCACTGCCTCTTTCTTCATCTGTTACTACATCTGCTATTGCAGATTGTGCAGCGGGCTTGAATGAGGAGTCCCCCAACCCTTCAAGTGTATACAACGCACCGAATTCCATAGGTTTATCTGCAATTATCCTAAGAAGATAAGAAAACGCATAGCCTAAAAGCCCCAACATCACGGTGGGCTTTCTCCCTTTTTTGTCGGAAAAAACTCCAAACGGGATGGGACATACCACAAAGGCTGCTGTATAAAATGCATAAATCAATCCAATTGTAAGCACATCGAAATTCATCACATCATATAGATAGATCGTAAAAACAGGTGTGATAAGTCCCGCACCAAGAGCGGCAATCCCAGTAATTACGGAAAGAAAAAGAACAATACGTTTCGATATGCCATCCATAAACTTCACTAAAACAAGATATCATAAAATAGTATTTAAGTTGTTCACCATAAAATTGAGGTCAACCTTCGTGGAGTCAACTAGCTTAGAATTTATAAAACAGTAGAAAAAGGTTTGAGCGGTGTTTAAGCGCAGATAGGCAAGTTAAAGACCACGTTGGTGCTACCCTTAAGCACTCTTACCCGCAGAATTGTTACCTTCCGTATAAGTTGCAAGATTTGATCGAGATAATGTTCAAGCAAAGATTCTTCAACATTCTCAATATTTAGTCGAATCCAGGATTTATCAGAGTCTTCAATAGTGACTTCACCGCTCTTAATAAAGCCCAAATCATCTAAGTCATTGAAAAAGTTCATCTAGTTTCGACCTCCTGTATATTTTGGTAGTAATAACCTGTTTCAGACTTTACATTGGCCACGGACCGCCAGGACCCATCCACATAACCTCCTTTGATATTTTTTACCAAGTATCCGGTATCAACCTCCTTAAACATTGAGAAGTCAGTTTCAGCATCTCCAATAGCAATTCTTCTTGTTTTTGTTTTATACTCCTTTTCAAACAAGT
>Ga0209635_10003776_pt1 | contig 11846 bp, 10 predicted proteins | sample DeeMarSWOR230_32_FD_187463 | JGI IMG/M metagenome (GOLD analysis project Ga0209635, IMG submission 187463) | Marine sediment microbial communities from White Oak River estuary, North Carolina - WOR-2-30_32 (SPAdes) (version 2) | ecosystem: Environmental > Aquatic > Marine > Intertidal zone >...
CCCATCCACAACAAGACCGACCTGATCAAGTTCGCCATACGCAAGCGCGTCATAAATCTGTGACGCCCCCGGACGGACCCCTTGCCCTGCTCCCTCACGGGGCCACCCGGTGTCTTTCCTATACCCGGGTCAGGGTATTTCCCGGGGCAAAGTCCGGAGGGACCGCCAGGTCTATCCCGGGGTGTTGCCCATTGAGTCTCCAGCAGCACCGGGTACAATGAGATTGCAGTATCTGTATCCGAGCGTGGTCCAATGTGCGCATCACTGGCCGTCAGTCACCGCAGCTACCAGGCAAACCGGGCAGGGAAGCTCTCTCCCGACCACAGCCTCATACCACCGTGCCAGGCCGCCTGCCCCCTGCACATGGACATCAGGGAATACGTCGACCTGGTCGCCCAGGGAAAGATCCTGGAAGCGCTCCAGGTAATAAGGAGCGGCAACCCCTTTCCGTCCATCTGTGCCTACGTGTGTACCCATCCCTGCGAGACCGCCTGTCGCCGCGCTCAGGTGGACAAGCCCATCGCCATCCGGGCATTGAAGAGATTTGCTCTGGAGTTTGGCGGCGACAGGCTGGTCCAGGCTGAAGCCGAGACGACGCACTCTGAAAAGGTCGGCATTGTGGGCTCCGGCCCGGCGGGACTGGCCTGCGCATACTACCTGAGGAAACTCGGCTACCCGGTGACGGTCTTCGAGGCTCATTCCGAGGTGGGGGGTATGCTCCGAACGGGCATTCCCCAGTACCGCCTTCCCCGCTCCGTACTCGACACAGAAGTCCAGAGACTAAAGCAGATGGGGGCAGAGATCCGACTGAACACGCGGGTGGTATCCCTGGACCTGCTATTCGAAATGGGCTACCAGGCCGTCTTTGTGACCATCGGCGCCCACCAGGGCCTCCGGATGGGCATTGACGGGGAGGAGAGCCCCGGGGTAATCGACGGGGCAACCTTTCTCCGTGAGGTGAACCTCGGCCTCAAGCCTTCCCTAGGAGACAGGGTGGCCGTGGTGGGAGGCGGCAACGTGGCCATCGATGCCGCGCGCACCGCTCTCCGACTGGGCGCCAGGAAAGTAAGCATATTCTACCGGCGCACCCGGGCAGAAATGCCAGCGGATGACGTAGAGGTGGAGCAGGCCATTGAAGAGAAGATCAAGATCCTGTTCCTGGCGGCGCCCACCAGCATACAAAGGGAACGCGGGCAACTGACCGTCACCTGTACCAAGATGGAACTCGGCGAGCCTGACGCCAGCGGCAGGCGCCGACCCGTCCCTATCCCGGACAGCGAGTTCAACCAGGACGTGGATGCCCTGATTACCGCCATCGGACAGGTGCCCCAGACCCCGACCGATTTCCACCTCAGAACGGGCAGGGGCAGCACCATCCAGGTGGACCCCGCCACACTCACCACCAACAGGTCGGGAGTCTTCGCCGGCGGGGACGCCGTCACCGGGCCGGCGACCGTCGTCGAGGCGCTGGCGGCCGGCAGGCTGGCGGCCTCCCGCATCGACGACTACCTTCAGCACAACTATCCACTGGCCGGCAGAGACGAGAGGGAGACCCTCACAGGAGACCTACAACCGGCAACCTTGGAGATGATACGAAGAACAGGACGGCAGGACCCAGAGGTGCTCGCCCCGGAGACAAGGACAAAGGACTTCGACGCGGTGGAGCTTGTCTACGACTGGGAAAGCGCCACCAACGAGGCGAGGAGGTGTCTCCGCTGCGGTACGGGCGCCGAGATCCTGTTTCAGGACAAGTGCGCCACCTGCCTTACCTGCCTGAGGGTCTGTCCTTACCATGTGCCCTATCTAGACGACAGCGGCAGCATCCAGATACCCGCCGACCAGTGCCAGGCCTGCGGCATATGTGTCGCCGAATGTCCCGCCGGGGCCATAGCCCTGCGCAAGCCGCATGACCGCCGACAAGTCAGCGAGGAGCTCGACCATATCCTTGAGGCCGCCACCCAGTCGAAGGCCCGACCCCTCATCGTGGGTTTCTGCTGCCAGTACGGACTCTTCGGCACCGGCAGACTGGCGGGTCTGTGGAGGGGCACTGGTGCCGGCGTATGGATCGTGCCGGTGATGTGCGTGGCCAAGGTGGAAGCCGAGCATATGCTCCGCGCCTTCGAGCTAGGAGCGGAAGGGGTCTTCATCGCCGGGTGCGGAGAGCAATGCGCCCGGGAGAACACCGCCGCCTGGGTCCAAAGCCGCGTCGAGAAGGTCAGAGGCACACTGGGGCAGCTCGGCCTCGAACCGGAGCGCATCCAGGCCTTCGCTCCCGACGGCTCCACCGAGGATGCTGGAGAGTGGATCGACGGCTTCGCGGAACAAATAGGGACGCTGTACCTGACTGCGGTACTGCTACAGGAGGTGAGGAGTTGATAGTCGCTGAGCAGAAACCCCTGGAAGAGATCGAACGGATGATTGTCCCCTACGAGAGGATTCTCATCCTCGGCTGCGGCACCTGTATGACCGTGTGCGACGCCGGCGGCGAGCGCGAGGTCTCCTACCTGCACAGTGCACTGCGGCTGGCCCAGGCAAAGAGCGGCAACGGGGCTCACGCCTTTGCCGAGTACACTCTAAAGAGGCAGTGCGACCCCGAGTTCCTGGAGCTGCTCGTTGACCGGGTTGCCGACGTTGACGCCGTGCTCTCCCTCGGCTGCGGCATTGGCGTCCAGGCCATAGCCGAACGTTTCTCCGAGCTGCCCGTACTTCCCGGGGTCAATACCTCCTTCATGGGTATGGCCAAGGAGTCGGGGGTGTGGGACGAGCGGTGCGCCGCCTGCGGCGACTGCGTCCTGGACGAGACCGGCGGCATCTGCCCCGTCACCAGGTGCACCAAGGGAATACTCAACGGCCCCTGCGCCGGCACCAAGAACGGCAAGTGCGAGGCAAACAAAGATATGGACTGCGCCTGGATCCTGATCTACAAGCGGCTAGAGAAGTTGCAGCAGCTGGAGAAGATGAGGCGATACTACCCCCCGAGGAACTTCCGGCCGATACCCCGGCCAAGAAGAATTGCCGCCAGAACAGGCGTTGCATCAGGAGGGGAAGATGGCCAACTCATTGCTTGAGGAGAAGCTATGCTCCGGCGAGTTCATGGTCACCACCGAGATCGGGCCTCCCAAGGGCGCGGACACGTCTGAGCTGGTCCATCATGTGGACTCGCTCAAGGACCGGGTCGACGCCATAAACGTCACCGACCACCAGAGCTCGGTGATGCGTTTCCCGTCGCTGGGCGGTTGTCTCCTGGTCAAGGAACACGGCGGCGAGCCCGTCCTTCAGGTGACCTGCCGTGACCGCAACCGCCTGGCCCTCCAGGCCGACCTCCTTCTAGCATACTCCAGGGGCATCCGCAATGTCCTCTGCCTTACCGGCGACTCCATCGACGTAGGGGACCACAAGGAGGCCAAGCCCGTGTTTGACCTCGACTCGGTGCAACTGCTGAAGATGATCAGGACGATGGAGTCGGGGACAGACATGGGAGGGAGCGACCTCAAGGGTGTCCCCGGGTTCTGCATCGGCGCCTCGGTGCATCCCGAGGCGGACTTCATTGAGCCACAGCTCATCAAGTTCGAGAAGAAGGTGGCCGCCGGGGCACAGTTCTTTCAGACACAGGGCATCTTTGACCTGGCATCCCTGCGCCGTTTCATGCAATTCGCCTCGCGGTTCAGCGCGAAAATACTAGCAGGCATCATAGTCCTGGCGTCAGCCAGGATGGCCCGCTATATGAACGAGAACGTTCCCGGCATAATCATCCCTCAGGCCTTAATCGACGAGCTGGCCGCTGTGGAGAAGGGTAAGGGACTGGAGAAAGGAATCGAGATTGCCGCCAGGTCGATAGCGGCAATACGCGACGAGAAGCTCTGCCCCGGCGTCCATATCATGGCAGTGGGCAACGAAAGGGTGGTGCCCCAGATTCTGGAGGCAGCCGGCCTGGTCGGCACCCATGCCTGAGCACTGACTGGTCGCTCCCTGCGGCAGCGGCGGCCGGGAAGTCCCAACACAAGGAGGAGAAGAAGAATGACAGACAGCAAGAGAGTCCTCATCGTAGACGACGAGCCCGATTTCGTGGAAGCCTTTCGGCGTACCCTGGAAGCCAAATCGTACCAAGTGATGACAACTTCCAGCGGGAAGCTGGCCCAGGAGATGATGAGCGCCGGCCCTGACATCGTAGTCCTGGGGACGCTGGCTCCCGCCGGTCAGGCATTCTCCCTGCACCAGTGGCTGGTAAAACACCCCAGATATAAGGACGTACCACTCATAGTGATAGACGCCCGGTACGAGGAACGAGCCGCCAGGGGATGGAGGAAGTTCGAAGGCCTACAGCTCCAGGCCGACGAATATGTCTCCAAGCCCGTCGAGCCGGCCTCGCTGGTACCCCGGATCCAGGCCCTGCTGGAAGCAGCCACCAGGATGATCCGGGTGCTGGTAGCGGAAGACCACACCATGGTAAGGACCGGGATATGCGCAGTCCTGGGGCTGCAGAAGGGCGTAGAGGTGGTGGCCGAGGCGGTCGACGGACAGGACGCCGTGGAGAAAGTGCTGCGGCTCATGCCCAACGTGGCCTTGATGGACATAGTGATGCCACAGCTCAGCGGACTCGAGGCCACCAAGCGGATAAGCAGCGAATGCCCTCAGACGAGGGTCCTGGTCCTGACGCAGTACGACGAGGAAGAGAACATGGTAGTGGCCCGGCAAGCGGGGGCATATGGCTTCATCCCGAAGAAGGCCGCCAGCTCCGACCTCATGACCGGCATAAGGACTGTGTGCGCAGGGAAGTACTTCCCCGCCTCGTTCGCCCAGATATCCTCCAACTAGGGAAGCTGAGAGGACCGAATTCAGAGACAGCACGGGGAGCAGGCCGTCTAGGCAGCAGAGCACTCGGCCTGCTTCCTGAACCTATCCCAGCTTCGCTCCAGGTGTCTCCTAATCTCGGCGAGGCGCTCTTCGTCCCTCTTCGGCTTAAACAGGTGGCCGAACCTCCCCTGGACCTCCAGGTACTCCTCTACGGGCTTCGGCTCCACCTTCCTCTCGAGTAGCTGCTTGCTTCTACCGTTGAAGCTGAGCTCGTCGCCCTCGTACTCGTAGAGGGCCCAGGACCCGGTCTGTACGGCCAGCCTACCGACCTCCATAGTCCTGTCCACGGGAAACCTCCATCCCGTAGGGCAGGGAGCCAGAATCTCGATGTACTTCGGCCCTGCTATCGCTTTGGCCTTCTGCACCTTTCTGAACAGGTCCTCCGGGTAGCTGGGACAGGCAGTGGCGACGTAGGGAATGTCGTGGGCCTTCATTATCCCGGGAAAGTCCTTGCGGTGCTCCGCCTTTCCCTCCCAAGTAGTGGTCGTCCAGGCTCCATAAGGCGTGGCCCCACTCCTCTGTATCCCCGTGTTGGAGTACATCTCGTTGTTGTAGCATATGTAGAGGAAATCCGTGCCTCTTTCCACGGCTCCGGAAAGCGCCTGCAGGCCTATGTCGTAGGTGCCCCCATCACCGGCCCACACCACCACGTTGGTGTCGCCCTTCCCCTGTCGCTTCAGCGCGGCTACCACCCCGGACGCCGCCGCCGCACTGGCCTCAAAGGCTATGTTCAGCACCGGCACATTGAAGGACGCCGCCGGATAGACGCCCAGGCAGACACCAGCACAGCAAGCCGGAAGCACGATAATCGTGTCGCTGCCCAGGGCCTTGAGCGCGGTCCGCAGCGCTATCATCGCGGGGCACCCATGACACGCCGGGGTGCCAGGCAGCACCAGTTCCTCTCTCGGCAGATCCTTGATAGCCATCTACACACCCCCTGTTTCGTTCCACTCCCACCACTCCACTTCGCTGGCCTCCTGACGGATGACCTTCTTCGCCATGTCCTCCAGGTCCTGGTAGGTAACATCCTTTCCACCTAGTCCTGCCACGAACCCGTACAACCGCGAGCCGGGCACCCCGTGCAGGGCAGCCCTGGCTTCGGTGAACACCGCTCCTCCCGAGCCGGTCGATATGTTCCTGTCCACCACTATCAACGTCCTGTTCTCTCCTATCCGCCGCAGCTCTTCCTCGGGGAAAGGTCGGAAGACCCTCATCCTGGCCAGCCCCACCCGGTAGCCTTGGTCCCTCAGGTTACGCACGGATACCCTGGCCTCAGCCCCCAGTGCGCCCACGGCGACGATGATGAACTCGGCGTCGTCGCAGCCGACCTCTTCAATCAGCCCACCGTGATAGGTGCCGAATCTGTCCTTCCACTCCTCCGCTATGGCCGGTATCAACTCCTTGGCCGCCTCGTGGGCACGCTGCACGATGTAGCGGAACTCCATGTACTTGTCCGGCGGCAGGATGCTCCCATGGGCAAACGGGTTTGCCGTGTCCAGCTTCCAGAAGGGCTTGAACTTCGGCAGGAACTCGTCGATGTCCCTCTGCTCGGGTATCTCCACCGGCATGGAGGTGTGAGACAGGACAAAGGCATCGAAGTTCACCATGACCGGTAGCTGCACTTCCCTGCTCTCGGCCAGCTTGTAGGCCTGGATTATGGTGTCGAATATCTCCTGGTTGCTGGAGCAGTAGAACTGAATCCAGCCGGTATCCCGCTGCGCCACGGAATCGGTCTCATCCGCCCAGATGCTCCACCCCGGTGCCAAGGCACGGTTCACATTCGCCATGACTATCGGCAGGCGCGCCAGGGCCGCCCAGTGCAGCATTTCGTGCATCAGCGCCAGGCCGTGGGACGAGGTGGCGGTGAACGTCCTGACCCCAGCTGCCTGGGCACCTATGACTGCGCTCATGGCGCTGTGCTCGCTCTCCACACAGATGTACTCGGCGTCGAGCTCTCCGCTGGCTACATAGTCGGCCGTCTTCTCCACTATCACCGTCTGCGGTGTGATGGGATAGGCAGCCAGCACCTCGGGCCGGGCCATCTGGGCGGCCTTAGCCGCGATGCGGTCTCCGGTGTCAATCAGTATCATCGTCCTGTCCCTCCCTCCTCATAACAATGGCCCCTCTGGGACACTCATGGGCGCAGATGCCGCAGCCCTTGCAGTATTCGTAGTCAATGGCCACGGAGTCGTCCTCTCTCCTCTCAATCGCCGCTTCGGGGCAGGCTATCCAGCACAGCAGGCACTTGTTGCACTTCGATTCGTCCAGCTCCGGTCTGAAGTCCCTCCAGCTGCCTGTCTTCCCCGCTGACGCAACCGTGGGGTAGGAAATCACATATTTGGTGTCGCTCTCCATCAGAAGTTCACCTCTGTCAGCTGGTATGCTTGTTCTGCCGCTCGAGCGTTCCTCTCCCCTGCCTCGCCCTTCCACTGCTCCTTGATTGCCGCCTGTATGGCTCCCAGCGACACCGCGCCGGTGACCCGGGGGAGAGCACCCAGTATGGGTGTATTGACCACGGGGATCCCGCTCAACAGCAAGCCGTGCTGTATCGATATTCCAGCCGCATCTACCGTGGCCACCCTGAACCTCTGAGCGAAGTCCATCGACCCGGGCTTCGCCCTGGTGTTCACCACCACGGTACCTTCTTCCTTCAGGCCCTCCACGATATCCACCAGCTGCACCAGCACCGGGTCCAGGACAACAACTATGTCCGGCCGGTAGATCTGGCTTCTCAGGTCTATCTCGCTATCGGAGATGCGGGCAAACGCCTTGACCGGGGCGCCTCTCCGCTCTGGCCCGAATAGCGGGAACGACTGCACGCCCCGGTTACCGTCTTTCAGCGCGGCAGCCACCAGCATATTCGCCGCCGTGACCGCACCCTGGCCCCCCCTACCATGAAACCTTATCTCCAGCAATCTGCGGCACCTCCTTGCTTAGCTGCGGTGTATTCAGTCCCCGCACTTCTGCAGACCGGCTCATCAATCCACCGAGCGCGGTCTCTCCAAGACCAGAGTGTCATAGCTCACCGAGCGCATCCCGCAACGGCAAAAGGCAGGCCACGCGACCCGCCCCTGTCGGACTCCACGCCGCACCCAGCATCGAGCCAGTCTCTTGCATAAGTGCTCGGTTTCCGGTCAAAGTATAGCTCTTCACCCCGGAAAAGGGAACCCAATCCCCGCAGCAGCCCCGGCGCCCGCCTCCTCCCCGGGTAGCAGAACCAGCTAGCAGGACGTTGAGTCCCTTTTGACGAGTGGGACAGCCTTAGGGGGCAGGCCGCCGTTGTGTATCAGGCCTGTCCTTGTTCCCCGGCCAGGTACTTCTCCGGGTCCTGGTCGAAAGCTTTCTTGCAGCCCGCGGCGCAGAAGTAGTATTTCTTCCCCCGGTACTCAGAGGTCGCTGCTGCCTCGCTCTCCTTCACTTCCATCTTGCACACCGGGTCAATCGCCATCGGCGCACCTCCTTTCGCTGGTTCAAAGCTGGTCGGCCTGAACCTCCTGAGACGCAGTGAGTTGGACACCACGGTGATTGAGCTGGCGGCCATGGCCCCTGCCGCCAGGATCGGATTAAGAAAGCCATGGCTGCCCAGAACGAAGTGGAGTCCAGGTGGAACACCTGTGTCCCTGAAGACAAAGTACAGCACCCCGGCTGCCACCGGAATAAGCGTGGTGTTGTAGGCAAAAGCCCAGAAGAGGTTCTGCTTGATGGTCTTCATGGTACGTTTGCTCAGGGACACGGAGGTCACAACTCCTCCCAGGTCACCGCTGATCAGCGTAATGTCCGCGGCCTCCATAGCCACGTCCGTGCCGGTCCCGATGGCGATACCCACATCTGCTTGAGCCAGGGCCGGGGCATCGTTTATCCCATCTCCCACCATTGCCACCACTTTCCCCTCCTCCTGCAGCTTCCTCACCTCCTGTGCCTTGTGTTCCGGCAGTACCTCGGCCAGGACACGGTCGATCCCCACCTCCGTAGCAATGGCCTCAGCAGTGCGCCGATTGTCTCCGGTGAGCATCGCCACCTCAATACCCATGCCATGCAGCGCATCCACTGCCTCCCTGGCATTCGGCTTCAGGGTGTCAGCCAGAGCAATGATGCCGGTCACCTGACCCTCCACGCCCAGCAACATTACCGTCTTGCCCTCCGCCCGCAGCCGCCCGACATCCTCCTCCACCCCCTCCAGGGAAAGGCTCTTCTCACTCATCAGCCTGAGGTTGCCCAGCAGAAGCCTCTTGCCTTCCACCAGGGCCTCGACGCCCTCTCCAGGGATGGCGTCGAAGTTCGAAACCGGAGATAGCTCCAACTTCTCTTCCAGAGCACCCCTTACTATGGCCTCGGCGAGTGGATGCTCCGAATCATGCTCGGCCGAGGCTGCCAGCCGCAGGACCTCTTGGCGGGAAGAGGAGGGGAGGGAGATGATATCGGTCACCCTGGGTTTGCCCTGCGTTAACGTGCCGGTCTTGTCCAGCAGCACGGTATCTATCTGGTGAGACCTCTCCAGTATTTCAGCGCTCCGGATGAGGAGACCATGCTCGGCTCCCTTGCCTGTACCCACGATAACAGCGGTTGGCGTTGCCAGACCCAGCGCGCAGGGACAGGCGATAATGAGCACCGCTACGAAGTTAAGAATGGCGAAGGTGAGGGCCGGGGGTGGTCCGGCGAAGTACCAGACAACAAAGGTGATAACAGCAATCCCTATCACTGTCGGCACGAAGTAGCTGGCAATGACATCAGCCAGGCGCTGAATAGGCGCCTTGCTTCCCTGGGCTTCTTCCACCATCCTGATAATCTGGGCCAGGGTGCTATCCCTGCCTACCCTGGTCGCCTCGAACTGGAAGCTGCCTGTCTTGTTGATCGAAGCGCCGATAACCTCGTCACCCACCTTCTTCTCCACCGGCATGCTCTCTCCGGTGAGCATCGACTCGTCAATACTGGAGTATCCCTGGCGGACAACGCCGTCCACCGGTACTCGCTCTCCCGGCCGCACCAAGATATGGTCGCCGACCTGGACCTCATCAACGGGTATCTCCGCCTCACTGCCGTCACGGACAACCAGTGCCGTCCTCGGCTGCAGCCCGATGAGCTTCTTTATCGCCTCCGAGGTCCGTCCCCTGGCCCTGGCTTCCAGGAAGCGGCCCAGCAAGATCAAGGCGATAATCATGGCCGAGGTGTCGAAGTACAGATTCGGCTCAACTCTGGCGTCGCCGAACAGACCAGGGAAGAGGACAGCTACCATGCTGTAGAGATATGCTGCCGACGTGCCGACAGCGATCAGGGTATTCATGTCGGCGGTCCTGTGCCTGAAGGCTCCCCACGCCCCCTTGTAGAATCTCAGGCCTGCCCAGAACTGCACCGGTGTCGCCAGAGCCCACAGTGCGTAAGGCTTCAGCACAAAATCCGGCCCCCAGCCCAGCAGCATGATGGATGCGGCGAGGAGAACAGCGAGGACGAACCTGTCTCTCAGAGCACGGGTTTCACGCCGCGCAGCAATGGTGACATCTTCCAGGGTCACCGCTTCCGTACCCAGGCCATAGCCGGCCTCCTCCACTGCCCGTCTCAGGTCGAGGAACGCCGTCCCCTCAAGGTATTCCACGGTAGCTTTCTCGGAAGCCAGATTGACGTTGGCCGAGACCACCCCATCCACGCTCCGGAGGGCCTGCTCGACGCGGGCAACGCAGGCGGCGCAGGTCATCCCGCTGACGGGGAAGATGGACTTCCTGGTAGCCGTTCCGTAGCCCAGCCGGGAGATGGCTCTCTTAATGGCGGCCAGGTCCACCATGGAGGGGTCATATTCTATGGAGGCCTTTTCCGAGGCGAAACTCAGGTTCACCTGACGTATACCGCTCATCTCCGCCAGGCCCTTGGCGATGGTGGCGGCACAGGTGACGCAGGTCATCCCGGTTAGGTGAATATCCGCCTTTGCCGATTTCCTGCCACCAGGAGTCGACTCTTGCTCCACGGCGTCCCCCCGAAACCCGGTGTGAATCCGGAGTCTTGTCGGGTTTCTATTCCGTGAACTCAACCGCCACTTCGCTCACATCCCACAGGGGTTCTATCTTCTCCACTATCTCCTGCTTGATTACGGGGGCGAACTGGTGGCCCGCAGGCAAGTCGACCACCACCCGAACCCTGCCATCCCCCACTTCGATGTCGCGTACCAGGTTGGTACGCACCAGGTCCAACCCGGTGATGGGGTTCATGACCTTCTTGAGGCGACCTCGCACCGTCTCTACCGTGGTTGGCTTCTTCTCCTTGACCAGGCCGTGGCGCTCTTCGTAGTTCTCAATGGCCGAACGCAGGCCCTCTACAGCAAGCACCGAGCAGTGAGCCTTGATCTTCGGGAGTCCTCCCAGCGCTTCCGAAGCTTCCTTCCAGGTAATATTCCTGGCTTCCTCCAGCGTCTTTCCCTTGGCCAGCTCCGTGATTATCGAACCGGTGGCTATGTTGGAGGCACAGCCGTAGGACTCAAACTTGATGTCTGAGATCCTCTTCGTCTCCGGGTCGACGTCGATGTACACCGACACCATGTCGCCGCAGGCCGGGCTGCCTTCCACGGCCTTTCCGTCGGCGTCCTCAATCTTGCCCACGTTACGCGGGTGGCGAAAGTGCTCCAGTACAGTCTCACTATACGGTAGTGCCATCTCTAACCCTCCTCTTTTTCCTTGTCTTTGCCCAGCGGGCTGATGCTTCTCAGCTCCCGCACCACGTCGGCCAGCGTGTCAACCACGGCGTCGACGTCCTGCATCGTGTTGTAGCGGCCGAAGGTAAAACGAATTGACCCGTGTGCTCTTTCGTGGTCGCCGCCTATCCCGAAAATAACGTGACTGCCCTCCAGAGAGCGGCTGAAACAGGCGGAGCCGGTGCTCACAGCAAAGCCATGCATGTCCAGGTGCAGGGTGATGGACTCACCCTCTATGAAGTGGAAGGAGATGTTGGCGTTCTGCGGCAGCCTCTTCCGGCGATGGCCGTTAAGGGTGGTATCCGGTATCTCGGCA
>Ga0209635_10003777_pt1 | contig 11842 bp, 13 predicted proteins | sample DeeMarSWOR230_32_FD_187463 | JGI IMG/M metagenome (GOLD analysis project Ga0209635, IMG submission 187463) | Marine sediment microbial communities from White Oak River estuary, North Carolina - WOR-2-30_32 (SPAdes) (version 2) | ecosystem: Environmental > Aquatic > Marine > Intertidal zone >...
GGAATTTTAAAAGCGATTTTATTTTCAGACCTTGTATTGCCTGTAAAGATTATCGGATGTTTTCTTTCTATCGATGGCAGTCTGGGTGTATTCATCTGGCCCATGCCAAATATCATCATGTCATTTACAACATTTATAAAATCTGTACGTTCATACCTTACATCAATTTTTATATTCTTGTATGGAGCATCCATATTATTCAGTTTTCTCTCAATCATCACTCCTCCTGAAGATAGCGAGGTGTCAAGGGACGAAAGCCATTTTTCTCTTTCCTCCTCAGTACTGTTTAAATAGGTGTTCCTCATTTGAGTAGATAAGATACGAGGGATCGTCAAATAGCCATTAAATATAGCTAAACCATCTTCATCTATTTCAACGGTAAAATCGGTGGATCTGAGATAGGTGTTCGGATTTGAGGATGGAACGCGGTCTAGCACTCCTCCATTTCCATTCAAAACAAGAACATATCCTCCTGAAAGAGTATAGGGTATCTCATCAAAATAAAAACCTTTTCCCAGAATATCTGTATAGTGTTTAGCGTCTTCGTGTTCAATGCACAAGATTACATGGTTGAAATAAAGCGGCATGGGAAGCCGTTTTTCGAAATCAGGATCAAATGTGTATGAAAAGAGTGCCGGATATGCCTTTATCCCTAGCTCTCCAAGCATGGCCAGGGCAAGAACCGTTTGATCCTTGCAATCCCCATACTTGTTTAAAAATACTTCATCCGAGGAGTGGGGCTCATAGTGATGGGAGTCCATGCTCATGGACACATACCGGTATTCATCTTGAATATATTCAATAATAGACCGAATTTTTTCCCTTACTGAATCGTCTTTAGAAGTTATTTCTTCTATTTTTGTCTTCATCTCCTTGGATACGATAATGTTTTTGTTAAACAGGTCCCAGTTCAGGTCCGCCAATTGAGCCCAACTCGTCAGTGAAGAAACAGAAATCATCTGACAGACTTCAGATATGTTTGGCATATTATCTTCTGGCAGTATAGTTTCTTTTCCTTTAACTTCCCATAGATATATGACCTTATTATCAGCGTGATCTATTTCTGGTCGTATATCAGTATGTTGATTCTTAAAATTTAACTTCATATTAACCGGCGCAACAAGTTTAACCCGAGCAATCTTGATGGGCAATACGGAAGTAATAGGGAAGGAAAGAAAAAAGTTATTTTCAATTTTCGACTTCTTATGAAAAATTCTGTGCTTAATTACCAACAGGCTTCCAGCAACTACCTGAGGCATGGTGAGAAGCTTGACCCTATTTTCACTTACAACACCGTAACGTTCATATGCGTTACGGTCAGTAATCTGGGTGCATTTTATCTGCTTCCCTTCGGGAGTAATGGTATAGGCCTGTAGGTATTCTATAATATCAGTTTCCCTGTCATAGGATACAGTGATATTGCCTGCTCTTTTACCCTCTTCATTCTGGATTTTGATTACAATATGTGTTTCTTCAGTATAGGAGAAATCCTCGTTAAGTTCCAAGAAGTGTTCTTTAAGCAGCCATACAACAGGCTCATCTTTGTATTTTTCATCCCATGCGGGGATACTTTCGTCAAAAAAGGTGCTTTCATCTTCAATCGAATTCAATGCATATAATGGAGTGTTGCTACTGGCGTGTCCTAAGAAGCCGATAGCGATCAGTATGCAAGCCATTAACCTCTCTTTCATAGCTTACTCCTCTCTAACTTTATTATATAGGATTTCATTAACACGTCAAATGGATAAACATAATAATTTCATTTTCTGATACTTAAAGCCAGCAGTCTATACTGCATTTTTTATCTCAGACCTCTAGTGACAAGGCCGTACAATATGTTTTTTCAGGCAGAAGTATTGAAAATCAATTTATTCTCCTGTAGACAGCTAGTATTTCCTGAATGGGCTTATGAATGGTTAATTTCTCGAATCCATCCAGCCTGGGCGTGATTCTGTTCAGGCCGTATATCATGAATATTGCGTTCTTTTTAGCCCGGTGGGCTATCAGTTCTGCGAACTCTTCATGCATTGTAAGGTAGGTATAAAATAGATCAAAGTCTTCAAATCCTAGGCATGTGTCGTGATATATTGATTTATAAAGATCTGAATCCATGGAGTCCCCATTGAATAGTGATATATTATCAGGTGGCAGGGGAAGGGAGTCTTCTTCCAGCGCGACTTCCAGCTCCCTTTTTAAAGGAATGTACTCATCTAATGTCCATTTATCCATTTCAATACCTATAGATCTCTTAACAAGATAACTGAAAAGGACATTTACCCTGCCGTCCCCGCAACCCATGTCAAGGAAAAGAGATTCGCCGGGGACAAGGATTTTCTGATCAATTAAATACTCTATGCAGGAACATAATCGGGTTAGGTCAGTGGATCTTCGGAAGCCCAGAGGGCCTATATCTCCCACCTTTTTCAGGTCATAGAAGCCAGCTACTTTTTGAATGCACTTCTCTATGTTTCGATCAAGCATATTTCAACGTCATCATTGTTCAGACATCATTTTCTTGTGAGTGTTAACAAAAAAATTTCTTGCAGTCAAAAAACATTGTGTCTCTCGACCTTCTTGAAAAATGTTTACCCTCTTTTCTTTCACACTATTGTATGAATCTCAAACTCCTACGTATCGGGCATCAAGCGATCATCAAGAGAGATAGGAGGTCAGTGCGCAAGGGACATTGTACATCAAAGATTATAGGTTTCATCAACTATATATTGTATATTTCTTGACTTATTCATCAATATGATGTAGTCTTTTTAAAAATTTAGACCTCCGAGTCCCTTTAAAAACATCAAAATTTCAAATCCCCAGTGTGACAGGTAAAAAGAAGCTATGAAATTACACCTTTTATTACTAAAGATTCTTCCGATAAGAATGTTTCTTTTCGTTCTGCCGATAATCTTTACTGCCATAGAGTCTGCCGACTGCGCAGAAGAGACATTTTATAGTATTCATGTGGCATCATTTAAAAAACTTCAAAACGCTAATAATTTTGTTAATACGATGAATAGAAAAGGGAAAATACTTTTTTGGGAAAAAACCGATGTTCCGGGAAAAGGAATGTATTACAGGGTTTACTTGGGTAAGTATGAAACAAGGGATAAGGCTGTTGAATTCTGGAACATATTGAATGAAGAAGGATCCGTTGGTTATTTTGGAATTTATGCGTTCGGAGAAGAGGCTCCATCGGAACCGAAGGATGAACCACCCGAAATACCTGTGTCAGGGGAAGAGGATTTGGTTCAAGCCTCTATTCCAGTACAACCAGAAGAGCGCTTTGTGGACAATGGGGATGGTACTGTAACGGACAAAAAAACAAACTTGATGTGGATAAAGAACGGATGGAGAATCGACTTTTTTTCAGCCCTTAATTGGATGGACGCATCAGAGAAGTGTAAAAGCTTCCAGTATGGTGGATATACAGACTGGCGACTTCCCAGTATAAAGGAATGGAAAAGCCTGCTGGATAAAAACAATGAATTTCCCGCGCTGGTTGAGCCCAATCCCTTTGAAAATATTATCGTCCATATGCCCTATTGGTCCAACACCGAGTTAAATTCCGGCCGGAGCGGCTCCTTAAAAAGTACTACTACACGTGCCTATACAGTAATGCTCTATTATGGTCGGATTAGTCACCAGAATATAAATAAACTGGCATTTATTCTTCCTGTTCGGTCACTGAATTGATCGAGAATAAGGGTTCTATAGATCCGGGATTCAAGGATTCGTACTTGACCCCTTGAATCCTTATTATCATCATAATCGAGAAGGTACTTTGTTGATGATCCTAATATTGTCTATCAGATTTTCTCGTGATGAATAGGAAGGATTATACTTACAGAGGTTCCTTCGGACTCCGTACTTGTGATTTTTATCTCCCCATGATGATTTGCAATAATCTGGTATACCATGGTCAAACCCAGGCCTGCTCCCCTTGTTTTGGAGGTTACGAAAGGATCGTAGATAGAATTTATCTCTTCAGGGGCGATACCTGAACCTGTGTCTTTTATTACCATGACTATGTTATGATCATTTTCCCTGTGTGCATTCAATTCCAGCACACCATTGTCATGCATTGATTCCAGGGCATTCTCGAATATATTGGACAACGCGATCACTATCTGTGGCGAGTCTATATCTACCAAGGGTAGATCATGATCGACAGACGTTAATATTTTAACATTTTGTCTGTCTGCCAGAGGTCTGAAGCTGTTTAGGACCTCTTCAATTACAGATTCCAAATTATCCGGATGCAGGGAGGCAGATTGCACATCAGCAAGTTCACGTACCTTCCTGACCAACCTTTCCAGACGTTCAGTTTCTCCCAATATGATGTCTGTATATTTTTGAACTTCAACATTACCAATAGACAGATTTTTTATCCTCTGAGTAAACCCGCCTATAACCGTAATCGGATTTCGTATCTCATGGGCCACACCATTAACTAGATTACCCATGGCTGCAAGACGTTCGGTTCGGATTAATTTTTCCTGGGCCATCTTGAGTTCCTGGGCCGTCATTTCAAACTTTTGCTCCAAACGATGATATAGCTTTGCATTATCCATTGCCACGGCTATCTGATGTGACATGCCAATCAAAATTTCAAGATCAGCGTTACTGAAGGGTTCCGGGGATTTTTTATTCAGAACCTGAATAGCCCCTATAATTTTACCTCTTAATGTCAACGGAACGCATATCAAAGACCTTGTCTTAAAGCCGGTTATCTTATCGTATTTATCGTTGAATTTTTTCTCCTTGCGTACGTCACGCACCACCATAGGCTCGCCTGATTTCACGACCCATCCGGCTATACCCTCCCCCAATTTAAGCCTGATACTTTTCACAGGGTCCTTTTTTTCTCCCCTGGCAAGCCTGATGAATAATTCGTCATTCATTTCATCTAGTTCATAAATGGAACTAGCCTCGGCATTAATTAATTCTTCAGCCCATTTCATTGCATTGTTGAGGACGCTTTCTATTTTGAGGGAAGAATTTATAAGGGCACTGAATTTAAGGAGGGTGTTCAGTTCACGATGGTATAAATTATTATCAGGGTGGTTTTTCATAATGCGGTCGTTTTTTTAAGATGTTGAAGGAAATATAAAGTATTTTGAAGAAATAGGCAATAAAAAGCCATCAATTAACAAGTCTTACTTCATAAAGCTAGCACTTGATCTTAAAAATCTGCATAAGACATTCTGGTTTTCCCTGACATTTCTGATCAATTTTGGTAATATTTAATTAACTTCTTTTCCAGGTTTCATCACGTAATCGTAATGTAGCCCCACGGGTAAACCCGTGGTCCCATCATAATACCCGTCTTCGCCTTCGGCTTCCGTCTTCGCTCCATGAGCTACGCCGAGACAAGACGAAACGGTTATCCCGCCTCAGTTTTTGGGGCGACATCCCGCCGTAGCACAAACGGCGTTTGCGCATTCATCCACGGACAAGCCCGTGGTCTTCTGCGAAGGCGGATAAAATTAGTATTAAAAAATTCAAGGACATGGCAGGAAAGCTCTATTTGGTCTTTGCTAGTGATGAAAAAATATGGTTCATCCGGTTAATGAGTACTGAAATGACTTTATGCTATAAATACCTGATTCGGCCCATGGGCCGATAATCGGAGATCGTGCTATTATTTAACATTTTATGATTAAGCTTACTCATTAACCGGAAGATCCAAAAATATCAACGTTAGTATTTAGAATACTTATTAAGGACAGGAAAATATGGAACAAGATAAATCTTTGCCCCCTACTTATTTATTTGTGTCTATAATTGCTATCATTGCTCTGCATTTTCTATTTCCTCTCATGAGATTGATCGCTTTACCTTGGAAATTAATAGGTATTATTCCACTGGGAATTGGTATAATTCTTAATCTGGTCGCCGACCAAGCCTTTAAAAGGCTCGGTACAACCGTAAAGCCTTATGAGAAATCATCGGCATTTATTAAAAATGGCGTGTTTCAAATCAGCAGACATCCGATGTACTTAGGTATGATTTTAATCCTGATAGGGATATCAATCCTTTTAGGTTCATTGACTCCATTTTTCGTTGTTGTTGTATTTGCCATTATTATGGAGAGAGTTTTTATCCAAGTTGAAGAACGAATGATGGAAGAAACCTTTGGTGACGAATACCTAGAATATAGGGCTAACGTGAGGAAATGGCTATAAATTAATTCTAATTCCGCATTACACTTGAACACTAACAATATAGAAATTAGGGGGTATGCCTATGGGTGAAGAATTTAAAGTGGGTTGCGCAAGGCCAACCGGTGGACCAGTAGGAGAACCTGAGGAACAAAACGGGGCTAAAGAAGAAAAAGAGACCATTACAACCATACAAAAACAGGAGGTGCATTTCATTGAAAATCCTTTTAACCAATGATGACGGAATTTATGCGCCCGGGTTGGGTGCTCTATACGAGGAGCTTAATGGAGATTTTGAACTGTTTGTTGTGGCGCCTGAAACAGAGATGAGTGCTGTGGGTCATGCCATTACGTTAAACTCCCCATTAAGGGTCCGGGAGGTTTATCAAAATGGAGCATGCTTCGGGTTTGGTGTAAGCGGGACTCCGGCTGATTGCGTAAAGATTGCGGTGCAGGAACTACTGGAAACGCCTCCTGATATTATTATTTCTGGTATAAACATGGGTTCCAATGTCGGTGTTAATGCCCTCTATTCCGGAACAGTTTCAGCTGCCACTGAGGGTGCTTTTCTGGGGATAAGATCTGCTGCGATATCCCTTAATACACGAAAAGCCCCTGATTTTAGTTTTGCCGCGCGGTTCAGCAGAGAAATCATACGATTTATTTCTGAAAATGATTTGAAAAATGGCACGGCGCTGAATGTAAATATTCCCGCGGTCCCTGAAGATAGAATAAAAGGAATCTCCATTACAAGACAGGGAGTTGGAAGACTTAAGGAACGGTTTGAGCGTCGAATCGACCCTCGGGGGACCGTTTATTACTGGCTTTCCGGGGAGATCCCGGAGGAAGAAGAGGCTCCGGATTCCGACTCTAACGTCCTTAAAGAAGAAAGGATCACTATCACGCCCATTAGTTTTGATCTTACATGTACGGCAGAGGTGGAAAGGTTACGATCCCTTCCCATGCCTGATTATAAGATATAACCGGCGAAGATCTCCCTTAGACTGATACTTCTCTATACTTTGAGAATAGGATATCATGAGCCTTTGGACCGCAATTGAGAATGAGGTCAAAGACAGATAGGTTTGGAATAAAGTCTCCCCAAAGTTGAGGATATACCATATCTGGATTGTTAAAGAATCTTAGCATTATCCCGGCATCTCTGAATAGATCAGCATCCATATATTTCTTTGCGGGACTCTGAGCAAGGAATGATTTTGCCCCTAATTTCCTGCATATCTCGATGAGAAGTGGGCTGCCGGTTGCTTCTATTCCCAAATCACTAAGGAGTTCGATTCTTGTATCAATCCGGAGATACTCCATGAGGTATCTTAGAATAGTAATGTTCAGGTCGATAAGCTTTTTGAAATCCGATGAAAAGATATTTTCAATAAATTTTAGATGATCTATTAAATAAGGGGCCTTGTCATAGGCATTTCTTAAACTGGCCAGATGCTTTATGGGCCAGCGGCCTTCCCTACATATCATTACTTCATTTATCTTTTGTAATCCCAGCCCCTTTTTCCATACAGGAATCGTCATCCATAATGTCCCTTGGTCATATTTAAAACGGTTCCTTGTTAACCATGTCGTGCCTCTGGGGAATTGGACCGAATCAAGGATAATGAAGATATCAGATAGAAAGGCCTTTAGAAAGAAACCGGGAAAGGGAGAGAAATATGGCTGGTTTGCTGATAATATCATTATTTAAAGAAGGTTCAAGGATTATATGCTAAATACCAAGCACTGAAGGGTTCCGCCTTCTAAAAGAGATCCCTGCGGGACATTTAATTAATATCAACATTTGATACAAAATGCTGACCTCACACCTCTAATTACAATAACTGCAATTAGATAGGGATTAAACGAGATATATGCACCATGGAGATGTCAGAGTCCTTGAGACCCGTCACAAAAGATTCTATTGCCCTTGCCGTTTCCGGATAGGGGTGCCCGATCCCTATTGCATATCCAGACCTCATGGCGAGTGCCCTAAGCTTGTTGAGCTGGGAAAGAATGACGGATTCCTGCGGATCATTATCTAAAAAGATATTTCTGCATGCGGTTGCTATATGTAATCTTTTTGCAGTCTCATATGCCATTGAACGATTTGTTGTAAGGCTGTCGACAAAAAAAAGTCCCTGCCTCTTTATGGCTATAAGGGCCTCTTCCATCTCTTTCTGGCAGGCCGTGAACCTTGACCCCATGTGGTTATTAATTCCTGTCACGAATGGAACATCAGAGATGTTTTCTCTGATAACGCTGGCGATCTTATTGGGGGCATCTCCAACATAGACAGCCCCTGGGCCTGGATCGAGACTGGGATTAAAGGGTTCCATAGGCTGGTGGAGCATGATTTCATGACCCTGGGCATGGATCTCCTCTGCTAGTATCGGGGATTTGGCAAGTCTCGGAAGGACAGCAAAGGTCATGGGGGCGCCGATTTCAAGGAATTTTCTTAAACGGGATTGGCTGAAGCCGATATCATCGATAATAAGGGCTATTTTAGGGCCAACGGCTGGTCTATCAGCGGCAAAGACTTTTGAAAAACTACTTAGGCCCAAGATGCTTCCCGCAAGAACAGTGGAGCTTTTTAATAAAAAACTCCTTCTATCCATCTTCACCCTGATTTTTTCCATTGAATAACCTTCGTAAGATCGGAGTAATTTGATGGAATTTGTATCTTATACAACTTTTTGCGGTCAAAGTCAAGAAGAAATACTATATCTTGTATTACTTCATAATCAGGGTTCTATTAAAGAAGATTGAAATGATAGAATTGAATTGTGTTTAGGTGTTTATAAAAGACACATTATGTTGTGGTAGGAGAAAATATTCTCGAGTTAGCTGACACATTCTTTAAGAATTTTTACATAATCCTCACCTCCAAGACCCGCAATCCTGTCAGGTTGTATGCCAAGGCTGATCATTTGTTCAATGGTCTCACCTGTAAGATCAGGGACAGAGGTTTCAAGCAGTTCAAGACCATCTTTGCTCTTAAATAAAAGATCTTCGGGGACTGCTGGGATAAGGATTGATTTAGAAAGCTGAACATCTTTGTAATTCATATAAGATCTCTTTTAAATATCCGCTTTTTCCCCTAATATTTTTATCATCTTTATTTACTGGTATCAAGCAGAAGATCTCCCTTATATTTATTGACATCTGATCCTCGCATTATTATTGTTGACACTAATTTCCAATAGGAGAAATCAATTTCCTGTTAAAATATTTCATATAATTATTGATCCCATGTCCGGCATGGATCTATTTACAGAGGCTTATCCCTGGCTAACTCACGGTCATAGCCGATCTTCTCAAGACGATATCTATCGGCTTTATTGCCGTTGGTCTTATTTTTGAGGATTCAAGGGTTCCAGGGGTCGAGGGGTCGAGTAACTCGTTACTCATTGCCCATTGCTGATACAGACACTAGAATCCTGGAATCCTCGAATCCTTGATCCCTTGGATATTACTAACATTTTCGCCTCTGAAAAGAGATTCCTGCTGGACATATATAGTACATCTACCATGAAAAAATTCTAACCGAAAATCACTGGATAGGAGATGGTAATGGGTGGTGAAATTGACCTATTCAGGTCTTTTATATCTAAGAAAGGGCTTCGCAACACTCCTGAAAGGGAAGCGATTATATCCGAGATATTTTCATACCATGACCATTTTGATGTTGATGAACTCTATTTGCGGCTGAGGCAGAAGGGCAGCAAAATTTCCAAGGCTTCAATATACAGGAATATTCCGCTCATCATGGAGTGCGGATTGATAAAAGAAGTGTGGCTTGAAAACGGACACATGCATTATGAACACATATATGGCCATAAACATCACTGCCATATGCGATGTGTAAGGTGCGGAAAGGTAATAGAATTTGTTGAAAAAGCCCTGGAAGAGATCGCGAGACGCCTTAGCAAAGAGAATGATTTTCAGGTTATTGACCATCGCATGGATATAACAGGCTATTGCTCAGATTGTAAAAGGGAGGTTTGAAAGCATAGACTCGGCTTTCACGCGATCTTTTTTAAGAAATCCTGTACTTTTTCCTTTATAGCCCTTACAAATTTTTCCGCCGGACTCCGTCGGGTATACTGGTTAATTTCTTCAGGACTTACACTTTTCGGGCAATGCTTCAATCGAATTTTTATAATGGCATTAAGGTCGTCTTGGATAAATTTTTCATACAGGTAGTATAAAGGGAAGAACCTAAATTCACTTCTGGAAATAGAAGCTGCCCAGTCAACAATATAGGGCTTCCCATCATCTCCCAGTATAATATTCGGTGCCCTTTTAAGGTCACAGTGAGCCAAGCCATGCTTGTGAATATTCTCCACCAAGCGTCGCAATTCCTCAAAAAAGCTATCAGAGAGCTTGGCCACCGCTTCTCTGGATTCTATATTTTTACCTGGGATTGCTTCTAGGACCAGTGCAAGACCATCTATAATCCGATAGAGTGTTGGAACCCCCTTAATGCCTTTTAATTTCCCATACGCCCTCTTCTCTCGCCATACAAGAAAGCGGCCTATTATATTTCTAAAAAGAAATCCATTGAAGCAAAAATCTTTAACGACAGCCCTTACGCCATTTTCTTCTAAGATCCAGATAACAGGTCTTGTATTGGACGGCTTTCTTAGAATTCCACACTGTCGCTTGGGTATGTCTGATAATTTTAGTGATTCAAACAAGTCTATACCATAGTTAGTTGTAAGGTAGTTGTTTATTTTATCGGGATTTTAAAGGAGATACATGTTCGCTGTCAATTAATAACAGAGGGTTTATATGCTTACACAATTTTTTTGCAAAGGCCGTGTTTATATGATAGTTAATACCTTAATTGACAATTCATTCTCTGGCTTAGGTCAGTTATAATATGAATAGAAAAAACAAATGGAAAGATTATTATACCAACCAAGCCAGGGAAGAAAAATGGCTTGCAAGATCCGTCTATAAACTGGAGGAAATCGATAAAAAGTATAGGTTAATCCGCCCTGGTTTTCGCATCCTTGACCTAGGCTGTTATCCAGGTTCATGGTCCCAATACTGCATAAAAAGGGTAGGAAAAAGGGGTGAGGTGGTGGGACTTGATATAAAGGTCCCTGATTTCATTTCCACTGAAAATTTTCGATTCATTGAAGCAGATATCCTCAACCCGAAAACCGTTCGGCTCGTGCGAGAAGTTGGTAAAATAGACGCGGTTATAAGCGATATGGCGCCTAAAACTACAGGTATCAGCCTGGTTGATACAAGCCAATCTTTAGCTTTGGCTGAAAAGGCCCTTGAGATCTCCTTGGCCGTTTTAAAGGAAAAAGGCCATTTTTTATGTAAAGTTTTTGAGGGAGAAGATTTTAAGGCTTTCAGGGATAAAGTATCAGGTTGTTTTTGTCAGCTAAAGACCTTAAGGCCTTCGGCAGTCCGTAAGAAAAGCAGAGAGGTATATCTGCTTGGTTTAAAATTAGTCAAATAGTAAATTTGTCGATTTAGATTCATCCAGTTAATGAGTACTGAAATGACTTTATGCTACAAATACATGATTCTGCCCATGGGGTTCTCTTTGCGACAGGCGAACTTGTTTATGTGCAAGGTATGGGCAATAAGCCGGGGTAGGCGGGCGGGGCGCCCTTCGACGTTGCTCAGGGCCGTGAGCTTGTCGAACGGGGCTATTG